>ERZ826016.2664-NODE-2664-length-13555-cov-2.582963_pt1 | contig 13555 bp, 8 predicted proteins | sample MGYA00519872_ERZ826016 | MGnify/ENA primary metagenome ERZ826016 (study PRJEB31778, sample SAMEA3449218) | human gut metagenome | biome: human gut; feature: human-associated habitat; material: faeces | place: United Kingdom | collected 2010/2012 ... | reverse complement strand
CTGCCGTGCAAAGCTACTCTATTTTCGCCCTGCCTGCTTTCAAGTGCATTCATCGGTTTATTGTGCTTAGGGGCTTTCAGCGGGTCGCACCCATTCTCTGTAAAGATTTTACACCGATTACTGGTCTTGATACAATCGCATTTAATTTATAAGCATATAATAACAATTTGTTTTTGATTTGTCAAGTACTACTTTGCATTTTTTATCAAATCAAAATTCGGAACAATGTACTGCATGCCGGAAACAACCGTCAAAACAGCCATAATCCACATTAAAACATTCAAAACAGTGTGAATAATATCAAAAGTTCCCCGTGACAAAACTCCCAAATCAAAGAGAGCAAGATCCGCAAGGGCAAGAACGGCGGCCTGACCCCCAAGCAGAAGATGATCTTTCAGACGCTGCTGGCGCTGGCGTTCTCCTGCTATTGCTACTTCCACCCGCAGGTCGGCTCCGTTATCAAGGTGCCGTTCTTCCGCGTGGAATGGGATTTGGGCATCTGGTATATCCCGATTATGATGTTCATCATCGTGGGCACGACCAACAGCGCCAACCTGCTCGACGGCCTTGACGGCCTGCTGACCAGCGTTTCCATGGTCGATTTCGCGACGCTCGCCGTGCTCTGCGGCGCGGCTTCGCTGGGGAGCCTCGGCGTGGGGTGCGCGGCGATGTGCGGCGCGTGCATGGCGTTCCTCTCCCGCAACGCCTATCCGGCGCAGATGTTCATGGGCGATACCGGCTCGATGTTTATCGGCGGCGCGGTGGTGGCCGCGGCCATGCTGCTGCGCCAGCCGCTGATTCTGGTGCTGATTGCGTTCTGGATGCTGATGAGCAGCCTCTCGGATATCATCCAGATCACATATTTCAAAAAGACGCATGGCAAGCGTATCTTCAAAATGGCGCCGATTCATCACCATTTTGAGCTTTGCGGCATTCACGAGACGAAGATCGTGACCATGTATATGGTGACGACGGCTATTCTCTGCGTGATTACGCTGCTGGGCGTTTTGTAAGACAAGCGGAGGCGGATGAATATGAACGTAAACGGCAAGCGTGTGCTGGTCTGCGGCATGGCGCGCAGCGGCATTGCGGCGGCCAAGCTGCTTTTGAGCCTCGGCGCGCAGGTGACGATTACCGACACGAAGCCGGAAGCGGATTTCGGCGGCGCGCTGGATGAACTGCGCGCACCGGGCTGCGTCTTTGCGCTGGGGCAGGCGGCCGACGCACTGATCGCCGGTCAGGATATGATGATTATCAGCCCCGGCATTGCGTGGGCAAAGCCGTTTGTGCAGAGCGCGATTGCGCAGGGCGTGGAGGTCATGACCTGTGGAACATGTCTGAACCATTACGGATTGACCGAAAAACTGGCGGTTGGTTCTGTGACCAATATGTATGTGATCGCGCAGACAATGATGGAGGCAGATCACATTGTAAAACCATAAAGGATAAGGAAAATGAAAAAAAATATCATTATCGTCCGCGGCGGCGGGGATATCGCCACGGGCACAATTTATAAACTGCACCAGAGCGGTTATCCGGTTCTGGTGACCGAAATTGCAAATCCGTCTGCAATCCGGCGTCAGGTTGCATTTTCGGAGGCGGTCTATGAGAAAAGTTACACTGTGGAAGGCGTTACATGTTATTTTGCAGAGAATTTGACACGGGCATATGAACTCCTGAAGCAGAGGAAAGTTGCGTTGATGATCGATCCGGACGGAGCGGTGATCCGGGAGGTGAAACCGGCGGCAGTGGTCGACGGAATCCTTGCAAAGAAAAATCTTGGGACTATAATGGATATGGCACCGTTTACGGTTGCATTAGGTACCGGATTTACGGCGGGGGTGGACGTGCATGCGGTTGTTGAGACAATGCGCGGACATAAGCTTGGCAGAATTATTTATGAGGGAAATGCGATTCCGAATACCGGGATTCCGGGTGCTATCGCAGGTGTTGCGAAAGAGCGCGTAATCCATGCAGAGTGCGCAGGTGTTTTATATGGAGAAAAAAAGATTTCCGATTACGTGCAAAAAGACGAAGTGATCGCCTTCATTTATCCGGATACGCAGGGGAAGGATGCTTCCGGGCAGGAGAAAAAAGACGGTGCATTTGCTGTGAGAGCCACCATTTCCGGGATTCTCCGTGGACTCATCCGGGACGGTTATCCGGTGACAAAAGGGTTTAAAATTGCAGACATTGATCCGAGAGAATCCGAGTATGAAAACTGTTTTACAATCTCGGATAAAGCAAGATGTATTGCAGGAGGCGTGTTAGAGGCACTGCTTCATGCGGGAGTCCTTCCGGAGTGATGGAAATAACACAGACATTCAGATAAACTGACAGAGGGAAAGGCAGGAACGGCTGCAATGCTATACTTTGACAATGCCGCAACCACTTTGCAGAAACCAGAGGAGGTTGCGCAGGCGGTAAAAGAATCATTTTCTTATATAGGCAATGCAGGAAGAGGGGCGAATGAGGCTTCTCTTTTTACATCCAGATTGATTTTTCAGACACGGAAACAGATCGCAGAGCTGTTTCATATGGAAGATGGGGAACAGTCTTCTGCGGCAGAGCGTGTGGTGTTTACCATGAATGCGACCGAGAGCTTAAATATTGTGCTGAAAGGATTATTGCATCCGGGCGACCATGTGATCACTACTGAGATGGAACACAACAGTGTTCTGCGACCACTTTATGAACTTGAGGAGAAGGGCGTCAGTGTCACGATCGTTGATTGTGAGAAAAATGGAACAATTTCCTGCGAAAAAATAAAGCAGGCAATCGGTAAAAATACAAAAGCAATTGTGTGTACGCATGCTTCCAATGTGACAGGTGATGGAAATGATATCGCACAAATTGGAACTTTGTGTGAAAAATATAATCTATATTTTATTTTAGACGCCTCCCAAACGGCAGGAACTGCAGGGATCAACATGGAGCAGGATCATATTTCTGCAATCTGTTTTACCGGGCATAAAGGACTGTTTGGTCCGCAGGGAACCGGTGGGATCGCACTGGCAGATGGAGTGTGTGTAAAACCGCTTTTATCCGGTGGAAGCGGCGTACATTCATTTGAGAGAAAACATCCCATGGAGCTGCCGGCTGCTCTGGAGGCAGGAACGCTGAACGGACATGGAATCGCAGGACTCCATGCTGCTCTGGACTGGATCAAAAAGACCGGGATCGCAGCTATCCATGAGAAAGAAATGGCGTTAGCTGAACAGTTTCAGCGAGGAATTGAAACAATTCCGGGCATTCACCTCTACGGAGGTGAAAAACGGGTGGCAGCGATCGTATCGTGTAATCTGGCGGATCTTGATTCCGCTTATGTCAGTGACTGCCTTGCAGAAGATTATGGGATTGCGACAAGGGCGGGGGTACACTGTGCACCTCTGATGCACACCCATTTTGGCACAGAAAAACAGGGCATGGTACGATTTAGTTTCTCCTGTTTTAATACGACAGAAGAGGTGGAGAAAGCAGTCAGGGCGATGCAGGATATTGCAGCGGAAAACCGTGGAAAAGTGACGGCATATGTCGGAGCCGGAGGAAAGACGTCAAGTATCCGAAAGCGTGCCGAGACATTGCGCGCAGAGGGAAAAAGAGTTTTGATCCTTACGACAACTAAAATGATGGTGCCACAGGAGCAGGAGATATTTGCAGCGTATGAGCAGACCGGGCAGCAGCGTGCGATACCGGATACTGTATCCGGCTGGCAGGAGTGCAGGACAGCAGAGAAAAAATGGAAAGAACAGGTGCAGACCATCCTTGATACATACGGATGTTGTGTTGTCGGGAGTTTGATTCCCGGTACAGAAAAGTTTGGAATGCTGCCGGAAAAGCTGATGGAGGATCTGCTATATCTGGCAGATGAGATTCTGATCGAGGCGGACGGTTCCGCACATATGCCGGTTAAAGCTCCGGCGGAGCATGAGCCGGTTCTGTTTCCCTACATGGATGAAGTTGTCATTGTCATGGGGGCACATGCGATTGGAAAACCACTGCGGGAAGTGTGCCACAGAGTCGACTATGCAAAAGAACTTTTAAAATGTGATGCCGACAAGATTGTGACAGCGGCGGATCTCAAGACACTTGCAGAGCAGGGATACGCGATTCCAATTCAGAAACAATATCCATGGATGAAAATTTCGAAAGTAACAGGAAAAGATATCCGAAAAAATCAGATATGATAAAACATTAATTTTTATATCAAATGTTTCTTGACATTAGAACTTTAATACGATAAACTAACAAACAAATAAGAAACAGAATAAATCGTTGAGCAAAGAGAGTACTTGATAGGATGCTTTACAGAGAGTCAGCGGTGGGTGGAAAGCTGATAAGATACTATATAAGGAATGGGTTTGTGAGAGCAAAGCGAAACAGCAGAACGGTTGGAGTAGCGGATGCCGTGTCCTCACGTTACAGGGGAAAGATATCGAAGAGATTCCGTATCGGATTGAGGTTGTGCAGAGCACAATGAATAAAGGGTGGCACCACGAAACGTATATTCGTCCCTGGCTGTGAGAATTCACGGCCAGGGTTTTTTTGATTTAAAATCAGAAAAGAGAAAAGAAAATCAGTATTAATTGAAGTTTACAGCAATAAGCTTAAGACAGAACCGTCTAAAGACTACTTGCAACTATAAGATTCATTTTGAAGGTTCACCGGTTTCACCTTTAGCTGAATGACTATAAATCAAAACTTTATGGTGAAAGAGGATGCAAAATACAGAAAGAGCCATCCTTCACCTCCTTCACAAAATAAAACAATACGACATCGCAGAGACGCTTACAAGATAAAAAACAGAAGGATAAATGACAAGATAGCACTATAGAGATGCTTACATCATATAGATTAATGGGTGTATACATCCAATTTGTTGGGTATATATCTCCAATGTATTGGGCATATATATCCTGCACGTTGGATATATATATCCTGCGTCTTGGGTATATATGTCCAACAACTCAAGTATTAATAACCTAGATACAAAGTATTAATAGCCTATAACTCAAGTATTAATACTTAAAACAACACAATATACAAATGAGTGGAAGTCTTATCAAAAGAAGCCCTACAAGATTAAAACATAAAACTAAATCCTTTATTGTGAGAAGCTTTATATTTTTGAATTTCCAAAGACAGTGATTTTTTCAATTGCACCGCCATGAAATCCAAAAAAGGCTGGCTGGTTTCATCATCTTGTGCTTGTTGTAAAGAAAGGATATAATCTGCCCTATCCTCTTTAAAAATCTTAGCGGGAAAAAGATGATAGCAGAATTGAATGTAGTTCATCAATAAACGAGCTGCTCTCCCGTTGCCATCCACCCAAGGATGAATAGTCACTAAATTGAGGTGAGCATTAAAACTTAGTTCGTATTGTTCACGAAATGTTTCCACACTCTTTTGCCGCTCCTGCAACAGGAAGCAAAGTCCCTCTACTTTAGCAGATACTTTTTGATAACCCATATAAGAACGCCCACCTACACCAGCCGTAACACCACACAAACGAAACTCTCCTCTGGAAGAATCAAAAGAGCCGCCTATTGTATTATGTATCCCCCCTGTTGTCCGCATCAAAGTAGCATTTAACTTCTGCAAGAAAGCAGGAGTTATAGCAGTATTACATTGCGCTTCCTCTTTGGCAAGCTCGTATGCTTTCTTCAAGTCCTCATTCATCAGATGATATACCAACGGCTTTCCTTTAGCTGTTACACCTTCATCAAAAAGAAGCTGTGCATCCATTTCGGTTAGTGTAGAACCTTCAATGGCTGTAGAATGGGTAATAAGAGAATAGAGGTAGTACTTCTCATAGTCTACCGATTGACTGATACCGAGTTGCTGAAACTCCATATACAGTTCCTCTATTTCCTGCCAAATACCCTTTTCCATCATAGGTTACCTTGATTGTTATTTTTCCCAAAATTACTTATGATACAACACTTTACCAAGCGAAACGACTATTTTCTTACTATTTTTTGCAAACACAGAGAAAATGTAGGTAATAAAAAAACGCTAAGTCGATTTGTTACAACCACTTAGCATTTTGCGAATACCCAAACTCGCCGCCATCTCCTTAAAAGAATCTCTAACCAAACATCAACCTATTTCAATTCAAACGGCACAGTACCTTTCACATCTCTGGATGAACTACCGATGATTGTCTCAAACTGGTACGAACATGAAGTAAACTTATATGCTATACAGAACTAAAACAGCATAGCTTTGCGTCTATTCCACTTAGTAGAATTAAGTTGTACGACACCCGGGTCTCATACATACCAACACCCGGGTGTTGACCATGCTGACACCCGGGTGTCAGGTAGCACGAGACCCGGGTGTCAGACAAATCATTATTGCAGGATCTTATTTCCTGCCTTACTATTAGTAATAACTCCAATCACTGTTAGGCTGAAAAAATTTATTGCAAACAATAAAGATCGTGACGATATGGTAGGCGATTTATGTAGTGATTTGATGAGAGATAAAAAATTCAAGAGTTTGCATACAGAGGATGAACAACAAGAGTTTATCATGATCGTTGGAAATATCCATGAACACATACAAGATACTATCATACAATTATTTAAAGAATATTCTGGAGAAGAAGTAGTATTTGAGGAAGAGGAAGAAGAGGAGGAAGAATGGATATAATTGCTTCAAATCAGGTAAGCACCCGATACGGAACAGGCAAATCGTCCACAGTTTGTGGACAAATTCGATTTTATCCTTTTCTCATCGAACTTAAAGCTACTTTTTCCTATATGGGAAGATAATACAAATTAAGGGTGAATGGTAGTAAGTTCTATCCTGACTATAAACAAAGAAGGCGGCTCCTGTACCCGGAACCGCCTTCATCTCCTAAAAAAAGATCTCTAACCAAACATCTACCTATTTCAACTCAAATGGTACAGTACCTTTAATATCTCTGGATGAACTACCGATGATTGCCTCAAACTTACCCGGTTCGGCCACCCATTCGTGTTTAGCATCATCGAAGAAGCTCAATGCTTTCTTATCAATCGTCAGCGTTACCGCTTTCTCTTCTCCCGGAGCCAGTTTCACTTTTTGGAAACCTTTCAACTCTTTTACCGGACGAGGGAGAGAGGATTTCTTATCACTGATATAAAGCTGAACAACTTCCTGACCTTCACGAGTGCCTGTATTCTTCACATTGACTGTGAAAGAAATGGTATCATCTGCAGTCATTGTTTTCTTGTCGGCCGAGGGTTTTCCATAGGAAAAAGTAGTGTAGCTCAATCCATGTCCGAACGGGAACAGCGGTTTGATTTTCTCTTTATCCGCCCAGCGATAACCTACGAAAATATCCTCCCGATAGATTTCATTAATGGTGTCCCCTCTATGTTTAGACTGTGCCAGTTCTTCTTTATTACCCGGATATTCTCCCAGTTTATGAGCACCTACATCTTCCAGTTTTGCAGGGAAGGTGAAAGGAAGTTTTCCTGAAGGGTTAGCGTCTCCCACCAATACAGAAGCAAGAGCTGTTCCGGCTTCCGAACCCAAGAACCAACCCTGAACAATAGCAGGCACTTCATTCACCCAAGGCATAGCCACTGCATTGCCGGAGATATTGACAACAATCAGGTTTTTATTCACCTTTGCCAGTTCGCTTATCACTCTATCCTGCGCGTAAGGCAAACCTAAAGAAGCGCGGTCCGAATCTTCACAATCCTGATGATTGCTCTTGTTCAAGCCACCGAAGAAGATAACATAGTCGGCATCTTTAGCCACTTGCAAAGCCTCTGCGAGCAGTTCATCTTCCGAACGGTTGTCTTTCAAATCCTGACCGGTTTTCACACCGTTATACTCTCCTGTCGGATCGCCTACATACCCACGGGCATATACCACTTCCGCTTTTGAACCCACACGGCTTTTCAGTCCATCCAACGGAGAAATCTCATATTTCACTTTCAAAGAAGAGCTACCACCGCCCACAGTCATCATCTTTATCGCATTTTCACCGATCACTGCGATTTTCTTCGTTTTATTCAAATCAATAGGCAATACGTTACCGTTGTTCTGCAACAAGACAATTCCTTCTTCAGCTATCTCACGTCCGGCCTGCCCGTGCTCGGGAGAACCTAAAGAGCCGAACGGTTTGTGCGGATCCATTGAAGTACGGAATATCAGACGAAGGACATTGCTAACCTTTTCGTCCAGTTCCTTTGTTCCTACTTTACCCTCTTTTATCAGTTTCAGGTAAGGGAAAGCAAGGTAATAATTATCATACGCATTTCTCGTTCCGGCAGACAGTCCGTTCGTCCAGGAACCAAATTCCAAGTCCATACCATTGTGAATAGCCTGTTCGGTGTTGTGCACACCTCCCCAGTCGGACACTACAACGCCATCAAAACCCCATTCATCACGAAGAATATCTTTAAGCAGACGTTTGTTGTGACAAGCGTGCTGTCCCTGATAAAGATTATAAGAGCCCATAATCGACCATGTTCCACCTTCCTGAACAGCCGCTTTAAAAGCAGGCAGGTATATTTCATAAAGAGCACGATCACTCAATTGCACATTGGTGGTATGACGGTTGAACTCCTGATTGTTCAATGCATAATGCTTCACACAGGCAGCTACCCCATTCTCTTGTACACCTTTGATGTAAGGAACCACCATAGTGGCGGACAGATACGGGTCTTCTCCCATATACTCGAAGTTACGTCCGTTCAAGGGAGTACGGTAGATATTCACACCGGGCCCCAACAAGATGTCTTTCTTGCGGTAACGCGCCTCTTCACCGATACTTTTCCCATAAAGATGCGACATTTCGGGATTCCATGTAGCAGAAAGACACGTCAATGCCGGATAGGCAATACAGGAATCGTTTGTCCATCCAGCCTGATCCCATTCATCCCACAACACTTCCGGACGGATACCATGAGGACCGTCGGTAGCCCATACTTCGGGAATTCCGAGGCGGGGAACGCCTGCCGAACTAAATTTAGACTGTGCATGAATCATCTTCACCTTTTCTTCAAGGGTCATCCGGTTCAATGCATCTTTCACTCGCTCTTCGATAGGCTTACCAGTATCCAGATAAACGGGCTTCTGCGCAAAGGCAGACAACGCAGTCATCACAGACAAGCCAAGTAACATTGCTTTGAGTTTCATGTTTATTGATGATATAAGAAATGAGTTAATACTTTATTTATATAGACTCCCAAACAGGGGATATTTCCCAGTGGCGGACGGGTTTATTAATGTTTTTTACATTATTCCGACCAAAGATGAATCCTGAAAGGGTACAATTCATCATACCCTTTCAGGATAGGTTCAATAAAAATCCGGCATCAATCTTCAGATCAATTTATTTTCTCAACCTTCAAATCAGCATTTGCATTACCATTCGTTACATCAATGGTAAATCGATAGACAGCTCCTTCTTCAAATGCTTTATTATCCTGCATTTCCAAGTTTCCGGAATCTGTAAGTTTAAGCTGTTCCACTAAAGTATTGCTTGCATAATTTTTGAATTCATCTCCCCAATCATTCTGATAGAAGAACTTAAAGCTAATCGCCTCCCAGTCACCACTAGTCTTCAACGTTTCCCCAGCTTTCAAGGTTAGCTGATACTTTTTAGGAGCAACTTGCGCCAGACAGAGCGCTTTACCTGGCTCCCAACCTACTTCGGAAGACGCAACAGAAGGCTTACCAATTCCTTTCCCGATAGCCCAGATTGCACCCGTTCCGTCATCTTGCAATTTGGCCGGTTTACCATCTTTCAAAGCCATTACAGAAAAATACTTCAAAACAGCATTAGCTGTCACCCGATAATCTCCGTTAATCGGCAGGAACTTCAATGCACCATCACTTTGTTTCTCAAAGAAGTCAGGATCGATCCACCATTCATTCAAATTATCAATGCCCGTGACAGTTATCATTTGTCCTTGTGTAAACACCTGTTCCGACTTATATATATCAGTATCTGTCACCTCCATCTTATCATTACCAAAGAAAATATCCGGTGCAGGTAAATCTACCTTCCCTACTTTCTCCACTGTCAACACAGCCTTGGTATTGCCTTTCGTCACATCAACTGTAAACCTGTAAATACCTCCTCTTTCGAACTTCTGACCTTCTTCCAGTCCCAAGTTTCCGTCCGATGAAATTTTAACCAATTCACTCGTTGTAGAAATAGCATCACCCTTAAACTCACCGTTGTCCCATTTATTGATATGGAAGAACTTAAAGTTAATATCATCCACTTTCATGGTAACGCCAGCTATAAATGTCAGTTGATACTTCTTCGCAGTAAGCTGTGGCATACACAGACCGTTTTCCGGAGTCCACCCTACTTCAGAAAGTGCCACCGACGGTTTACCGATTCCTGTTCCAATAGCCCAGATAGCACCTGTTCCATCATCCTGCAACTTGGCAGCCTCACCATTCTTCAAAGCAATGACAGAGAAATACTTCATTTTACCATTGGCTGTTATTTGGTAACTTCCGTCAATCGGCAGGAATTTCAATGTTCCATCTTCCTGCTTTTCAAAATAATCCTGGTCTATCCACCAGTTATCATAATCAGGCACCCCTTCAAACGCTAGAATGTCATTTTTCTTCAAAGTCAACTTGATTGCATAGATATCATTCTCTACCAATTCCATATCTTCACCGTTCACCTTTAACTTGGCAAATGGTTCTGCCTCGTAAGTCAACGTATTAAACTTGATAGCATAATTTCCCGGTTCCGTATTAGAAAATGAGATAGCATTAGTAGAACCGGCTTCAATCGTTCCATTCTCCCAGCCGAAGGTCAATTCGTTCCCATCCTCTCCCACTTTCGGAGTCTTGATATACGCTTTCATCTTTTGCGAGAAGTCTCCTGTCACACTATACTTGTACATGGATTGACGTTCCATCCGGTACTCTTTTCCTTCCTCATCCACTAATGTCAGATAGGGGAAGTCCGGTCGTGCCAGAGCGAGTTCTTTCGTCATTTCTGTGGTAGTAAAATGAATGTTCTGAAGAATATATTTCAAAGTTGCCTTTCCATTAGGAATATTAGCATAATAAGGAACAAAGATTTTACCAGTATAGTCATTTCCGCTTGTCTTTGTACGGATGACCGTTTCAGACACTTGTTCTTCTCCATAAAAAAGCTGTGCTTTCAACGTAGAAAGAGGCACATCCACATCCGAGGCTTTAATCGTAAACGGAAGACTGTCACCAAAAAGAGCATCTGCATTCTCTGCTTTGATTTCCATACTCGGATTACCGGGCAAGAATTCGTCATCATTACAGGAATTCATGGATAACATTCCTGCCAAAGCCAATATAATATAACTGTTTTTTTTCATTGTCTTGATCGTTTTAAAGTTCTTATTCCGACTTTGCCCAACGATAGGAAGTCACAGATTTGCCCGGAACATCATAAGCAAAATGACGCTTACCATCACTTAAGGTTATCTTTTTAGTCTTTTCATTATTATTCATCAGTACAAAAGCGTATGTTCCATCCGGATTCTCGAAAGCAGAATACATGATATTGCTATCAGCATAGCCGGATGCACCGATACGTACCGCTCCCGGTTTCACCACACTTGAGAGATGGGCGATGATATAATAATGTGAGTTGCGGATAATTGTCTTATAGTCGCTATTACTGATATCCACCGCTCCGTAGCAAGTCTGGCAACCGCCTTCACGGTTAGGAGCACGGTCATTATCAAGCATCAGGTTCCACACTATAACTCCCCTACACCAGTTGTTGATCGTACCCAATGCTACTTCTTTCATATCTTCCAGCAATCGTTTCGACAAATCACGTCCGCTATTCCATGTTCCGATAGAAGTCTCCGTGAAAAGAAGTTCCTTTTCAGGATAAGCTTTATGTATATTTAAAAGCTCTTCGCGATTCCCGCCATAGTTGTGATAAGCAGCTCCGGCCAGGTATTGGGAAGCAGCTGCGTCTTCATACATCTTACCGGGGTAGTTCTTTTCCGTTGCAATATCACTATAATCATAGTTATGATCGTATGCATAAATTTTCGTAGCCAGTCCGGCTGTTTTGAATTTAGGTCCGAGTGCTGTTTTCACAAAGTCCCTCTGTTCTTCCCAACTCATATAAAGTGAAGCGGAATTACCACGGTTCAACGGTTCGTTCTGGGGAGTTACAGCATAAATATCAATGCCTTCGGCGTTGAAGGCTTGTACCCACTTCACAAAATAAGTGGCATAGTCCTGATAATAGGCTGGATTCAGCTGACCGTTTGTCCATGAATCCAGCGGAGTAAGATCTGTGAGACTCTTTACTTTCATCCATTTTGGACAAGTCCAAGGGGCGGCAATGACTTTAATAGAAGGATTGATGCTCAAAATCTCTTTCAGAATCGGAAGGATATAGTCTTTCTCTTCACTTTGCAAAGCAAAATGCTCAATACCTTTCGTATCACAGCAGGTATATTCGCTCAATGAAAAGTCCGAGCAGCCGATAGAGATACGGATATAGCTAAATCCGAAGCCTTTGTCGTCAGAGAATGTTTCCGTAAGGAAGGCGTGACGATCTTCCGGTTTCATTTGCAGAAGATTAAAACAAGTGGCGCCTGTGATAGCAGCTCCGAAGCCGTCCATTGTCTGATATTGTTCAGTCGGGTTCAATGTGATTGAAGTAGGTGCCAAATTATCTTTCGAGCTGAAATTAACGGCATCACGGGTCAAATCGCGAGTCAGGCTGCTAGTGGTCGCATAAATAGTCACATCTCCTGTCGGAACAGGTGTAACCGGTTTCTCCGCATCGTCACTGTTGCTGCATGCAGCTAATATGGTGAAGCATCCTAAAAAGGTCAATGCTATATTTCTCATGTCTATCATAATCTTAAGTTTTCTATGTTTTTAGTTGAATTAATAACCCGGATTCTGGTGAATCTTATCATTCGCGTCGATTACCGACTGCGGAATTGGCAAACGATAAGAGTTCTTATCAAAAGTGTAAATCTGCGCTTTGCGTCCTGAATCCTTAGCATACACTGCATTCATCACCTCTTCTACCTTGTCCAGACGGACCAGATCAAACCATCGTTGTCCCTCAAAAGCCAGTTCTAACCGACGTTCTTTAAGCAAAGCATTCAGCATGGCATTTTTGTTTGAACGGACAGAGGTGGGAAGTGCTCCCAATTTGGCACGGTCGCGCACTTCATCTATTATATCGGCGGCTCCTTCCAAATCCGGCGTATCCTGCATAATCAGCGCTTCTGCTTTCAGCAACAGGACATCGGCATAACGGTACTTGATGATACTGCTGTTGGCAGAGCGGCATTTATACATGAACGGATAATTATCAGACGGATAATAGTTGCTCCAATTACAATCGTAATAGACTATTGATTCTTTGAAACGGACTTCATCCCCTTCCTGTTTGAAAGCACTAATCAGGTCACGTGACGGAGTCACCCATTTCGCCCACGTGAAATTGTTATTCCAATTCACGAGATCACGCCCGAACATCCATGTACACCAGTTACCTGCTCCGGATGTAAATTGTGCTTCAAGAATCGATTCTTTTGTATTACGCATCTTTGCATCTGTT
>ERZ826016.2662-NODE-2662-length-13569-cov-3.828622_pt1 | contig 13569 bp, 10 predicted proteins | sample MGYA00519872_ERZ826016 | MGnify/ENA primary metagenome ERZ826016 (study PRJEB31778, sample SAMEA3449218) | human gut metagenome | biome: human gut; feature: human-associated habitat; material: faeces | place: United Kingdom | collected 2010/2012 ... | reverse complement strand
AATATGTTGCAAAAATAACAATATTTCTAAAGAATTCCCCATCGGGAGCTCACTTTTGGATATTTATTACGGTTTTAATCTTAATTTTCCTTATCAAGTGGTTAGTGCTAAAGTCAATAACCGCTCTGAGGGACTTAATTTTAGGGTATATAATAATAAGGATATAGAGTTTCTGGACGTGAGAGACCAGTCCGGTATGCGTACCTATGTCCGTTCGCTCTGTTTTGTACTGTTTAAGGCGGTCACGGAATTGTTTCCCGAGGGCAAGCTGTTTGTAGAACATCCCGTTTCGAAAGGTTATTTCTGTAATCTGCGTATCGGGCGTCCCATTGAATTGGAGGATGTGAAACGCATCAAGCAACGTATGCAGGAGATTATTGCAGAAAATATACCCTATCATCGTATCGAATGCCATACAGCCGAAGCTGTACGCATTTTCAGCGAACGGGGTATGAATGATAAAGTCCGGTTGCTCGAAACTTCCGGTTCCCTCTATACCTATTATTATACGTTGGGCGATACGGTCGATTACTATTATGGCAACCTGTTGCCCAGCACCGGCTATCTTAAACTGTTTGACATCGTGAAGTATTACGATGGACTATTGCTGCGTATTCCCAGCCGCGAGAATCCCGAAGTGCTGGAAGACGTTGTAAAGCAGGAAAAGATGTTGGACGTCTTTAAAGAATATCTGAACTGGAGCTATATCATGGGACTCAACAATGCAGGCGATTTCAACCTCGCTTGCGAAGAAGGCCATGCAACAGATTTGATTAACGTTGCTGAGGCATTGCAGGAAAAGAAGATAGCCCAGATTGCCGATACCATTTTTCATCGTGGCGAAAACGGTAACCGAGTGAAACTGGTACTGATTGCCGGACCGTCTTCTTCCGGAAAGACCACTTTCAGCAAGCGGCTTTCAATCCAGTTGATGACAAATGGGTTGAAACCTTTTCCTATCTCTCTCGATAATTATTTCGTAGACCGTGAGGATACTCCTTTGGATGAAAACGGAAACTATGATTATGAATCGCTTTACGCGCTCGACCTCGAGCTGTTCAACCAACAGCTGCAAGCCTTGCTGCGTGGTGAAGAAGTAGAACTTCCCCGCTTTAATTTTGCTCTCGGCAAGAAAGAATTTAAAGGTGATAAACTGAAAATTGAAGATAACACGATTCTGATATTGGAAGGTATTCATGCCTTGAATCCGGAGTTGACGCCACATATTCCTGCCGAACGTAAATTTAAGATTTATGTATCGGCATTGACCACTATCTCTCTAGACGACCACAACTGGATTCCTACTACCGACAATCGTCTGTTGCGTCGTATTATCCGTGATTTCAATTATCGGGGCTATTCTGCCCGTGAAACTATTTCACGTTGGCCTAGTGTGCGTGCCGGTGAAGATAAGTGGATATTCCCTTATCAGGAAAATGCAGATGTAATGTTCAATTCAGCTCTTCTTTTTGAGTTTGCAGTGCTCCGCCTGCACGCTGAACCTATATTAATGGGAGTTCCGCGTAATTGCCCGGAATACTGCGAAGCCTATCGTTTGTTGAAATTCATCAAATATTTTGTTCCGGTTCAAGACAAAGAAATACCACCGACTTCTTTGCTTCGGGAATTTTTAGGAGGAAGCAGCTTTAAATATTAAGTAGGAAAATTAGGATATATTCGTTTTTTCAATTTACTTTGCGTAATTATCCTAACCTGTCTGTTAGGGTCAGACAGGTTGGAATACGAAACAGCAATAATTAAATTCGTTGGAATTATTCAGACGAGAGGGTCAATAACTGTTATATGGCACTTGAATAAATGAACCTTTGGGTATTTATTCTGTTATGAAGATATTACATACAACAAAAAAACGGGAATATGATTTTTTATAATAATCTTTTGGCAAAATGGTTCTTAGGGAAAAAGAAGCATTATTTTATGGTAGGCGGGCTTTTCTTTACCCGATATAAATATTTAGAAGTTTGGGAAGATATGGAATTACGGATACATGCAAGGCAATATTGGGAATGTTTCTTTTTGACTTTAGCTCCGGCATTAATTTTGTCTTTGTGGCTTTCGTGGTGGTGGATGATAGTTCCTTTCGTTACCTATGACATACTTTATTGGTTGGAAAAAGCATTCCGTTCTCATTCTGTATTCAACTGGGAAGCGGTAGAAAATTGTGGTGATACGCTTTATTTAAGAAAAAGAAAATCTTATGCATGGATGAAATGGTACGGTAAAAAGACGTTGCCTTTATCCGATTGGGACGAATAAAGGTCGTTTCTTTATGAAACTGTTCATTTGGGCACTCCTATAAAAATGACGGAGGTTTTCCGGTATTAATGAAAAACTTCCGTCATTCTAGTGGTTGTCTGAGAAGCCAGTGTTAATGCGATTAATTTTTTGCTTATCGTAAAGCTTCCACTTCGTCCGGAGTCAGAGGGATTTTCTTACCCAATCTGCGGGCACCAGTTTCCGTAATCAGGTAGTCTTCTTCGTTGCGGATACCACCGAAATCCTTGTAAGTTTCCACTTTTTCGTAGTTGATGAAATCGGCAAACTTCTTTTCCGCCTTCCACATATCTATCAATTCGGGAATGAAATAGATACCCGGTTCTACCGTATGCACAAATCCCGGTTCCAACGGAATGGCGAGACGTTGTGATTTACGTCCGAACTGCGTGCTTTTCGGTTGTCCGTTATATCCTACCCAGATTTCACCCAAGTTTTCCATATCATGAACATCCAGTCCCATCATATGACCTAATCCGTGCGGATAGAACAACGCATGAGCACCCTCGCGTACGGCGTCTTCTGCATTTCCTTTCATCAGCCCCAGTGTCTTCATTCCTTCTACCATTACACGGGCGGACAATTCATAAACTTCCATGTAGGGAATGCCCGGACGTAGCGCTTTGACCGATTCCAGATGCATGGCATTCTGTATTTCGTAAACTTCGCGTTGACGGGTAGTAAACTTTTTGTCAGCAGGAACCGTGGACGACATATCGCCGGCATAGCCCGATTCAATTTCCGCACCCGCATCAATCAGGAACAAATCACCCGGTTTCACGAGATTGCCGTGATAATGATTGTGCAGCGTCTGTCCGTTGATAGTAGCGATAGTGGCAAAAGAAAGTTCGCAGTTGTTAGCTTGCGCTACCCGGTTCATTTCGGCTACCACTTCATACTCGTACATCCCCGGGCGGAGTACCTTCATCGCTGTGATATGCATATCGGCCGTCACATCGCACGCCTTTTCTATTTCTACGATTTCTTCCGCAGATTTATAATTACGTTGTGCGATTACGGCACGGATAAAAGGCACCGAGCCTTCCTGACGTGCAGGCGGTATCCCCAGCCAATCCATTAGCTTCAGTTTATGTTCGGGGCGGTAAGGAGGCAGATAATGAATCGCCTTTCCTTTCTGCACACATTTATGTAGATAACCGACGATGTCGGCCGAAGGCATTATATCTTTTACTCCTACACGTTCGCATTTTTCGCGTAGCGTAGGCTGCGATCCCATCCATACGATAGCGTCAATAGACAGTTCATCACCAAAAATGATTTCTTTGTCCTCGTCAATATCAATAATTGCCGAAAGTCCGGCGCATGAAAGTCCGAAGTAATAAAGGAATGTAGAATCCTGACGATAACGGAACGTGTTATCCTCATAATTCAGTCCGCACTCGTCATTTCCCAGAAATAACAAAACTCCGGAGCCTAAATTCTTTTTTAGCAGGGCTCTGCGCTGCATATACGTTTCTTTGGCAAACATACTGTCTTAATTTTTAAGTTCGTGCAACAAAGATAACGATTTTTGTGTTATAGGATTAAAAATTATCTCCCTAATCTGTGTAATCTCTAGTTAAAAAGTTACTTTTGTAGCGAGAAACAGTAGAAAGCAAAAACGAATATGGCACAAGGTTCCCGTCAAATACAATCGCAGGCGCAACAGCAGGTACAAACGCTCTCGCCCCAGCAGATTCTGGTCGTGAAACTGTTGGAGCTTCCCGCAGTAGAACTGGAAGATCGTATCCATGCTGAACTATTGGAAAATCCGGCACTCGAAGAAGGAAGAGAAGAATCCGCAGCGGACGAATATTCCGATGTTGAAGGTTCTGAAGATGGCATGGATAATGCATCCACCGACTATGATTCTTTGAATGACTACCTCACCGAGGACGATATTCCCGACTATAAACTGCAAGAGAACAATCGTTCGCAAGATGATCAGCCGGAAAATATTCCCTTCTCCGAATCTACCTCCTTTTATGAAATATTGAAGGAGCAACTCGGTGAACGCAATCTGACAGAACATCAGAATGAACTGGTGGAATACCTCATCGGTTCATTAGACGACGACGGACTGCTCCGCAAATCACTTGAAAGCATTTGTGACGAACTGGCCATCTATGCCGGAGTAGAATCCACCGAGGAAGAACTGGAAGAAGCATTGTGCATCTTGCAGGACTTTGATCCCGCAGGAATCGGTGCCCGTACTCTCCAGGAATGCCTGTTGTTACAGATCTGCCGGAAGAAGGATGAAGAACGGACCCCCAACCCTATATTGGAACTCGAAGAACGTGTTATCAGAGACTATTATGAAGAATTCACCCGCAAGCATTGGGAGAAAATCATCAGGAAACTGGATGTCGACGAAGATACGTTCAATGAAGTTATCAGCGAAATCACCAAGTTGAACCCGCGTCCCGGTGCCTCTTTGGGAGAAACTATCGGGAGAAACTTCCAGCAGATCATTCCCGATTTCATCGTGGAAACATACGATGACGGAACAATCAATGTCAGTCTCAATAACCGTAATGTTCCCGAGCTTCGTATGAGCCGTGACTTCACGGAAATGGTGGAAGAACATACTAAAAATAAGTTCAACCAGACAAAGGAATCAAAAGAAGCCATGATGTTCCTCAAGCAGAAAATGGATGCGGCACAAGGGTTCATTGATGCTATCAAACAGCGTCAGAATACGTTGATGACTACCATGCAGGCAATAATCGACCTGCAACGTCCCTTCTTCCTCGAAGGAGACGAATCTTTGTTGAAACCGATGATTCTGAAAGATGTGGCTGAACGTACCGGACTGGATATATCTACCATTTCCCGTGTGAGCAACAGTAAATATGTGCAGACGAATTTTGGTATCTATCAGCTTAAATTCTTTTTCGTTGACGGATATACAACGGAAGACGGCGAAGAAATGTCTGTCCGTGAGATTCGCAAGATCCTGAAAGAGTGCATCGACAGCGAAGACAAGAAGAAACCGCTGACAGATGACGAACTGGCGGAGATCTTAAAAGAAAAAGGATACCCTATCGCCCGCCGGACGGTAGCCAAGTATCGTCAGCAACTGAACATTCCCGTAGCGAGACTTCGGAAGTGATAGGAAGAAGTAACATGAAAATGAGAGTTGAGATTTTGTAATAAATAACTAGTAATAAAAAGAAGAGTGGATAAAGAAAGAGAGCATATCATAGCGGATAAGACCATGTTGCGGGTAGCGAGAGTTACCTCAATGGTGTTTACTCCATTTTCGATTCCGTTTTTGTCGTTTTTGGTGTTATTCCTTTTTTCTTATCTTCGTATCATGCCGATACAATATAAGTTGATTGTGTTGGGAATTGTTTATTGCTTTACCATACTGACGCCTACCATTACTATCTTCCTGTTTCGTAAGATTAATGGCTTCGCCCGTCAGGAATTGAGCGAACGTAAGAAACGCTATGTACCTATCCTGCTGACTATCATCTCGTATGTATTCTGCCTGCTGATGATGCGCAAGCTGAATATCCCCTGGTATATGACAGGCATTATTCTGGCATCTCTGGTAGTTTCTGTCATTTGTATTGCCGTCAACCTGAAATGGAAACTGAGCGAGCACATGGCAGGAATAGGTGGAGTGATCGGAGGACTGGTCTCTTTCAGTGCGTTGTTCGGTTATAATCCCGTAGCATGGTTGTGCCTGTTTATCCTGATTGCAGGTATACTGGGTTCCGCACGGATTATTCTGGGACATCATACATTGGGTGAGGTACTTTCCGGCTTTACGGTCGGTCTGGTAGCTGCTCTGCTGGTGCTTCATCCGGTGAGTAACCTTTTATTTCGAGTATTTTTATTTTAACAACAGTATAAATCCTAAAAACTAATTATTATGAACTTTCCACAGAATTTGAAGTACACGAACGAACACGAATGGATTCGCGTAGAAGGAGACATTGCTTATGTTGGTATCACAGACTATGCACAAGAACAGTTGGGCGATATTGTATTTGTAGACATCCCTACTGTCGGTGAAACGTTGGAAGCCGGTGAGGTATTCGGTACTATCGAAGTAGTGAAAACAATTTCCGATCTTTTCTTGCCGGTGGCCGGTGAAGTGATCGAACTGAATGAAGCGTTGGAAGAAAATCCGGAACTGGTTAATAAAGACCCGTACGGTGAAGGCTGGCTGATTAAGGTGAAGCCTGAAGATATTAAAGCAGTGGAAGACTTGCTGGATGCGGAAGCATATAAAGCAGTAGTAAACGGATAAAAGTCCCGTCACTGTAAAACTGTAATTTGCAACTGGTAAATAGTAATTAACATGACTCCAATTGTAAGTATCATCATGGGCAGTACGTCCGACCTTCCTGTTATGGAAAAGGCGGCACAACTGCTGAATGATATGCATGTACCGTTCGAAATGAACGCGCTTTCTGCTCACCGCACGCCTGAAGCTGTGGAAGAGTTTGCAAAGAATGCCCGCAACCGTGGCATTAAAGTTATTATCGCCGCTGCCGGAATGGCTGCCGCCCTTCCCGGTGTAATTGCAGCCAACACTACACTGCCGGTGATCGGGGTACCCGTAAAAGGCTCCGTGCTCGATGGTGTAGACGCGCTTTATTCTATCATCCAGATGCCTCCGGGCATTCCTGTGGCAACGGTTGCTATAAACGGAGCGATGAATGCCGCTATCCTTGCCATTCAGATGTTGGCATTGAGTGACGAGAAATTGGCAGAAGCTTTTGCTGCTTACAAAGAAGGACTGAAAAAGAAAATCGTAAAAGCAAACGAAGAACTGAAAGAAGTCAAGTTTGAATATAAAACAAACTAATGTGATTTACGATTTGACAATTTACGATTGGCGATTGAAATATCTTCGTAAATCGTATGTTGTCTTTGCACGTTGTCTTTGCATATTGCGCAGAAAGTGTTTTCAGTCATCAAATCATATATCGTAAATCATAAATCATAAATCAAAATGGTTGATCTATTCAATTATTTTCGAAGAGAAACCACAGAAGTAAATATTGGGGCTGTGCCGTTGGGCGGCCCCAATTCTATTCGTGTCCAGTCGATGACAAACACGTCTACGCAGGACACACAGGCTTGTGTGGAACAGGCGAAACGTATTGTTGATGCAGGTGGCGAGTATGTCCGCCTCACAACGCAGGGTATCAAGGAAGCGGAGAATCTGATGAATATCAATATCGGACTACGCAGTCAGGGATATATGGTTCCATTGGTTGCCGATGTGCATTTCAATCCGAAAGTGGCAGATGTGGCTGCTCAATACGCGGAAAAGGTGCGAATCAATCCGGGAAATTATGTAGATGCTGCGCGTACTTTTAAGAAACTGGAATATACAGACGAAGAGTATGCGCAGGAAATACAGAAAATCCGTGACCGTTTTGTCCCGTTCCTGAATATCTGCAAAGAGAATCATACTGCTATCCGTATCGGGGTGAACCATGGATCGTTGTCCGACCGTATCATGTCGCGCTACGGCGATACTCCGGAAGGAATGGTAGAATCCTGCATGGAATTTCTTCGTATCTGTGTTGAAGAACATTTCACGGATGTTGTCATTTCGATAAAGGCCTCCAATACGGTCGTAATGGTAAAGACCGTCCGGTTGTTGGTCGCTGTCATGGAAAAGGAAGGCATGGCTTTCCCTCTGCATCTCGGAGTGACGGAAGCCGGAGACGGTGAAGACGGACGTATCAAATCCGCCTTGGGTATCGGCGCACTGCTGTCCGACGGTTTGGGAGATACCATTCGTGTATCTTTGAGCGAGGCTCCCGAAGCCGAAATCCCGGTTGCCCGTAAACTGGTGGATTACATCCTGTTGAGGCAGGAGCATCCGTATATCCCAGGACTGGAGGCACCGGAGTTTGATTATCTGTCTCCCTCGCGTCGTCAGACAAAGGCTGTCCGCAATATAGGAGGCGAACACGTGCCGGTAGTCATTGCCGACCGCATGGATGGAAAAACGGAAGTAAATCCGCAGTTCACACCGGACTATATTTATGCCGGAAGAGCACTGCCCGAACAACGTGAAACGGGCGTGGAATATATCCTCGATGCCGATGTGTGGGTGGGAGAATCCGGAACATGGCCTGCTTACAATCACGCGCAACTGCCGTTAATGGGCGGCTGCAATGCAGAACTTAAATTCCTGTTTATGCCCTATATGGCACAGACGGATGAAGTGATTGCCTGCTTGAAACAGCATCCGGAAGTTGTAGTTGTTTCCCAAAGCAATCACCCGAACCGTTTGGGTGAACATCGTGCCCTGGTACATCAACTTATGACGGAAGGATTGCAGAATCCGGTTGTTTTCTTCCAGCATTATGCGGAGGATAATGCCGAAGATTTACAGATAAAGTCTGCTGCCGATATGGGGGCGCTGATTTTCGACGGTCTATGCGACGGAATTTTCTTGTTCAATCAAGGGGGCCTGAGCCATGCTGTCGTTGATGCAACCGCTTTCGGAATCTTGCAGGCCGGCCGTACCCGTACTTCCAAAACGGAATATATTTCTTGTCCCGGCTGTGGACGTACGCTCTACGATTTGGAGAAAACAATCGCTCGCATCAAAGCTGCCACTTCACACTTGAAAGGGTTGAAGATCGGTATAATGGGATGCATTGTGAATGGTCCCGGCGAAATGGCGGATGCCGATTACGGCTATGTCGGTGCGGGACGAGGCAAAATCAGCCTGTATAAAGGTAAGGTTTGCGTGGAAAAGAATATTCCTGAAGAAGAGGCGGTAGACAAACTATTATCTTTGATTCAGACTGATCGGAAAGGATAGGAGCTTTCATTTGACTCATTAATATTCTAAGGGCAGAAGTTGCTTTAAATTCGTTTGGAGTAATTTCTGTCTTCTGTTACTAGAAAAGTTTTTTGGTTCTTCTTCAGATTTGGTGGTAATTTAATCAGTCGGTGGTATCTCCATTCCCCTCCTTCGGGGAAGGAGGGGTGGCTGAAAGCCGGGGTGGTAGGTGGATACACAATGCTGATAATAACCGACTTACGCATTCACCTACCACCTCCCCCTACGGGGACTCCTCCTTCCTGAAGGAGGAGAATGTTGAATACTATCGATTATCAAATTATTATTTTCTTAATTAATTTTACCACCAAATTTGAAGAAGAATCAGTTTTTTGTTTTCATTTCTCATATTCTCATAACCTAGTGGCTAAATGTAAGATTATTAGTAAGATACCGCTATGAGAAATGTTTTTTGAATTGGTATTTCTCATGCATTTCTCATAGTTTTCTCTTCAAATTCCTTCATTTCTCATACTATTTTCTCTTATTTCTCATAGGGTAATAAATCCTTTCGGTAGTATTTAACCAAGCTTATTGTATCTGGAGGATACCTATTGTTTTCATATAAAACATTAAGTAATAACTAATTATTCACTAACTAATGTCATGTCTTTTAAGTGATATCTTATTCGTTCTACTTTAGTGAACAGGCTTGTTTACTGGAGTGGCAGGATTTATCTACTGGAGTGCATAGATCTGTCTACTTGAGTGGAACGATAGAAGATGAGATAAGAACATAAATGGATGAAGACGAGATATGATAAGGATGTAGGTAACGTAATATATAAATATCTATTGCTTTACGCGATGTATGTGTAGTCGCTGTCTTTACTATAAATATGTTTTTCTTTTACTTGGATTTTAATACTTTTATATAGAATGTGGAGCTATATTAATGTTATCTTAAAGATACGTATTTTATGTAGCGAATTTATTCGTCCTACCGGATATATTGAACCTTGTTTTTCTTATATTTGTAGCACATGATTTCTAAACAATAATTAAATTATTCATTCTTATGAAAAAGATTCTGGTATTATTCGCTTTAACAGCGATAGCTATGGTGAGTGTAAATGCGCAGGACAACTTGAAATGGGGTGTTATGGCAGGTATGAATGTGAGTAAATATACTTTTACCGGTTTTGACAACAGGGTAGGTTTTCATGCAGGTGTCAAAGCTGAGCTGGGGTTATCGCAGGAAGCAAGTGGGGCATACATGGATTTTGCTGCGTTACTGACGTTGAAAGGTGCTAAAATTGATGGAGGATCAATTGCAACCGTTAAATTTAATCCGTATTATTTGGAGATACCGGTGCATGTCGGTTATAAATATGCTGTAAATGAAGATTTTGCGCTGTTTGGTAGCGTAGGTCCTTATTTGGCTGTCGGTCTGTTTGGAAAAGCAAAATTGAGCATAGGCAATGCGATTGGTGATTGGGCTGATATAGAAGGTATGGAAAGTGTAGGAGGCCTGGAAGGTAAATCTGTGTCTGAAGATATATTTGGTGATGACGGGTTCAAACGATTCGACTTCGGTCTCGGATTGAAAGCCGGTGTTGAGCTCAACAAAAAATATCAGGTTACTTTGAGTTATGATTTCGGGTTGATTGACGTGCAGAAAGATTTGGGTATGAAAAACAGGAACCTGATGATATCATTTGGTTATATGTTCTAAAACGGACTTTGCAACTTTGTTGCACGAATCATTCGTTACCTTTGCAACAGATAAAAAACGAATGAATATGGGACATTGTTGTTGCGGTGCACATTCATGCACGACAGAAAATAAAAAGAATGCCAGTACTTCGATAGTTCACGAATACTGGAAAGTAGGGCTTTCATTTATACTTCTGATAGGAGGTATTATAATGAATGCCCTGAATTTTGCCTTTTTCCTTGGAGAGTATGTTGCTTTAATATGGTATATCCTGGCTTATCTTCCGGTAGGAATACCAGTGATGAAAGAGGCTTGGGAGGGTATCAGGGAAAAAGACTACTTCAGCGAGTTTACACTGATGATTGTTGCTACGCTGGGAGCCTTTTATATTGGTGAGTATCCGGAAGGAGTCGCTGTAATGCTGTTTTATACGATAGGAGAGTTGTTTCAGAATGAAGCGGTAGACAGGGCGAAACGTAATATCGGTGCTTTGCTGGATGTGAGACCTGAGAAAGCCTTGGTGCTTAGGGAGGATAATCTTGTGGTAGAAAGTCCTCAAAATGTAAAAGTAGGAGAGGTCATTGAAATAAAGGCGGGTGGGAGAGTTCCTTTGGACGGAGTGATGTTGAATGAAATCGCTGCTTTTAATACAGCCGCGTTGACGGGAGAAAGTGTTCCCCGTGACATCAGAAAAGGAGAGGAAGTCCTTGCGGGGATGATTGTGACGGATAAAGTAATCAGGATTAAAGTAGAAAGACCTTTCGATAAAAGTGCGCTTGCACGGATATTGGAACTCGTTCAGAATGCTTCGGAACGGAAAGCACCGGCAGAATTGTTTATCCGTAAGTTTGCCCGTATCTATACTCCTATTGTCATAGCACTGGCGGTATTGATTGTGCTACTCCCGTTCGGCTATTCATTGATAGACCCTCAATTCGTGTTTACATTTAATGATTGGTTATACAGAGCTTTGGTTTTTCTGGTAATTTCGTGTCCATGTGCGCTGGTAGTAAGTATTCCATTAGGTTATTTCGGTGGTATCGGAGCAGCTTCCCGATTGGGGATTCTGTTTAAAGGCGGCAATTATCTGGACGCAGTCACTAAAATCAATACAGTCGTATTCGATAAAACGGGAACGCTGACCAAAGGAACATTTGAGGTGCAGGATTGTAAGTGTGCATCCGGGATTTCGGAGAAGGAACTGGTGAGGATGATTGCTTCAGTAGAAAGTGACAGTACACATCCGATCGCTAAAGCGATTGTGAACTATGCAAAGCAGCAGGATATAGGGCTGGCGGTTGTCACCAATACTAAAGAATTTGCAGGTCTCGGTTTGGAGGCAATAATAGACGGAACTTCGGTGCTCGTTGGAAATAGCCGGTTACTGTCTAAGTTTAGCATAAAATATCCGGCAGAATTGCAGAGTGTTACCGATACGATTGTAGTTTGTGCTATTGGAGGCAGTTATGCGGGTTATCTCTTGTTGGCGGACGTATTGAAGGATGACGCGAAGACGGCGATTGACAACTTAAAAGCATTAAACATTGAAAACATTCAGATATTATCCGGTGATAAACAGAGTATTGTTACTAACTTTGCAGAGAAGTTCGGTATATCAAAGGCTTATGGCGATCTGCTTCCTGACGGTAAAGTGAAACATCTGGAGGAATTGCGGAAGAATGAAGCAAATCAGATTGCCTTTGTCGGTGACGGGATGAACGACGCTCCTGTGCTTGCGTTGAGCCATGTCGGTATTGCTATGGGTGGATTGGGCAGTGATGCGGCGATTGAAACAGCTGATGTCGTGATACAAACAGATCAACCGTCGAAAGTGGCCGAAGCCATTAAAGTAGGAAAGCTGACTCGCCGGATTATCTGGCAGAACGTGTCGCTGGCATTTGGAGTGAAACTGCTGGTACTTATCTTGGGAGCCGGCGGACTGGCTACACTTTGGGAAGCTGTCTTTGCGGATGTCGGCGTTGCATTGCTTGCCATTATGAATGCAGTGAGAATACAGAAGATGATAAAATAAAAAGAATATGGAAGAGAATGTTTATTTGGATAAGCTGGAAAGACGGGATATCAAACCGACAGCAATAAGGCTTCTCATATTGAAAAATATGTTGGAAGTTGGACGGGCCGTATCGTTACTGGATCTGGAAACTCTCCTGGATACGGTAGACAAATCGACCATATCCCGGACAATAGCTCTCTTTCTGTCTCATCACCTGATACATAGCATAGATGATGGAAGCGGTTCGTTGAAGTATGCCGTTTGCGACAACTCCTGTAACTGCGTGGTGCAGGATTTACACTCGCATTTCTATTGTGAGAAATGTCATCGGACTTTTTGTCTGGAAGGTACACATATTCCGGTTATTGATTTGCCTAAAGGATTCACGTTACATAGCATTAATTATGTTCTCAAGGGGATTTGTCCGGAATGTACTTCTCATTCAAAGAATGAATAAATAGAAAAAGCCGGAACTCAGACCAATAGAAATATCGGTAGAGTTCCGGCTTTTTATCAATATGCTTGTTTAATCGATGTTTGGATTCAATGAATGCCAGTCTTTGATGGCAGGTATGATTCCCATTTCAATAACTTCATCACGGAGCTTGCACAAGTGTTCGTAGCTCTTTTCCAGTTCAGCCTGTTCGGCAGGAGTTCCGGCTACTTCCTTATAAGTGACACCGTTTTTGGTGATTGAAGTTTCCATTGCCATCATGATATGATCGAATTTGCCATTGGAAACATACGTTCCGGCAGGCCAGCGGAATGGCTGTCCGC
>ERZ826016.2658-NODE-2658-length-13586-cov-17.922918_pt1 | contig 13586 bp, 12 predicted proteins | sample MGYA00519872_ERZ826016 | MGnify/ENA primary metagenome ERZ826016 (study PRJEB31778, sample SAMEA3449218) | human gut metagenome | biome: human gut; feature: human-associated habitat; material: faeces | place: United Kingdom | collected 2010/2012 ... | reverse complement strand
AGAGTGGGATCTGGATAGTTTGACTACTGTTATTGTTAAGAAAACAGCCACTAAATCATTTCAAGATAAGCAGACAAGAACAGATACATCCACAGAAAGCAAAGATAATGAAGCTAATATTAGCACTTTAGACTCCGAAACAACTAGTTTCCCCAGTACAGAGAATAGTGATGAACCTAAATTATTTGTGGACATAACAGATTGGAAAGGCGTAAAATGCAAAAAATATTTAGAAGACGATGGATACACCACTATTCAGGAGTGTGTTTTCCCTAATGCGAACATGGCACAAGTGTATGATATCATTAAGCAATTCAATGAAAATCTAAAAGACACACTACCACCCAAAGACATGGAGTACATTTCTGAAGCTGATGCGTATATCAAAGTTTGTTACAAGTACAAAACAGCAAATGAACTTCTTATAGAAATAGATTACTCAGGAGGAGTCACTCGTTTTGAAATTACACAGAAAAACAAAAATACTTTGATGAAAGTAACTTACGAAACCGATTAGACTGGTTAACTGTGAATCATAATTTTAGATGCTAAAAAATAATCATAGTAAGTAGTAAAGTATATGAGCAACTTAAAAGTACTTAAAATAGGGACGGAATTTATATTAGAGGCTGTCTCTTTCACTCAATAAAAAAATATGGAAAGGAGCGCGCCTTCCATTCAATGTACTATAACACCGAAAGGTGGTTCGCCCGAAAAGATTGGCACCGGGAAAGCCATAAACTATAAAATAACTGATAAATATGCAGGTAAATAGGTGGTATTCACAACTGACAAAAATGAGCCTTACAGAGGCGAGACTATAAAATTTATAGTTCCAAAATCATGGTCAGGGAAAAATGTTATTTTGATGCCATATCTCAATCAATCAACCGAGAAAGTATCAACTAATTTATCTGTTGAAACATCTATTAAAGACACGCAAAAATGTGACTGTATTTGTGAAGAACGAGTAAGAGCATTTATGAGGATGCTCAGGGTAGGAGAAGGAAAATATAATATTGACAAAGCTGTAGCAAAATTGATATTTAATAAAAAGACAAACTCACAAGGTTTATGCGCTAAGTATGTCCGGATTGCGATAGAAGCAGGAGGATTGTCAACCGAAAAAAACAAACTCTGCTGAGGACAAAGCTATAGAACTATTAAACCCAAACATACGTTTTTCAGATGGAAACAATAAAAAACAAATTAATTATGAGGCATTTACTATTTATAACAGTGTCATTTCTATTATTGAGTTGTATTGCGGGTAATGCTAAAACTGTTAATGATGGGAATTTATACCCAGCAGTCGATATGTTAAAAGAGTTTTACGCTGAATATATCTCATTAAATCTGTGCGATGAGGTTGATGATGCGTCATTATTAAATCTCAAAGAAAAATACTTAACGCCGAGTTTGTTGATGAAGTTAAGGAGTAGTGTCGTTGATTTCGATCCATTCGTTGACGCTCAAGATTTCAGCCAAAGGTGGTTGACGGAAATTGACATAGCTAAAATAGATTTTAAAGATAATTTATATACGGTTATGTTGCCTGATAACAAAGATTGTATAATAGTGAAAGTTATATGCAAAGAGGGTGGCAAGTACCTTATTGATAACATCTCTTACAATAGAGATAATTCTTTAGTAAGTTGCGTACAAGATAGTTCAATTAACACCTACCTTGGGACTTGGGTGATAAGCGAGGAACAGCCGTTCCCATATATTGCAATACGCAAAGACTCTTCAGCGTATGTCGTTGTGGAGAGTGATCAAATTATGATTAATGCAAAATTGGTTCCGGATACATCTGCACCCAATAACTCATATCAAATTTTACTTGTCGCTCCGGCAGAAGAGTTGGGGATCGGAGGACAAAGATTGGATTGGTCGCATCTTTCAACGACACACCCAGTGGGACATATTCAATTCTTGAGTAATAATACAGCCAGATATACATGGTTAGGTTTTTATAATACAATAACAAAGCAGAGAGTTTGGCAAGATTCTCAATTCACAAGAGAAACGGGTGACAAAACTATTAATCTAATAAAAGTACCTTAAGTGTTTCACATGTTACTCAAGGTAATAGTTTAAGTGACAATAACTAAATATGATGCCATTTTTACGGAGTTTAATGATGACCTATCTGATGTGGCTTCTTTTGGGGCTATTGTTAGTGTGGCTTGGAGCAGAGCCTAAACTCAGTTATATCATTGAATAAGCATAATGAAAGTCGAAGACATAAAGTTTACAGTGCCTGAATCATGGAAAGGAAAAAACATTCTCGTGATGCCCTATATGAATCAGTCGACAGAAAAGACCGCTGCCAATTTAAAAGTTGAAATAGATCCGACTACAATAGGGAAATCATGCGGCATAGAGTATAGAGATTCTATTACATGCGTAAAATACAACAGTAATTATGGCCCTAAATACGGAGGAAGTATCACGCTTAACGATTATAGCAGTTGAAATATATTATTAGATTCCAATAAAATTACCTTGGAAGAGCAATCCATTAACTGATTTCGGTAAGGCATTGGATAACTTTTTCAAAAAAAAATCCGGAAATATCGAAAAATCCGTCTGAGTGGGGAAAGAAACATAGTGAATACGAAAAGAGTATTTTAGATGATTATAGCGTTAACAGAAGGGGTACGGATATGGCGGGCAGATATAAAAAATGGTTAATAATGAACACTTAAAATAGCTAATTATGAAAATAAGTATGTGGTTTGTAACAATTACATTAGGCTTGTCAATTTATTGCTTTGGCAGCAATAGAGTTTCTTTGGAGATAAAACCTCAACAATCAAAAATTGAGTTAAAAGACACTGTTATCAAAGTATCAGAATATTTCTCCGTTTTATACAAAAGATATGATAATGATTTTAAATTATGGTATGATCCGCACATCATACGCCTTAAGGAGAAAGATACGATTAAAATAGCGAAATTTTCATATGAAAATGGCAGCGAACTGAATCTGCGCGTCTCTCCAAATAAAAGATTTGTTGTACTGGATAATATTATAAAAGGCTACATAGAAGACGGAGATGAAAAAACGTTATATGAAAATTATCTGTGTGATATAATAGATCTTGAACAAAGTGCTGTCATTGTTGGCAGTATCCAAACACATTGTGGAGGAACATGGGATAAAGACGACAAGTGGGTGGATGGAGATGAAATTATCTTTGATGGGAAAGCAATGTAATGTCGCAAGTCAATAACTAATCTGTTACCTAACTAAAGTTTGAGATTAGATGTAATGAAGAAAATAATGTCTTTGGTGATAAAGAACAAATTTTCTAATCATAGAACAAAGTACAAGTCGTTTGAAAAAATCAACCTGTTGTTTGTCTATAAACAACAGGTTGATTTTTTCAAACGACTTGACGTTTTATATAAAGAGTAAGGACGTTTGTTTAGAACAATTTATCAGGATATTCTCCTGCATCAACCAAAGCCTGAATTTTATCAACAACAGACTGGCGGTCGGCCGCATAAGTTACTCCAAACCACTTGGATGTGGTATCGAGTACTTTCACACGGGCTGTTTTGTCATTAATAAGTTTGTTCACCATTAATGGGATGAAGTACTCGCATTTCAGATTACTGATGTTTTCTTTCAGGAAATCGGCAAAGAAACTTTCAGAGTATTCAAAATAGTCGGGAGTGAAGCCCCACATATTCATTGATACGGGAGTGTTATCTGCAATAGTTACCAACTCGTTGTTTTCATCTTTGAAAGAAACCTTTCCGTCAATGCGTTCGATGGCTGTGCGTTCCACAACTGTGGTAAGATACCCGTCTTTGTCGGTAGAACATACGCCGCGTGCCACAGAGCCACTTTCAGACAAAGTATTTCCCACACGGTAGCCTACCATGCAATAATCGTTCTTTTTACCATTCATTTCCGAAAGAGCTGCTCCGAGCACTGCAAAGCTGTCACGTCCGTAGAAGTCATCTGCATTGATTACGGCAAACGGTTCGTTGATAACTTTCTTACCCATTAATACGGCATGGTTGGTTCCCCACGGTTTTACGCGTTCTTCAGGACAAGTAAATCCGGCAGGCAGGTCGTTCAAATCTTGGAAAACTACCTCTACCGGGATATGGTTTTCATATTTGCTGATAATCTTTTCACGGAAATCTTTCTCAAAGTCCTTGCGGATAACAAAAACTATTTTACCGAATCCACCGCGAATGGCATCAAAAATAGAATAATCCATGATGGTTTCTCCATTGGGGCCAAGACCGTCGAGTTGTTTCAAACCTCCGTAACGGCTTCCCATCCCTGCTGCAAGTACAAATAAGGTTGGTTTCATTTTTTAGTTCTTTTATAGGTTTACAAAATAAGTGTTTGCTAAATGTTTTATGATTGCAAAACTACTAAATTATATTCAGCTTATAGATTGATTTGTTCCAAATATTAGCACAAATCATTCAAAATAGACAGAATAAACTCTTTTTCGGTGATAGAATAGCTGATGTCAAGATTATTTTTGTGACAGATAATTTTGGCGATTGTCAATCCCAGTCCTGTTGAGTCTTTGTCTTGCGTGGACTTCACAAAGCGGCCAAAGAGATCGTTTTCAGGAATTACATTACCATATGTATTGGATATGACCATTCCATGTTTGTCTATTTGAATTTTTATATATCCGTTTGCCGTGTTGTAACGTATAGCATTGGTGAGTGCGTTGCTAACCAATACATCGGCAAGCATTTTATGCATTTCCCATTCAAAGAGTCCCGTAAGTTTTTTTTCTGTGCTGATTCCTTTGGCGGTAATGATGTCTTCATAATATTCCAATTGTTCTTCCCATATGTGGTTGAAGTTTATTTTATGTTTTTCGGGATATTGGTCATTGTTTATTTTGGTAAGCATCAATAGTGAACGGTTGAAACTGGTCAGGCGGTTCACAGCACCATGAATTGCCTGAATGGCTTTTATGTTCTTTTCATTTTGAAGTTCCGACTGTTGCAATATCTCCAGTTTCCCTTTAATGATAGCCAATGGAGTTTGCAGCTCGTGGGATGTGTTTTCCGTAAACTCTTTCAGTGCCGAATAATCACTGTTTATCTTGTTCATCATCCTGTTGATAGCTGCATCGAGTTCGTCGAATTCATCTACATGGCAAATGGCGGGTTGACTGGAAACTTTTTTTTCCACATCAAACCTTTTCACCCGGTTCAGTATTTTATAAAAAGGCTTCCATAATACCAGTGTATAATATTGATTGATGAAGAATGAGAATAAGATGAAGAGCAATAACAGGATGATTAGGGAAACCAGAACGGCCGACATTAAATTATCCTCTTCAAGTGTAGGTAACATTAATGTTATCATATAGTTGTCCTTGCTTGTATGAAGGTTGAATTTCAATACTCTGTAAGCTATTTGTTCTTCCTGATATTTGCTGTAAATCAGTGAATCATAAATAGCTCTTTCCTTAGTAAGGCATTTGTTGGTCTTGTAGCTTAACAACTTGTTGTATTCCGTATCAAATTCCCGGTATGGAATGATAGTATCGTTCTTTTCGGCATATTCCTCAAGCGCATGCCTGTACTCCACTAATAGATCATCGGTGGCATCGTAGATGCAATAGCGAAAGATATAATAGTGTGATATGCTGCCGATTGTCAGCACTATCAACAGAGTGTAGAGGCTATACCTTCTGTATATCTGGATGAGTTTCATTATTGAATACTGTCTGTGAATTTATAACCAACCCCGTAAATAGTTTTGATATAATCCCGGCAACCGTTAAGCAGCAATTTCTTTCTTAAATTACGGATATGGGTATATATAAAATCGAGGGAATCGGCAGATAGTCCCATCATATCTCCCCAAAGATGTTCCACAATGGTTTCTTTGGTGAGGATGCGTTCTTTGTTGACAATGAAATAAACGAGTAAATCATATTCTTTGCGGGTGAGGATCACTTCTTTGTCGTTTACGAATACTTGGTGGCTTTCCACGTTTACAACCAGTTCATTCCAGGCATATTCTTTCTTTCCGTTGAATTTGCGGCGGCGGATAATCGACCTTACCCGTGCATTGAGTTCCGACAGGCTGAACGGTTTTGCCAGATAGTCGTCTGCACCTATGTCCAATCCCTTTATTTTATCATCGGTGGACTGACGTGCGGAGATAATAATAATTCCTGTTTCCCGTAAATCGGATTTTAGTTTTTCTATCAAAGCCAAACCGTTACCATCGGGCAGCGAGATGTCCATGATGATACAGTCATATTCATATAAGTCGATATTTTCATAGGCTTGGTTGTAGGTGTGGGCGCATTCGGTTACATATCCTTCGGTTGTGAAATAGTCGACAATAGAATCGGCCAAATCTATTTCATCTTCAATAATTAATAATTTCATGTTTCGCTTTTGTTCGTTTGTAAGTCTCCACTGAACAAAAATACAAAATTAAAATGAGAAACCAATATGTAAGTGTAATAATCCCTTTCACCTTCTTTCTTTAGAAAGGATAACCAATAGCCAGATGTATTCCTATTCCGTCTTTGAAACGTGGGATGTTGTAATATCCTTTTTTGCCTGTTTCCCAAGGATCATGCAGGGCAATACCCATGTCCAGACGCAATACAAGGAATGTAAGGTCATAACGTAATCCTACCCCGGTACCGAGTGCTACTTCTTTCAGGAAGTTTTTACCTGTGATGACTCCACCGGGACGTGCAGGATCTTCTTTCAATAACCATACGTTACCTGCATCGAGGAAAGTTGCTCCGTAAAGGTCGCCAAGTATGTTGAAGCGGTATTCTATGTTTGCTTCCAGCTTCAGGTTACCGGTTTGGTCTATATACGAATATTTATTTTCTTGTGCAGGGTGGTAGCTTCCCGGTCCCACTCCACGAGCCGTGAATGCACGGATGCTGTTTGCTCCGCCTATGTAGAACTGTTCGCTGTAAGGAGCAGAGTTCATTTCCGCATTACCATAGGAAGCAAGAACACCGCCCATTAATCTCATGGCAAGATTTTGCTTGGAATTGAGTTTTATGTTGTAACGAATTTCGGAGGTAAGTTTCATAAATTGAGCAAAAGGATTCCCCATCAGGTTCTTTCTTTTTTCCTTGAAACTCTTACCGAATGCGGCATAGATGGCAGAGGTAATGTTACCTGCCGAAGTTACGGACGTTTCCCACCACAGGTGGTTCCGCTTGGTTGTTATCGGTGCATCGTCATAAGTATATGTGTAGCTCATGGCGGGAATGAACTGATTTGCCAAACTGAGTTCCAAAGACCTGTTATCTTGTACAATGGAATCGAATCTTGTTGTTCTGTGCTGCAACAGGTTAAAGGTCAGCTTCAATGGCGTAATGGCGTGCCTGCTTGTCTGTGTCGGTTGGAAATTATAGGTTGCATTTCCTCCGAAAGCCAGAATCTTAAAGAATTTGGGACGGTTCAACTGGTCGGCATATAACTTGAAGGTTGTGGTTGCCGGGTAGTTAAATACCCTTTTGCCTACCCATGGGAACACTACCCGGGGGAAGTCCAGTGCTGCTTCTGCTCCAAGTTCATAGGAGTTCAGTGCGGAACTCTTGTCCTCTGAGTTTGTTTGCCATTCATAGGAACCTTTCAGTTTCACGGAGAATGTTTCCCCACCACGGAAGAAGTTGTGTTTAGATACGCTGAATATGGCTCCCGGACCAGTCAGGTCATTGCTTTTTGTAGTGACGTTCAGTTCCAGTTCTCCTTCGAGCGGGAGGTCTAATGCCGTGTTTATTGTCAGGTCGAGCACATTGCATGTACTGGCAGTGTCACGCGGGGTATATTGCATTTCGGCAAAACGGAATATTCCCAAACGGTTCAAACCTTCCTGTGTATCCATTTGCTTTTGCTGTGAATACAAATCTCCTTTTTCGAAGTGGAATCGGTGATAAATAACCGCAGGGCGTACACTGGGACGCTTCCCGCTATAAAATATTTTAATTCCTTTGTATTCTACCGAGTCGGTAGGAGCATTTCCTTTATAGCCGGTGATGTAAACGGAACTGTTGCCTAAATACCATTGGCGCACGGCAGAAGGGGGAAGTCCCGGTTTGGGTATCACTTTCAGGCTGACTTTTCCCGGAGCTTGCAGGGTGTCGGCGCGGAAATTGATGAATTCGGGCCGAAAGTAGAAAAAACCATGATTGCGAAACAGGGAACTAAGCCTTTGTCTTTCCGCTTCGAGACTTACTACACTGAAATTGTCTCCTTTGCGCAACAATCTTTCGTTCCATGTGGCATGTATCAGGCTGTCTGCTTTTATGCTATAGCCCGGATACATAACAGAATCCAGCAAATAAGGATTCTGCATGTCAATGGTGTAGTTAATTTTAGCTTGGCGTTTCTTGGTGGGTATCACTTCATACCCCACGGTTCCATTGAAATAACCGTAATCGTGTAGCAGGTTGGCTGCAATCTTGGTACGCAATTCGGGATTTACTGTGGATATGAGCACGGGCTTTGCCGCCAGTTTATTGAAAATCCATTTTCCCAGTCCTTTTTTATATTTCACAAAGTCATTGTAAATCCACAATCCCATAGGGAAAGGAATGCGGATAGACGAACTGCCCAACAAGGCATTATTGGGCGGACAAGCCAGTGCGGCATTTACTTCCTCCAATGTATTTGTCCCGGCAAGGGTTTTATCTTCGTTGGCAATAACGGTTTTCTTGATTCCCGTGTAAAGAGTTTCCCCTTCGGGCAGATTCTTGGTGGTGGAGCAAGAGGCTGCAACCGTGCATAGAATCAGGCAATAAGCAATATGTATATAATTTCTTGTTTTCATTATTCGTTCGTTGTCTTCTTCTTTTTCTTGAAAATAAAGAGTTCTCCCATTCGTGCCATCTTTTTACGTAGCACGATACCTACACCGGCTTCTGTAATTTCACCTTCAAGAATACTTTCGTAGTTCTTGTCATAGAATACTTTCACATAGCGGGTTCCTGTGTTGTCCAGCCTGTATTCCAGTGATATGTTGTCTATGAATGCCTGGTCTTGCTGCTGTGCGCTTTCCCCGGTGGAAATCTTTCCACCGATAATGACACTGATACGGTTGTTCCAAAAACGTTTGGCAAAGCGGAAAGAGTAATCCGTTCCTCCCGAACTTCCGTCCGCTCCGTCGGTGTTCTCTACTCCGAGGCTTATATCTACCGTTTTAAGTGCACTTCCGGCAATGTTGGCAATTTCGGATTGCAGGAAGCTGTTCAGTGCGCTTCCCATGTTGATACCGCTTTTGCCGGAGCCCATACTTGGCAGATACATACCTGTTGCGAGCATGGCTACTGCCTGTTTACCTCTTTCTTCGGCAGACATGGCATCCAGTTCGCTTTGCACGGCGGCATCCTCGGGAGCTTCGAGGTTAAAGACGAGTGCAAGGTTTTCGAGCGTGTTCTTGATGGAAATGGTTACATTGAATGAAACCGTCCTCGGCTGGTTGCCGTCGTTCACCGAAGCACGTACTTTTTCCAATGCCACAATGTTTAGTGACGGGTTCATCGGGTTACCGCTCCAGTTCACATAACTTCCGTTCTGTATGCTGAATGTTTTCGATGGTAATACCGGCAATGCATATTTCATCGTACCGCTGTTCAGCGTATATCGTCCCGAAAGAAGCAAATCTCCCTGCGGAGTGTATTGCAATGACAGATCTCCGCCTCCTTCCAGTTCAATGTAGCTCGAACGGTCTTCGCTCAGGTCTACTTTCAACTGCACCGCCGGATCTATGTGAACCGTCATAAGCATATCCATGCCACCCAACGAGATTGTTTGTTCGGGTGGTGGGGCTGTTTGCGTGGTGTCTGCAAAGTTTACAAACGTCACAAGGTTGCCTAAGCGGTCTTGCACTGTCAGCGGAGAGTCTTTCAGGATGTATGTAATATCCGTGTTGCCTTGCAGGTTCACATTGCCCCGCATGGTGAGTGCATTCATTGGTCCGCGCACCGAAGCATTGAAGTTGATAAACATCTTTCCGTAAACAAGAGACTGTTTGGTCTTGGGCGCGGAAATCAGTTCATAGTCCGTGGCATTCAGTTTCAGGTCTGTTGTCATGGCAGAGAAGTCGCTGAAATTCACCCATCCGTCAATGGTAAACGGATTATTCCCCCGTGTATAGATGCTGTATTTGTCGAATGTCAGTTTGTTGTCTTCAATCTTTATCGGCTTGTCTTCAAAACGGAAGCGTGTTCCCGCCATAGCTACATATACTGATACGGAGTCTGTGATAAGCTGTCCGTTTATCTGTGGCTTTGCAGGATCTCCCTTTACGGTCAGTCCGCCGTCTATGTCACCGGCAAGTTCCGCCATATCGTCGGGGATAAAGGCATTGGCTATTTTCAGCGGGAAATGTTCCAGTGTCATGTCCGCATCTATTTTTCCTCCTTCCGTGGTGGAATGGTAGAGTCCGCTTGCACCCATTACTTCTATGTCATTATGGCTCAGGCGTGCATCTATGTAATGTTCCCCTGCTTCTCCCGGAAGATAAACCGCACTTAATAATATGTCACCCACCAATTCTTTCTCATGTGTCAGTGAGTCTATCCGTATGTCAGTGGCGAGTTGCATGTTTTTCTCCGTCTCCGTGTAGTGTGCTTCGGCAGAGAGCAAACCTCCTATTCTTGGCATGTATGGCATTACTTCCATTATTTCTTCGAGGTCGATCCGCCTGAGTTCCAAAGCAAGGTCTTTCACATAGGTTGTATCGCGCAGGGAGTAGAGTTTCAGTCCCGTGCCCTTGTCGTCAAACAATTCTATGTTTGCCCTCACGTGGTTGCTGTTGTTCAGATAAAGGTAATTTTTCGGGTTCAGATGGAAAGGCCGGAACACAACAGTCGGGTTGTCCGGGAAGAGGTGGAAACCTATTCCGTTTCGTCCGATGATGGCACGTACTCCCAATAGTACACCGGTTTCTCCCTTTGCATTCATGTATTTCAACAATACTTCCCCGCCGTTGGAGTTTACTTTTCCTTCAATGGTAGAGGTGAATACGAATTGTTTGTTCTTAGGCCCGTTGATAATGCTTCCTTCCATGCGCACTCCGGCTGTGTCTTGCATCACTTCGAAACGGATGGAGTCGAGCTGCACGCTGTCCATGCGCAGGCCGTAAAGGTAACTGTTGCCCAACAAGCCTTTTACGGGTGAAGAACTTATATCCAGTGCAAAATCATTGAAATTCAGCCCTGTAGTCATAGTCAGGTAATTGCTTACCGGGTTGTTGTTACCGATAAACACAGCCAGTTCCATGTGGGGAAGATACTGTTTCAGTTCTTCTTCGTCTATTTTTCTTTCTTCCAATTGCTTGGCAAGATGTTCACTGAAAACATTTACCTGTTTCATTATCTTTTCCACATATCCTTCTCCTTCGAGTGAAATGAGCAAATCGCCTGATTGAAGAATGGCGGTGGTCATTGTATCTGTTTTTGCCGAGCATTGCAAATCTTTCGGCTTGAAAGTCTTTTTGGGGGTGATAAGTTGTATATCCGTTAACTCGGCATACATCTCGTGGCTGTTTTTCAGGTTACTGCTTGCATTCGCTCCGAAGTGGAAAGCTACTTCAAAAGGTTTATCCACCAACCCCAGTTCATAAAAGTCTATTTTGGAAACATCCATGTTGAGCTTTGCAGTTACCTTGTTTCGGTGCAAGGCGGCTTCCAGTTGTGATTTTACCTGTATCAACGGGTTGTCGCTATCCAGTGACACGATAAGTGCCGACTTGGCAAAGGATGCTTTCAGATCCAGTCCCGAGAGGTTATATTTGCCATATTGGAAGTTTTTCACGTCAAACACTGCCGATGCGTGTGTTTTCGGAGAAAAGAAGTCGAATCCCTCTCCTTTTGCAGATAGGGAGGTGGTAATATAGCCCAATGAATCTTTTGGCATAAAATCCGTCAGGTTGAGGCTGTCTATGGCTATGTCGGCACTATATGCTTGGCGGGTAATGTCGTATTTCCCTTCAAGGCTCATCTTTCCTGTACCTTCCCGGAAGTGCAGGTCGGTGGCATAGACCGAACCTTTCATGGTGGCTTTGCCTTTCAGTGTCATTCCCGGTGGGATGTTGAAGCTTTCCCTTAAATCTTTATCCAGCATTCCTAAAATAAAGTGTAGGTTTTGTGTCTCTGCATCGAGGTCTATTACTCCCGAACGTTTCACACTGTCCAGTAAAGCGTCTGCATTGCCTTGGGCTTGCAGGCGGAAAGCTCCCGGCAGTTCGGCCCTTACTTCTTTGATTGCTATCCGGCTTATATTGCCTTCCACATCGGCACGGAGCACCAATGGGCGGAAAGGATATTCTTTGGCAAATGTTTCCGGCAAGTCTCCGGCGGCAAGCAATACATCTTGTTTGCCAATGTCCGATTTCAGTTTTATCCTGAATGCGCCCGAACTCGGCTCGCCAAGCGAACTCCAATCGGCGGTGGCGGTGAGGTTCAAATAAGAATCCGGCGTGCGCAGTTGCAAGTCGGGGATGTAAATGGAGGTACTGTCCGAGCGTAATGTACCTGTAAGGGAAGTGACACTCAATCCCGAACGTTCGTCTAAAGAGAATGTATGGATGATTGCCCCCATTTCTTTGCCGTGGTATTTCAGCGAATCTATTCCTATCTGTATATTGTTCAGTGCAATGTGGCTTGGATCAAGTCCTTTCATTGGAGTGCCTTGTCCGCTATTGTAGCGCACTGCTCCGTTTTTTATCTTGAAACTCCCCAATGAGTAGAGTTCTTTGCCTAAGTCCACAAATCCGTCATCCACATTTGCCTGTCCTATAACAGCAACCAATCCGAGACTGTCTGCCGGCATTTGCAGGTCGAAAGACACGTTTTTCAGTTGCAGCGTGTGCAGCATCACTTTCCATGCTATCGGGGTGGAAGTGCTGTCTTTGGGCGTTTCCGTTGTGTCGTTCAGGCAGAGTTTGATGTCTGCATCCGCCAGACTTACCTTGTTGATAACGGCTTCTTCCTTGCCTAAGTTTATACCGTGGGATTCTATGAACAGGTCACCCAATGAGCCTTGTACTTTCATCCCTTCCACAAGGTTCATGGAGTTCACCATGACATCTTTCAGCTCAATGCCGTCCACTTGCACGTCTTTTCTCAGCAGTGGGAGCATCTGCACTTTCACCGTGAGTTGTTTCAGACTCAGCAATGTGTCTTTCTCTTGTACTACGTCCACGCCTTTCACAACAAGATCCAATGGAAACGAGAGACTGATTCTCTCTATTCCGATATTCATGCCCGTCGCTTTGGATGCATATTCCGTTGCTATTCCCCTTAAGTAGTTTTGAATCGGAGGAATATATAAGAGCGTAAAAAGTATTATAAACAATATAATGGGGGTGAGTAATACAATACCCACCCATTTTAATATTTTCTTTATCATTTGCCTGTAAGAACTTTACTACAAAGAAAACATTTTTTTTCGAATTATGTTTAACTTTTCTCTCTTGTTTTTAAGGATGCATCAAGCTATACATGAAGTTAGCCCTACCGCACTTGCTATGGTTGTTGCCACTGCGATTACAATTTTGAGGACAGTTCCCCAAATACTCTTTTTGTTTTCTGACATGA
>ERZ826016.2647-NODE-2647-length-13634-cov-2.251418_pt1 | contig 13634 bp, 13 predicted proteins | sample MGYA00519872_ERZ826016 | MGnify/ENA primary metagenome ERZ826016 (study PRJEB31778, sample SAMEA3449218) | human gut metagenome | biome: human gut; feature: human-associated habitat; material: faeces | place: United Kingdom | collected 2010/2012 ... | reverse complement strand
CGATTATATGTCTGCCGAATAAGACCATGGTGACGATTAAAGGGGGAAAGAGCGAGTATGACGGCGTTGCACAATGATGGACAAAAAGCGGCTCCGGCGGGTTACAGAGAGCCGGAAGGTGATAAGCGGACGGAAGGTGATAAGCGGACGAAAGGTGATAAGCGGACGAAAGGTGATAATGGTAACACTGAAGCGACCAAAAATAATCGTCCACATAGCACACGCAGCATCGCCTTCTGCGGCATATTCACCGCGGTGGCAATCGTGATGGGTTACATAGAGAGCTTTATAGTGATACCGGGGCTGCTGCCGGGCATGAAGCTCGGGCTTGCCAACTGTGTCATACTTTTTGTGCTTATGGGATACGGATTTGGGAGTGCGGCGCTTGTGAGCCTTGTCCGGATAATAGTTGTGAACAGCCTGTTTGGGAACATGACCGCCGCAGTATTTTCACTTGTGGGAGCGGCGCTAAGTATACTTGTCATGAGCCTGTTGAAAAAGAGCGGGCGTTTTTCGATGGTGGGTATAAGCCTTGCGGGAGGCGTGGCGCATAATCTGGGACAGGTGCTTGTGGCGATGATTATATTTGAGAATGTGGGGATGTTCTGTTATTTTCCGGCACTGATTGTGACCGGCATGGTGGCAGGAGTGTTTGTGGGTATTCTGGCAGGGCTTGTGTACGCTAAGGTTCAAAGGCATTTATAGAATATATGATGTAAAATGAAGCCCCGCAATCTATCTATATTATTTATAGAGAGATTGCGGGGAATGCTATGCACGATTGTGCCTTTTCATATCTATATATTCAAGCTGATATCATGTGCTGAAAGCATATTATGTTGATATGCTTATAAACTTAATACATCAGAAATTTCCGAAAAATCGATGAACAGACCGTCATATATATTCACCTTGATAATTGAGTCGAAAGGGTACTGGACGCTCACTATATTATTTTCAAAAAAATTCACTGTGATGATTTTTCTTTTTGAATCTACAATCCAATATTCGCGGACTCCATATTTCTTATAATAATAAAGCTTTCTGATGTAGTCATCGGATGAATTGCCGGGTGAGGTGATTTCAATTATGAAGTCGGGAGCACCGTTACACCGCTTTTCGTCTAATTTATTTTTGTCACAGACAACCATGATGTCCGGTTGAACAATTGTAAGCGGGGTGTCGGACAGCTTGACATCGAAGGGGGCAGTGAATACACTGCATTGCCCTTTTTTGTTCTTGATATAATTAAAAATGATATTTGATAATTGCATTGATAGTGCCTGGTGTATCTGCGATGGACCAGCCATATTATACACAGTGCCTTCAAATACTTCTACTCTTTTATCTTCGGGTAAAGCCTCGTACTGTGTAAGGGTTATTAATTCAGGCTTAAGCTGTGAAGCAGGGGTCATAATGTACACTTCCTTTCGATTCGTCATACAGATTAAGATATTCAATGTGGATTATCGGCAAAATTCGTTGTGTAAATCTATGCTCAGTAATGTGTTCAGATAAATATATTTTATCAGAGAATCTATAAGGCTGCAATAAAGATATTGTGTAAAAGTTCGGAAAAGCTGCAAATCAATATGTTATATCTCCTCCGGCTGCTTATACAGAAGAAGCACGGCGTAGGAATGTTTTTATGCTTTCCTGAGTGAAAACAGAACATAATAACAGTTTTTTAAATCCCATAGTTGCAAAACAAATGTTTTGAGGTTATTATATAAACAAGTGTTTTGGTAAGACTTAATTGAAAATATTGAATTTGAAAGGATTTTTATTATATGAAGGGCGAGGTTTTCCAGTTATGCAGCGTGATTACGGCTGCTAAGAATGCATTGAATACACAGACATTTATACAGTATGAACCACTCAGCTATGAGCGTGGAACGGTTTTTCAGTTCGTTCCTGAGGTAGAAGGACAGAAGGGTGAGATGATTGAAGGCGTTGACAGCTGGTATGCAAGATGCGTGTATAATGGAATGGAGGATGTCAAGATATTGGCGCCTACAGCGGTTAAGGACAGAAGAGTTCTTGGCTTCGTGAATACATCCCAGAATATCATGCTGTGCTTTTACCCTGATGATGTGATTCATATGTGGATGCCAAGGTGGGTCATGGACAAGGACAGAAAGGGCTGGCACATTATATACACTGAGAAGATATGGGAGAATCACCCGGCAGGTAAGCCTGAATACAAGGATAACACTGAGATTTTTAAGGCGGCACTTGCGGAAATCAGCAGGTTTTCCAAGGAACTCGGCTTTGAGGGCTGGTCTAATGTATTTAACCGCTCCATTGCCATGTTAGAAGGCGGCTTTGATTATGCCGCCGATGATGAGAAGATTATCGAGGAGTTTAAGAAGAAGGGGCGCAGCATGCCGCCTAGAAGCCATCTTGAGCTTCCGGGACATAACAGGGATTTATTTGAGGCAGCCTCCAATGCAGATGTATTCGGCAGCATGGGCTCATGGAATGACGGACCGGCTGCAAAGGCAGCAACAGAAGGAAAGCTGGAGGAGTATAATAAGCTTTCCGATATGCTCTTCAATCAGATTGCACTTGCGGTAATGTATGCAATCAACCAGTGGTAGGAAAAGAATATGATATCATATATTAAGGGTGAGCTTGTGGAGCTTACAGAGAATGCCATCGTGCTTGACCATGATGGCATGGGCTTTTTAATAATGATGCCGGCTTCCATCCTTGCGAAGCTTCCGGCGATAGGAAGTGAGCTTAAGGTACATACATATCTGTATGTCAAGGAGGATGCGCTTGACTTATATGGATTTTTGACAAAGGATGACCTTAAGGTGTTCAGGCTTCTTATAACAGTGAGTGGTATAGGCCCTAAGGGTGCGCTTGCCATATTGTCAACCATGTCGCCTGATGATTTGAGATTTGCTGTGCTTGCCGGGGATTCTAAGACAATATCCAAGGCACCGGGAATAGGAAGCAAGACCGCCCAGAAACTTATCATAGAGCTGAAGGACAAGCTTAAGATAGAGGATGTTCTTGATGGCGGGGCGGACGGAGGCTATGAGCCGCAGAGTGATATGGGTGATACGGCTGCAGCGGAGGCGGTCATGGCACTCACCGCATTAGGATATTCTTCCGCAGATGCCACAAGGGCGGTAAGGCAGGTGGACGGCGGGGCTGATATGGATTCGGAAGCACTGCTTAAGGCTGCACTTAAGAAGCTGGCATTTATGTAAGGCCTTCAGGTTCAGGCTGGAGGTTCATGGAAGGGAGTAACTTTTAATGGAAAAGAGGATGATTTCCACCGAATTTACGGAAGAGGATATGCCTATAGAGTCGAGTCTTCGTCCGATGGCACTGGCGGATTATATCGGCCAGGAAAAGGTGAAAAAGAATCTTAAGGTATATATAGAAGCAGCAAAGAGCAGGCAGGAGCCGCTTGACCATTGTCTTTTCTACGGACCGCCGGGACTTGGAAAGACAACCATAGCGGGAGTTATCGCTAATGAGATGGGGGTGCATCTTAAGGTGACCTCCGGACCTGCGATAGAGAAGCCGGGGGACATGGCTGCGATACTAAGCAATCTTCAGGAGGGTGACCTGCTCTTTGTGGATGAGATACACCGTCTTAACAGGCAGGTTGAGGAGGTGCTCTACCCTGCTATGGAGGATTTCGCGATAGACATTATGATTGGAAAGGGCTCACAGGCGCGTTCGATAAGGCTTGATCTGCCTAAGTTCACGCTGGTAGGAGCTACCACAAGGGCGGGACTTCTGACAGCGCCGCTCAGGGATCGTTTCGGTGTGATATGCAAGATGGATTTTTACACTGAGAGCGAGCTTAAGAAGATTATACTGCGTTCCGCAAATGTGCTTGCGATAGAGATTGATGATGAGGGAGCCACAGAGATGGCACGCAGGTCGCGGGGAACACCGCGTCTTGCTAACAGGCTGTTAAAGAGAGTACGTGATTTTGCACAGGTGCAGTATGACGGAAAGATAGATTATGAGGTCGCGAGAGCTTCACTTGACAGGATGGAGGTCGATAAGATGGGGCTTGACAGAAGTGACCGCCTTATTTTAACCACCATTATGGAGAAGTTCGCGGGCGGACCTGTAGGGCTTGACACTCTGGCGGCGGCCATAGGTGAGGATGCGGGAACGATAGAGGATGTCTATGAGCCTTATCTTATACAGAACGGCTTCATCAACCGTACTCCTAAGGGAAGGGTTGCGACACAGCTGTGCTATAAGCATTTTGGAATAGAAAGGTAATGGATTGGAATGTTGCAGGTATGGAGAATATAAGGATTATTGCGCATATTTATACTGATTTTGATGAGAAATTCGGCATTCCAAGGCAGAGCGGTATCGTAAAGCAGTGCCGTGGGAGAATAGTGTTTGAACCGGAATACCGCAATGAGGAGGCTCTTGCTGGGATTGACGGATACTCACATCTGTGGCTTATCTGGAAGTTCTCCGAAAGTGTCAGACAGGAGTGGAGCCCGACAGTGCGTCCGCCGAGGCTTGGTGGAAATAAGAGGGTGGGCGTGTTCGCGACACGTTCGCCGTTCAGACCTAATCCTATGGGACTGTCCAGTGTACGGCTTGAGGAGGTTATTACCGATAGTACCGATGGACCGCAGCTTATCGTATCCGGGGTTGATATGCTTAACAAAACTCCTATTTACGATATCAAGCCATATCTGTCATACACCGATTCGCACCCTGAGGCTGTGTGCGGCTTTGCGGATGAGGTTAAGGATTACCGGCTTGAGGTTGTGATTCCTGAGAATGTATCAGATAAGCTTGGGGAAAGCAGCTGCGATGAGCTGAGAGAGCTGCTTGCACAGGATCCAAGACCGGGGTACAGGCATGATGAATCCGCCGATGATTTATCAAAGATATATGGTATGAATTTTTCGGGACACAATATCAGGTTCTCCGTAAGGAAAAGAATACTCACAGTGATTTCATGTGATGACAACTGGACATTATAGATAGAAGTGTGCTATACTGGATAAGTATTTGTGATATTTACCTGTAAGAGTATTTTAGTTCGGGACAGCTTAGCAGATACTATAAGGATAAGGAGTGGATTGTATGCCAGCGAAGAACGAAGCAGAAGTGGCTATTGGCGGCAAGGTTATTACACTTAGTGGATATGAGAGCCGTGAATATATACAGAAGGTAGCAGCATACCTGGACAATAAGTTAGATGAACATAAGAAGATGGAATCCTATAACAGACTTCCGCTGGAATTTCAGAACATTATGATCCAGCTGAATATAGCGGATGAGTTTTTTAAGGCTAAGAATATGGCGGATACTCTTAAGGGTGATCTTGAGAGTAAGGACAAGGAAATTTATGATCTCAAGCATGAGCTTATCACCCTGCAGGCTAAGGCTGATAAGCAGGCGGAGGAGATTGCGCAGCTTAAGAAGGATGCACAGGATTACGAGAGCATGATTATTGGACTTGAGGCACAGAAGGATACGAAGAAGCAGTAATTAGGGGGGGATTTCCGTATGGAAGCCCCTTTTATAGTTTACAGGATTGTGAAAGGATTAATATGATTGATATGGGAAACAGAGAGGTTCTTGCACCGGCAGGAACCTATGAGTGCTTCCGTGCCGCAATCAATGCAGGAGCGGATGCGGTGTATCTTGGAGGAAGCATGTTCGGTGCGAGGGCTTTTGCGGGAAATTTTGAGGAGGCTGAGCTTATAAAGGCTATCCGCACAGCACACTTGTATGGCAGGAAGGTGTATCTAACGGTAAACACTCTTTTAAGAAATGATGAGCTTGAGAAGCTTGTCCAATATGTGAAGCCCTACTATGAGGAGGGGCTTGACGCTGTTATCGTGCAGGACTATGGGGTATTTGCGGTCTTAAGGGAGGCGTTTCCGGGGCTTGACCTTCATGCCAGCACGCAGATGACGATTACGGGAAAATATGGTGCACAGCTTTTAAAGGACATGGGTGCAGCGCGTGTTGTACCTGCGCGCGAGCTTTCTGCTAAGGAGATAAGGGATATATATGATGACGTCGATGTTGAGATAGAGAGCTTTGTCCATGGCGCATTATGCTATTGCTACTCAGGACAATGTCTGCTCAGCAGCATGATAGGCGGAAGAAGCGGCAATCACAGCCCTGCCGTCTTACCTACAGCGCGAACGGAATAAGTGAGAAATATCTTTTAAGCCCGAAGGATATGTGTACAATAGAGGCAGTTCCGGATATTCTTGATGCAGGTGTGTACTCCTTGAAGATTGAGGGAAGAATGAAGAGCCCTGAATATGTTGCAGGTGTGTCCTACGCTTACAGAAAATATGTGGATATGTACCTTGAAAAGGGGCGTGACGGCTACAGGGTCGAAGAGCAGGATATCAGACAGTTGATGGATCTGTACAACAGAGGTGGCTTTTGCAAGGGATATTACTATGCACAGAACGATAAGTCCATGATGACCTTCGACAGACCGAATCATCAGGGAATCGTCATCGGAAATATCAAAAACGGGGAGCTTATCCTGTCACAGGAGGTGAATCCGGGTGATGTGCTTGAGTTCCCGGATGGAAGCGAATACACGACACCGACAGGGAAAAAGAGCGGAAGGCTTGCATTGCCTAAGGGAGTCCTTAAGAATCCTAAGAATGGTGCGGCTGTCTACAGGACGAGGAACAATGAGCTTCTAGGGCAGCTTCGGGCAGGATATATTGACAATGATATCAAAATTCCGGTCCGGATGGAGATATTTTTAAAGTCCGGTGAGAGGGCATGTCTGAAGCTGCTCTCCGGGGACAAGGAGCTTGTTGTGTATGGCGATGTGCTGGAGCCTTCCGACAAGCGCCCGGCTGTGAGGGAGGGTGTCGTAAAGCAGCTGAAGAAGCTTGGAGGGACAGCATTCTCAAGCGATGAAGGAAGCATAGTGACAGATATACAGGGAAGCCCTTTTGTTCCGGTCAGGCTGTTGAATGACCTGAGAAGAAATGCGCTTGAGGAGCTGGAAAGCATGCTCTTATCAGGCTATAAGAGAAATCATGAATATATGAAGGTTCAGGCTTTGATGACTGCAGGGGTATTAGAAGCTGATGCTGCGCAGGAAAATGCCGGGGTACAGGAGATTGCCGATGCACAGGAAAGTGCCGTGATACAGGAAAATACCGCTGCGCAGTGTAATGCAGCCTGTGAGGCGGGATTGACGGAGCGCAGGGATTACTTGGAGGGGCAGCATGGCATCACTGTGCAGGTGATGAATAAGGAACAGCTTGAGGCAGTATTAAGAACGGCTCATAATAACGTGTCAAGAATATATATATCAACCGAGCTTTCAGGCATAGACGGAGCTATAATGATGAAGGGAATGGTTGATGAATATAATGCCGGCATTTCCGCCAATAATAGGAAAATAGAAGTCTATATGGCAATGCCGTATATTTTCAGGGACAGGGCGGTAACGCTTTTTGAAAGGAAGCTTGAGGATGTCAAGGCAGCAGGCTTCGACGGTATGCTCATAAGAAGCCCTGAGGAGCTTGGCTATATAAGGGAAAAGGGCTTGTACGAGCTGTATGCGGGCAGAGTGGTGGCTGATTATAATGTGTATACCTACAATAAAGCGGCATTTGATGAGTATATCAGGCTTGGCATACATGATTTTACCCTTTCGGAGGAGCTGAACGCAGGACAGCTGAGGGGGCTGTGCCGTTCTGTCCAGGATAGGAATATTTACCTGGAAAAGCTGGTGTACGGCTACCTCCCGCTTATGGTTACGGCAGGCTGCACCCTAAAGTATACTTCTAAGGACAAGCCGTGCGGCAGACCGGGCGTATATTATCTCACGGACAGAAAGGGTAAGCAGCTCGCGGCACTCAACAGCTGCAGCTATTGTTATAATCTTATATACAACAGTGTTCCGGAGTACCTGCTTGACAAGCCGGATGAGATAAGGAATATGGGAGTCGATGCACTCAGGCTGTCCTTTTCCATAGAAGGTGCCGATGAGGTCGAAAATATTATGAAAATGAATGCCGACAGTGTTAAAGCTTACACCAGAGGCCATTATAACAGAGGAGTAGATTAAGTGATAAATATAGTAACTGCCGTCTCAAAATACGTTTTTATATTGCTGGGGGCTGTTTTCTGCCTGCACGGATTTTTGGGACATGTCTTTTATAAAAAGAGGCGTGAACAGGGGAAGCAGAGAAAAGGAATAATTCAGATTATAATAGTCATCTGTATGACAGTGCTTGGGAATGTTATTCTCTTTATGAACAGGCAGGATTTTCTGTTTATCGTGTTTTTGTTCATGGAGCTGTTTTATTTCTTTTTCCTGCTCAATATATTTCCTATGATTTATAAGAGGTGTAACAGGATTCTTCTGAATGACATGGCATTCTTATGTGTACGGGAATGTTGATGCTGGCAAGACTTGACACGGATAAGCTTATCAGACAATATCTGCTGATATGGGCAGGTACATTTGTGCTGATGCTGGTGCCGGTCATAGTGGAAAAGCTGCATTTTCTGATTAAGCTTGATGTGCTGTACTGTGTTGCCGGCATTGTCCTGTTGGGCGTGGTGTTCGTACTTGGCAATACGGTGTACGGCGCTAACCTTTCGATAAATATAGGAGGCTTTTCGCTTCAGCCGTCGGAGTTCGTCAAGCTTACATACGTGATGTTTATTGCGTGTATGCTCCGCGGTGAGAAATCATTTGGCAGAATAGTAATCACGTCGCTGTGCGCGGCGGCGCATGTGCTTATCCTGGTTGCTTCTAATGACCTTGGTGCGGCGCTGATTTTCTATGTCACCTATATTGTCATGCTCTATGATGCCACACATAAGCACAGATATCTTGTCATGGGCGGTTTATGTGCGGTGCTGGCAGGTGTGGGAGCGTATTTTGTTATATCCCATGTCAGGGTCAGGGTTGATGTGCTTGCTCCGTTCAAATATATAGATGGCAAGGGCTATCAGCTTGTACAGTCCATTTTCGCAATCGGAAATGGAGGCTGGTTCGGAACAGGGCTTACCAAGGGACTTCCGGGCTCTATTCCTGTAGTCACAAAGGATTTTATTTTCCCCGCGATTTCAGAGGAGCTTGGCGGATTGTTCGGAATTATCGTGATAATGGTATGCCTGAATGTGTTCCTTGAGATTATAACGGTGCTGTCCGAGAATAATGACAGCTTCAACAGACAGCTGCTTGGAGGCTTTGGAATAATGTATATTTTCCAGTGCTTTTTAAATATCGGAGGAACCATTAACTGCATTCCGAGCACGGGAGTAACGCTTCCGTTTGTGAGCTACGGAGGAAGCTCTGTTATAAGCTCCATGATAATGATTGCGATTATTCAGGGAATTGCTGCGCAGAATGTCAGGGATAATCCGCAGGCTGCTGAGGATGATGAAGGGAAGGCGGGTATTCCGGGAATTGATAAGTACGGCACTGACAGCGCAGATGCTGAGGAACAATCCCAAAAAAATGGCGGCACGAGGTCTATGCGTTCTCCGCGCATGGTTGTCGGAAGCCTTATTCTTGTTCTTATAATAAGCGGATTTTATATATACGAGCTTGCGTCATTTGATGAGAGCATACTTGACAGCAGCTACAACAGAAGACTCAGCAAGATGAAGGAGCAGACGCTTAGAGGCTCCATATATGCGGCTACAGGTGAAGAGCTTGCCTCAAGTGTTGAAGGTGTGAATGGTGAAGCTGAGCGGGTATATACTTATGGCAGATTGTTCTCACATATCATCGGATATACCTATGGCGAAGGTGCGGGTCTTGAGGGTGTGTTGAACTATCAGCTTCTAAGAAGCAGTGAGCCGTTTGATGACAAGCTGCATGCAGAGCTTACCAACCATAAATATAGGGGAAATTCAGTTGTCACGACACTTGACTATGATATGCAGTCGGCAGCGTATGAGGCTCTTGGAGTGAACAAGGGTGCGGTTGTTGTAATGGACAGGAACGGTGCGGTTCTTGCGATGGTATCAAAACCTGATTTCAACCCTAACACGCTTATGACGGAGGGCACGGATGCCAATGCCGATGCACCTCTTTTGAACAGGGCGGTGGCAGGCTTGTATCCGCCGGGTTCAACATTTAAGACCATTACACTGCTGTCATATTACAGGGAATGTAATGCGGGTGAAAGGTTTAAGAACTTTGTGTATGAGTGCAGCGGTGTATTCACAAGGGGCACGCTCTCTGTTGCCTGTGTAGGCCACACTGCGCATGGAAGTGTGGATACCTATGGTGCGTTCGCACACTCATGTAACGGAGCCTTTATCACTATGGGACTTGACACGGCGGTGGAGACGAGTATTAATACGGCACAGCAGCTCTTATTTAACACAGACATACATTACCATGACAATCTAGGACCTGTGACCAGCCGCTCACAGTATGTGCTGGGCGGGGAATCACCGGAATGGGAGATAATACAGACCAGCTTCGGACAGGGAGCAACGCTCATAACACCGCTTCACAATGCACTTATAATGCAGGCTGTGGCAAATGGCGGCACACTGTATGAGCCTTATATTGTCAAAACCATCTTCGCAAGCGTTGGACAGAGTGACCAGACCCCTGTGTCCCGGAAGACTGTATATTCGTACGATGGTTCGGATGGGGACGAATACTATGGCAGCATTATGACAGAGGATGAGGCGGACATGCTTTCAGGACATCTTAAGCAGGTGATTGAGGTGAGCTTCCCACATGTATTCTCTGAGGCTCCTTATGAGGCTGCCGGAAAGTCGGGTACAGCACAGTACGGAACCTCCGGCTATGAACATTCGCTTTTTGTCGGGTACATGCCTTATGATGATCCCGAAATAATAGTCAGCGTTGTGCTTGAGAGCTTCAACGAGGGCGGAACACAGGACAGATATGCGGTGAATGTTGCGAAAGAGATTTTTGATGCGTGGTACAATAAAAATCATTGATATTGTTTGAAAAGTGGTTTATACTATACTCAAGTCATATGTGACACACCATAATACAGGAGGGATTGCTGTGATACAGGCAACTAGCTGTGGCGGTGTGGTTATATTCAGAGGAAAGATACTTGTTTTATATAAGAATTTTAAGAACAAGTATGAGGGCTGGGTGCTTCCGAAGGGAACTGTCGAGGAAGGCGAAGATTATAAAGAGACAGCACTTCGTGAAGTGAAGGAAGAAACAGGAGTATCAGCCCAGATTATTAAGTATGTAGGTAAAAGCCAGTACACGTTTTCCGTGCCTTCAGATGTAGTTGATAAGGAAGTTCACTGGTATCTGATGATGGCAGACAGCTACTACAGTAAGCCGCAGAAGGAGGAGTTCTTTGAGGACTCAGGATATTACAAGTTCCATGAGGCGTACCATCTTCTCAAGTTTTCCAATGAGAAACAGATTTTAGAGAAGGCGTATGCGGAGTATCTGGAGCTGAGAAAGTCCAATCTGTGGGGAAACAAGAAGTATTATTAGTCATATTCGCCACTTATGATGAGCACATTCCGCGCGTCGGGAATGACCTGTGCGCCGGGATAAAAAAATAACCGCAGCCCTGATGTGGGGGCTGCGGTTGTTTTTTTGTGGTTGGGACAGGGGTCTGGTACGTGTCCCAGAACTGGGACATGTACCAGACCCCTGTCCCAACGCACATTGTGCCGATGCATTAAAAAAGCTCCGAACGTCATTAAACCAGACATTCAAAGCTAATATAGGTCATGCGGATGGCGGGAGTCGAACCCGCACGATGTCACCATCGGCAGATTTTGAGTCTGCTGCGTCTGCCATTTCGCCACATCCGCGAACTAGTTCATGATAACAGATATCTAAGAAAAATGCAAATGTTTTTTGCTGAATTATGTAAAAATATTTTCACAGCATTGTCTTTCATTGCCTTTTATTGATTCTTCTATTTACTTTTTGATATTAGTGTCTTAAAATAGAATAGATATATTACAGTTTGCAGTGGGGAGGCAGTTGCCGTGGAGTGCCAGGAGTTCAGAAAAGCTATACCGGAATTCGTGAATATGAGACTTAGATATGACAAGATGGCAGAGTGCCTTTCACATGTTAAGAGTTGTCCGTCATGCCGCGATGAGCTTGAGATTTATTTTATAGTTGAACGTGGAATCAAGGACAATGAGGCTTTTGACGGTCCCTTTGTACTGAAGGATATTGTCAATGAATGTTTTGCGAAGGCACAGCACAGAATAACCAGAGAAAGAAGACATAAAAGAATAATAGAAGTGTTTAAGTTTTTTATATATCTGGTTATATTTATAGGTGTGGTTATGCTTGTAACGTATCTTTTGTAGGAGGAGCTTTTGAATGAAAAAATTAGTTTTGATAGATGGACACAGTATTCTGAACCGTGCATTTTATGGGGTTCCTGAGCTTACCAACTCGGAGGGACTTCATACCAATGCGGTATATGGGTTCCTTAATATTATGTTCAAGATACTTGACGAGGAGAAGCCGGATTATCTTACGGTGGCATTCGATCTCAGTGCTCCTACATTCAGACATAAGATGTATGGTGGGTACAAGGGAACGCGTAAGCCGATGCCGCATGAGCTTGTTGAGCAGGTTCCTCTTATCAAGGAGGCACTTACCGATATGAACGTGTGTGTTGTCACCAAGGAGGGCTATGAGGCGGACGATATACTTGGAACGCTGGCTAAGCGTGCCGAGGCGGAAGGGATGATTGTTTCGGTGGTTTCGGGTGACAGGGATCTGTTACAGCTTGCCACGGACAATATAAAGATCCGTATACCTAAGACAAAGAAGGGGACTACGGAGATTGAGGACTACAATACGGCACAGGTTGTTGAGACCTACGGAGTTACGCCGGTAGAATTTATAGACATGAAGGCACTTATGGGTGATGCCTCCGACAATATTCCGGGGGTTCCGGGCATAGGCGAAAAGACGGCCGGAGCTATAATATCGAAGTACCATAGCATTGAAAATGCCTATGAGCATGTGGAGGAGCTTACACCGAATAAGGCTAAGAACAATCTTAAGGAATACTATGAACAGGCACAGCTAAGCAAGACACTTGCCACTATCAATATCAACACACCGCTTGAATATTCCTTCGAGAATGCAGGACTTTCGGATATGTTTACCAAGGACGCATACCAGCTTTTTAAGAGGCTTGAGTTCAAGTCTATATTGTCGCGCTTTGAGAAGAATGTCGAGAGCTATAATGATGATGAGCTGGAAAAGAGCTTTAAAATCATCGAAGACCTGAGTGACGCGGAGAAGGTATTCACAGCTTTCGGGATGGCGGACAGTGTCGGAATATTCATGGTGCCGGATAAGAATAATGGACTTTTTGCGGTTGCACTTAGCAGAACCGGAGACAGCGGTGATGGCAGAACAGTATACATCCCGGTCGGCGGCTTTATGACGGCGGAATACCTTTCGGACAGGACGGCTAAGCTGGTTCATGTATTACATGAGAATGGAAAAAAGGCCTGCTTTATAAATCTCAAGGAGCAGCTTGATTTTCTGCCGATAGCGGAGAGCGATGGGGCGGAGGATATGGCACTTATGGCTTATCTTTTAAATCCGCTCAAGGATACCTACCAGTATGATGACATTGCAAGGGATTTCCTTGGGATGCTGGTAAAATCAAGAGCCG
>ERZ826016.2643-NODE-2643-length-13645-cov-2.799853_pt1 | contig 13645 bp, 9 predicted proteins | sample MGYA00519872_ERZ826016 | MGnify/ENA primary metagenome ERZ826016 (study PRJEB31778, sample SAMEA3449218) | human gut metagenome | biome: human gut; feature: human-associated habitat; material: faeces | place: United Kingdom | collected 2010/2012 ... | reverse complement strand
CTGTTTGGTTGGCTGCCAGCGCGCAACGCGGCACGGCTCGATCCGGTGGATGCGCTGGCACGCGAATAGAAATAAAAATGCCAGTCAGAAGGACTGGCATTTTATTAGCAGGATGTACACAATGAAGCAAAAGAGTTATGCAGCCGTTTCCGCTTCCACAGGGACGATCACGCTGGCGTGGTTGCCTTTTGGCCCCTGGTGAACATCAAACCGAACGGCTTGTCCGGCTTTTAGCGTTCTGGATGGTGGAGTAATGGGCGAAAATGTCTTCGCCGCCGCCCTCAGGGCAGATAAAACCGAACCCTTTGGCATTGTTGAACCACTTAACAGTACCCATTTCCATACTTCGACATCCTTCGTAAATCTTTATAAGTAAGATGGAATGAACCGGTGGTGGAGTGACGAGTTGTTCAATTGCTCGCCAACTCTCGCCACTACAATTTAGAGAAATACGAAAACGCGTCAAGCGATTGAGGAGGGGGAACGGCGAAAAATGCGTCAAAATTTGAAGCAGTTAACGCTATTGCCGGGGAATGTGACAGCCGTCGCGGATAGAAGCGATAGATGATAGTTATCTATGATCTGTTGTAGATTTGTGATGAGCATAACCTCTGGTCATCGACAGGCCTCCGCCTGTTGGCAACAGCAACCGATGATGAACACTGACGATGAGTAAGAGAGATTGGCTGGACTTCGAGCACCTGGTTGACGACGAAGTTCGTGATGCGATTAAACCGCCATCTATGTATAAAGTGATATTAGTCAATGATGACTACACTCCAATGGAGTTTGTTATTGACGTGTTACAAAAATTCTTTTCTTATGATGTTGAACGTGCAACGCAACTGATGCTCACGGTTCACTATGAAGGTAAGGCGATTTGTGGCGTGTTTACCGCGGAAGTGGCGGAGACCAAAGTCGCTATGGTGAATCAGTACGCGAGGGAGAACGAGCATCCATTGCTGTGTACGCTGGAAAAAGCCTGAATACAGGCATGAAAATTGGGGGAGGTGCCTATGCTCAATCAAGAACTGGAACTCAGTTTAAATATGGCTTTCGCCAGAGCGCGCGAGCACCGTCATGAGTTTATGACCGTCGAGCACTTGCTGCTGGCTCTGCTAAGCAACCCCTCGGCCCGTGAGGCCCTGGAAGCGTGTTCAGTGGACCTGGTGGCATTGCGTCAGGAACTTGAAGCCTTCATCGAACAAACCACACCCGTCCTGCCAGCCACGGAAGAAGAGCGCGACACCCAGCCGACGCTGAGCTTCCAGCGTGTGCTGCAGCGCGCCGTCTTCCACGTGCAATCTTCTGGCCGCAGCGAAGTGACCGGCGCCAACGTACTGGTGGCCATTTTCAGCGAGCAGGAGTCGCAGGCCGCTTACCTGCTGCGTAAACATGAAGTCAGCCGACTCGATGTGGTGAACTTCATTTCTCATGGTACACGCAAAGACGAGCCGAGCCAGTCTTCCGATAACAGCGGAAGCCAGCCTGGCAATGAAGAGCAAGCCGGCGGGGAGGAACGTATGGAAAACTTCACCACCAACCTCAATCAGCTTGCTCGCGTCGGCGGCATTGATCCCCTGATCGGCCGTGAAAAAGAGCTGGAGCGTGCGATTCAGGTCCTGTGCCGTCGCCGTAAAAATAACCCATTGCTGGTGGGTGAATCCGGCGTCGGTAAAACTGCGATCGCCGAAGGCCTTGCCTGGCGCATTGTGCAGGGCGATGTGCCGGAAGTGATGGCCGACTGCACCATCTACTCGCTCGACATTGGCTCTTTGCTGGCAGGGACCAAATATCGTGGCGATTTTGAAAAACGTTTCAAAGCGTTGCTCAAACAGCTGGAGCAGGATACCAACAGCATCCTGTTTATTGATGAAATCCACACCATTATCGGTGCGGGGGCGGCTTCTGGCGGCCAGGTCGATGCGGCTAACCTGATTAAACCGCTGCTTTCCAGCGGCAAGATCCGGGTGATCGGCTCCACCACCTACCAGGAGTTCAGCAACATCTTTGAGAAAGATCGTGCGCTGGCCCGTCGTTTCCAGAAGATCGATATCACCGAACCGTCGGTGGAAGAGACGGTGCAGATTATCAACGGCCTGAAGCCGAAGTACGAAGCGCACCATGACGTGCGTTATACCGCTAAGGCGGTGCGTGCGGCGGTTGAGCTGGCGGTAAAATACATTAACGATCGTCATCTGCCGGATAAGGCAATTGACGTCATTGACGAAGCGGGCGCGCGGGCGCGCTTAATGCCGGTCAGCAAGCGTAAGAAAACGGTCAATGTGGCGGATATCGAGTCAGTGGTGGCGCGGATTGCGCGGATCCCTGAGAAGAGCGTCTCCCAGAGCGATCGCGATACGCTGAAAAACCTTGGCGACCGTCTGAAAATGCTGGTCTTCGGTCAGGATAAAGCCATTGAGGCGCTGACCGAAGCCATCAAAATGGCGCGCGCCGGGCTGGGCCATGAGCACAAGCCGGTTGGGTCATTCCTGTTCGCCGGGCCTACCGGGGTCGGGAAAACCGAAGTGACCGTGCAGCTGGCGAAGGCGCTGGGTATTGAGCTGCTGCGTTTTGACATGTCCGAATATATGGAACGTCATACCGTCAGCCGTTTAATCGGGGCGCCTCCGGGCTACGTTGGCTTCGATCAGGGCGGGCTGCTGACCGATGCGGTGATTAAACATCCGCACGCGGTGCTGCTGCTTGATGAGATCGAAAAAGCGCATCCGGATGTGTTCAACCTGCTGCTGCAGGTGATGGATAACGGTACGCTGACCGATAACAACGGGCGTAAAGCGGACTTCCGCAACGTGGTGCTGGTGATGACCACTAACGCCGGGGTGCGGGAAACTGAGCGTAAATCGATTGGCCTTATTCAGCAGGACAACAGTCCGGATGCAATGGATGAGATCAAGAAGATCTTTACGCCGGAGTTCCGTAACCGCCTCGACAACATTATCTGGTTCGATCATCTCTCTACCACGGTGATCCATCAGGTTGTCGACAAGTTTATCGTCGAGCTGCAGGTCCAGCTGGACCAGAAAGGCGTCTCCCTGGAAGTCAGTCAGGAAGCGCGCGACTGGCTGGCGGGGAAAGGTTACGACCGGGCGATGGGTGCACGTCCAATGGGACGCGTCATTCAGGACAACCTGAAAAAGCCGCTGGCGAACGAGCTGCTGTTCGGCTCGCTGGTCGATGGTGGCCAGGTGACAGTGTCTCTGGACAGCGCGAAGAATGCGCTGACCTACGATTTCCAGAGCGCGCAGAAGCACAAACCGGAAGCCGCCCACTAAAGCGATGTCTTCAACGTAAAAACCGGCCCTGGGCCGGTTTTTTTTTGCCGGCGGCAGATATGAAAAGACCGGGAATTATCCCGGCCTTCAGCATCTGACGCCTTAAGGGCGAAAACAATCAGCGACTACGGAAGACAATGCGGCCTTTGCTCAGGTCGTACGGGGTCAGCTCAACAGTCACTTTGTCGCCCGTCAGAATGCGGATGTAGTTTTTACGCATTTTACCGGAAATATGCGCAGTTACCACGTGACCGTTTTCCAGTTCTACGCGGAACATAGTGTTAGGCAACGTTTCAAGTACGGTGCCCTGCATTTCAATATTGTCTTCTTTGGCCATCTAGTCCTCTGGGGTATCACTACCGTAGTTTTGAACCGGCAAGATAATGCCGAAGTTCATCATGTAAGTAAAGTTTTACGTATCTACCCTGAATCATTCGCCTTGCCGCAAGGTGCGCAGTCAGCACACCGGCAACGGATATATGACGGGTATGAATCGCCGAAGTAGTTTTGGCGCATTGCCCGGAACACACACGGCTATGCCGCGTGACAGGCGCAAACGTAAAGGGGAGTGACAGAACGATGGGCGTTATCTGACTCTTATTATTCCCAAACGGCGGCGGGGCAACAGGCAGAAGCTACTCTACCGCGCAATTATACCATCCTGACGCAAAATGTGCTGAAAACATTTTTATTGCGCGCCCGGAAATAGCACCCGCGGCACCCAAAATAGCTCGGGCAGGCGGTAGCCGCGTAATACTGACAGGTAGTCAAGATAATCGCGGCGGGGAATATCCACCGCGCCTAATGAGGCGGTATGGTTGTTCAGTACCTGGCAGTCGATTAATTTACCACCACTCTGCGTAAAAGCCTGACAGAATACCAGCAGCGCGGTTTTGGAGGCATTTTCTGCCCGGCTGAACATCGATTCGCCGCAAAACAGCGCCCCCTGCGCCACGCCGTACATTCCACCTACCAGCGTATTCTCTTGCCAGACTTCAATGGAATGGGCATGGCCCAGCTCATGGAGTTGGTGATAGGCGCGAACGATACTGCTGGTTATCCAGGTGCCTTCGTCACGATCGCTGGCGCAGCCTTCAATGACCTCACCAAAGGCATGATTCAGCGTGACGCGATAAGGCGAACGCTGATGAAAACGCTTCATGCTGCGGCTGAGATGAAACTGTTCCGGCCAGAGCACCGCCCGGGGATCGGGCGACCACCAGAGGATCGGGTCGCCAGGAGAAAACCAGGGGAAAATACCGCGCTGATAGGCCATCAGCAGACGTGCCGGGCTCAGATCGCCGCCGAGCGCCAGCAGGCCGTTAGGTTCACGCAGGGCGCCTTCCGGGGAAGGGAAGGCGATAGAATGCCGGGAGAGCTGAACCAGACGCATTTTAACCTCAATACGCATCAGCAAAAATTAGATAATAGCCTACAGACGCTGTTTAAACTGGAAGTACCGGCCCTGTTTAGCGAGCAGATCCGCGTGACTACCTTGCTCAATTATCTGGCCGTTGTCCATGACTATTATCTGATTAAAACGCGCCAGGCCCCGCAGGCGGTGAGTCACCATCAGCACGGTTTTCTCGCGCATCACTTCCGCCAGAAGATGCAGGATCTGGCTTTCGGTGGCCGCATCCAGGCCTTCTGTCGGCTCATCGAGCAGCATCAGCGGCGCATCGTGGAGCAGTGCGCGGGCAATCGCCAGCCGGCGCAGTTCGCCGCCGGATAGCTGGCGCCCGCCTTCCCCCAGCCAGCTGTTCAGTCCGCCATCTTCCAGCAGTTTTTCCAGCCCCACTTTCTCGAGGATCGCGCAGAGCGCGGTATCGTCAGCGTCTGGCGCCGCCAGCAGCAGGTTGTCGCGCAGCGTAGCGCTGAACAGGTGCACGCGCTGCGGCACCACGCTCATCGCCTGACGCAGGGTGGCTTCGCTGAGCTGGGACAGCGGCTGGTCGTTGAGCAAAATCTCTCCCTGCGTTGGATCCCAGGCCCGGGTGAGGAGTTGCAACAGCGTCGACTTTCCGCAGCCGGTCCGGCCAAGAATGGCGATGTGCTCTCCGGCGGCAATCTGCAGGGAGATATTCTCCAGGGCGGGGGAGGGTTGGTGCGGGTAGCGGAAGGTAACCTGGGTGAAGGTTAAGGCCACCTGCGCAGGCACGCTGGCTTCACCCTCGACGAAAGTGACCTCCGGCTGCTGGTCGGTGATCTGCGAGATCCGCCGTGCGGAGGCGATCACCTGACCTAAATGCTGGAAAGCGCCAGTGACTGGCGCCAGGGCTTCGAAGGCCGCGAGGGCGCAGAAAACAAACAGCGCGATCAGCGCCCCTGGCTGGCTGTTACCCCCGATGCCGGCGGACGCCAGCCAGAGCATGGCCACCACGGCGATGCCGCCGATTAACAGCATTACTGCCTGCGAAAGCGCGGTCAGCTCGGCCTGACGGCGCTGTGCGTCCTGCCAGCTGAGCTCGGTCTTTTCCATTTGCGCGCGGTAGCGGTCGCTGGCGTTAAACACCATCAGCTCTGCCTGGCCCTGCAGCCAGGCAGTGAGCTGTTGGCGATACTGGCCGCGCAACTGCGTCATACTTTCGCCGGCTGGTTTACCTGCGCGATAGAACAGCGGCGGCATAACCAGCAGGGTGACCAGCATGATGCCGCCGAGCGTCAGCGCAAGGGTAACGTCGAGCAGGCTTAATCCGCAGGTGACCACTACAATCACCACCAGCGCGCCGACCAGCGGTGAAATCACCCGCAGGTAGAGATGATCCAGGGTATCGACATCGGCCACCACCCGGTTGAGCAGTTCACCCTGGCGAAAGCGCGCCAGCCCCGCGGGAGAGAGGGGGAGTAGTTTGCTGAAGGTGAAGACGCGCAGGTGCTGCAGCACGCGGAAGGTCGCGTCATGACTGACCAGACGCTCGAAGTAGCGCCCGGCGGTACGGATAATCGCCGCGCCGCGGACGCCCGCGGCAGGCAGCATATAGTTAAAACTGTAGATCCCGGCGACACCCACCACCGCTGAGGCGGAGAGGAACCAGCCGGAGAGCGTCAGCAGGCCGATGCTGGCCAGCAGAGTCACGATGGCCAGCACGACGCCGAGCAGCAGCATCCATTTATGGCGTTTATAGAGCGCCAGATAGGGTAAAAGTGCGCGCATTTAAATCTCCTCCTGACGATGGGCCAGCAGCGCCGAGAAGACCCCACCGGCACGGGCCAGCGTGGCGTAGTCGCCTTGTTCGATAATCTGTCCGTCCTGCATGACCCAGACGGCATCCCAGTCAGCCAGTCCCTCGAGCTGGTGGGTGACCAGCAGCGTGGTTTGCTCGGTGGAGGCATGGGTCAGGGCCTGCATCACCCGCTGTTCGCTATGGGCGTCGAGGCTGGCGGCGGGTTCATCCAGCAACAGCAGGCGGCAGGGCACCAACAGCGCGCGAGCAACCGCGATACGCTGCGCCTGACCTACCGACAGACGACCCGCCTGATCGCCCACGGCGGTATGGATCCCGTCCGGCAACAGGGCGATAAACTCACTGACCCAGGCCTTGTCCAGCGCCAGTCGAAGCTGGGCATCGCTGGCTTCGGGCCATGCCAGCAGCACATTTTCCCGCAGCGTGGCGGCAGGTAGCTGGGGATTCTGTCCCACCCAGCTTAACAGGCGGCGCCAGCGTTCGGCGTCCAGTTCGCGCAGCTCTGCGCCGTTGACCTTCAACGAGCCCTCGTAGGGCAAAAAGCCGAGCAGTGTGTTCAGCAGCGAACTTTTCCCGGAGCCGCTCTGACCCACCAGCACAACGCGTGCGCCAGCAGGCAGTGAAAAGTTAAGCGGCCCGGCCAGGACTTTACCTTCCGGAGATTTGATCACCAGATCGCGCGCTTCCACGCCAATCAGATCGTTATCATTTAAGGTTTTTTCGCCGCGCTCCACCTGGGTCAATGGGGTTTCCATAAACGTTTTCAGGCTGTCTGCGGCGCCCACGGCCTGGGCTTTGGCATGGTAGAAAGTGCCCAGGTCACGTAATGGCTGGAAAAATTCCGGCGCGAGGATCAGCGTCAGGAAGCCTGCCATCAGCGTGACGCCCGCGCCATAGTGGCCGAAGTTCAGCTCGCCAAGGTAAGAGAAGCCAAAATAGACCGCCACCAGCGCAATGGAGAGGGAGGTGAAAAACTCCAGCACCCCGGAGGAGAGGAAGGCCAGACGCAGGACTTCCATGGTGCGTTGGCGAAAATCCTGCGAGGCGTCGCGAATATTATCGATTTCTGCCTGACCGCGGTGAAAAATACGCAGGGTTTCCATGCCGCGCAGGCGATCGAGGAAATGGCCGCTCAGGCGGGCCAGCGCCTGGAAGTTACGCCGGTTGGCATCGGCGGCACCCATCCCGACCAGCGCCATGAAAAGCGGGATCAGCGGGGCGGTGCCGAGGAGGATCAATGCGGCGGCCCAGTTAATCGGGAAAATAGTGATAACGATCAGCAGCGGCACGCAGGCCGCCAGCGTCATCTGGGGCAGGTAGCGCGCATAATAATCGTGCATATCATCGATCTGCTCAAGGATAAGCGTTGCCCAACTGCCGGCCGGTTTGCCCTGGATCCAGGCGGGGCCCGCCTGCTGGAGGCGGTCGAGAACCTGACGGCGAATTTCATAGCGGATATGCTGCCCGGCCTGAAAACCAACCCGCTCACGCAGCCAGACCACCCAGGCGCGCAGCACAAAGACCAGTACCAGCAGCGTCAGCGGCAGCAGCAGGGCGGTTGCCGGAATATTTTCCATCACCATCCGGTGCAGGATCCGCGCCAGGAACCAGGCCTGCGCGACGATCAGCAGACCGCTTGCCACGCCAAGCAGGCGGGAAATCATCAACCAGCGACGGGAGATAATACTTTGCTGTTTTAACCAGCGGGTTAACTCTTGTTGACGGGTTTTATTCATTGCGCGCTTTGCAGGTATCGTTATGGGAATATTGGGCACGGCAATGTTACATCGCGGCAAAAATAAAGGCGACTTTTCGTCGCCTTCTTTACCTTTGTTACTGACTTGTAAAGATTATTTGCAAGCGTCGGCCAAACCGTCCAGGTAACGCTCGGCGTCCAGCGCCGCCATGCAGCCGGTGCCAGCGGAGGTGATCGCCTGACGATAGATATGGTCCATGACATCGCCAGCGGCAAATACGCCCGGGATACTGGTTTGCGTGGCGTTGCCGTGGATCCCGGACTGCACTTTGATATAGCCGTTTTCCAGTTCCAGCTGACCTTCAAAGATGGCGGTGTTCGGGCTGTGGCCAATGGCAACGAACAAGCCTGCCACTTCCAGAGACTCGACGTTGTCGCTGTTTTTGGTATCGCGCAGGCGCAGGCCGCTGACGCCCATCTGGTCGCCGGTCACCTCTTCGAGGGTGCGGTCGGTATGCAGCACGATGTTGCCGCTCGCCACTTTATCCATCAGACGTTTGATGAGGATTTTTTCCGCGCGGAAGGCGTCGCGGCGGTGGATCAGATGCACCTCAGAGGCAATATTGGACAGATACAGAGCCTCTTCAACCGCGGTGTTACCGCCGCCGATCACCGCCACTTTCTGATTGCGATAGAAGAATCCGTCACAGGTGGCGCAAGCTGAAACGCCACGGCCTTTAAACGCCTCTTCCGATGGCAGACCGAGGTAGCGCGCCGATGCGCCGGTGGCAATGATCAGCGCATCACAGGTGTACTCACCGCTATCGCCTGTCAGACGGAACGGACGGTTTTGCAGATCGACGCGGCTGATGTGGTCGAAAATAATTTCCGTTTCAAATTTCGCGGCATGCTCGTGCATGCGCTCCATCAGCAGCGGGCCGGTGAGATCGTTAGGATCGCCCGGCCAGTTTTCCACTTCCGTCGTGGTGGTCAGCTGACCGCCTTTTTCCATCCCGGTGATCAGCACCGGCTGCAGGTTGGCGCGTGCGGCATAGACCGCCGCGGTGTATCCCGCAGGTCCAGAACCAAGGATAAGCAGTTTACTGTGTTTGGCTGTGCCCATGAGATTCCCATAATAATTGGCATACATTGGGCAGAGATTGTAGGGAATTTGTTGTCGTAAAAAAAGAGCGCAGCGATTTTGTTAACGATGTGTGCAATAGAAGCGACCGATGAATTGGCGATTTTACCGGCAAAGAATATAACTATTTCTACTGTCAGCGGGACAATTATAAGACGAAAAAATGAGAATCAACCAGGGGGGATGATGAATATCTGGCATCTTGTACTAAAAATCGATGTTTTGCTTTGACAATCCCCTGTGCTTTTGCGAAAACATTCATGGAAGAAGAAAAGCAGTATTTAGCGTGCGGCGAATTTTCATGCACGCAAATGCCATTTTTATCCGGGTTAACGAAATCTACGCATGGTGTGGACAGACGCCATGCGTGATGTCGGTGACTGCCGTCAGGCAACGGGCTTCTCACGTACCCCTGGGTTACCCATTGTCGTACGGGTAATAACAGGATGGGCTCTGGCAGTGAAGGCACAGAGCCGGAACAGGAGTAGGGAAGGAATACAGAGAGACAATAATAATGGTAGATAGCAAGAAGCGCCCTGGCAAAGATCTCGACCGCATTGATCGTAACATCCTGAATGAATTGCAAAAAGATGGGCGAATTTCTAACGTCGAGCTTTCTAAACGGGTGGGACTTTCTCCGACGCCTTGCCTTGAGCGCGTGCGTCGTCTTGAAAGACAGGGTTTTATTCAGGGCTATACGGCGCTGCTCAACCCGCATTATCTGGATGCATCACTTCTGGTATTTGTTGAGATTACTCTGAATCGTGGCGCACCGGATGTGTTTGAGCAATTTAACGCCGCAGTGCAAAAACTTGAAGAAATTCAAGAGTGTCATCTGGTTTCCGGTGATTTCGACTACCTGTTGAAAACCCGCGTACCGGATATGTCAGCGTATCGTAAATTACTGGGCGAGACCTTGCTGCGCCTGCCGGGCGTAAACGACACCCGTACCTACGTGGTGATGGAAGAAGTCAAGCAAAGTAATCGTCTGGTTATTAAGACGCGCTAACACGGAACAGGTGCAAAATCGACGTAGTTTGATTACACTCCTGTTAATCCATACAGCAACAGTGCCGGGGAGACCCGGCGCTGTTGTCCGTTTTAGCAGCAGGCAGGAAACAGCCTGATACCTGGAGAGCCTTTCTTGAGCCAGGAATACACCGAAGACAAAGAAGTCAAACTAACCAAACTCAGCAGCGGGCGCCGACTCCTTGAGGCGATGCTCATCCTTTGCTCCCTCTTCGCCATCTGGCTGATGGCGGCACTACTGAGCTTTAACCCCTCGGATCCAAGCTGGTCGCAGACGGCGTGGCATGAGCCTATTCATAATTTAGGCGGCGCCCCCGGTGCGTGGCTTGCCGATACCCTCTTTTTCATTTTTGGCGTCATGGCCTACACCATCCCGGTCATCATTATTGGCGGATGCTGGTTTGCCTGGCGGCATCAGGAAAACGACGAATACATTGATTATTTCGCCGTTTCCCTGCGCCTCATTGGCGCGTTAGCCCTGATCCTGACCTCCTGTGGTCTGGCAGCCATTAACGCCGATGATATCTGGTACTTTGCCTCGGGCGGAGTGATCGGCAGCCTGCTGAGCACCACGCTGCAACCGCTGCTGCACAGCAGCGGCGGCACCATCGCCCTGTTATGCATCTGGGCGGCCGGCCTGACGCTGTTCACCGGTTGGTCGTGGGTCAGCATTGCGGAAAAATTGGGCGGCGGGATCCTGTCAGTACTCACCTTTGCCAGCAACCGTACCCGTCGCGATGATACCTGGGTCGATGAAGGCGAATACGAAGACGACGATGAAGAGTACGACGACGAAGAGGCGGCAACCCCTCAGGAGTCGCGTCGTGCCCGTATTTTACGCAGCGCGCTGGCGCGACGTAAGCGTCTGGCCGAGAAGTTTACCAACCCCATGGGGCGTAAAACCGACGCGGCGCTTTTCTCCGGCAAACGGATGGATGACGGTGAAGAGGCGGTGCAATACAGCGCCAGCGGTGCGCCTGTCGCCGCCGACGATGTACTGTTTTCCGGCGCCAGCGCGGCACGTCCCACAGAGGATGATGTGCTGTTCTCCGGCGCCAGCGCCGCGCGCCCTGGAGATTTCGACCCTTACGATCCGTTGCTGAATGGTCATAGTATCGCTGAGCCCGTGGGCGCAGCGGCGGCGGCCACTGCCGCGCCACAGGCGTGGGCTGAATCCGCGGCTGGCCATCAGGGCGCTGCGCCTGCTTATCAGCCGGAAGCGGGTTACCCGCCGCAGGCGTACCAGCCAGAGCCGGCGCCGTATCAGCAGCCGGTTTACGATCCGCACGCTGCTCAGCCTGCGCCGCAGGCGTATCAGCCAGAGCCGGCGCCGTATCAGCAGCCGACTTACGATCCGCATGCCGCTCAGCCTGCGCCGCAGGCGTATCAGCCGCAAAGCGCGCCAGTGCCGTCACCGGAGCCAGAACCAGAGGTTGCGCCGGAAGAGGTGAAACGTCCACCGCTCTATTACTTCGAAGAAGTCGAAGAGAAGCGGGCACGTGAACGCGAGCTGCTGGCCTCCTGGTATCAGCCAATTCCGGAGCCGGAAAGTCCGATTGCCACTAAACCGCTGACGCCGCCAGCCTCCTCGTCCAAACCGCCAGTGGAGACAACCGTGGTCTCTGCGGTCGCGGCAGGGGTGCATCAGGCAACGGCCGCCAGCGGCGGCGCGGCGGCAACCTCGGCGACAGCCGCATCCGCTGCGGCTGCGCCATTGTTCAGCCCGGCATCCAGCGGACCGCGGGTCCAGGTGAAAGAAGGTATTGGTCCAAAACTACCGCGACCAAACCGCGTTCGTGTCCCGACGCGTCGGGAGCTGGCCTCTTACGGCATCAAGTTACCGTCGCAACGGGAGGCGGAACAGCGTGCGCGGCAGGCGGAGCGCGACCCCCATTATGACGATGAGCTGCTCTCGGATGAGGAAGCGGATGCTATGGAGCAGGATGAACTGGCTCGCCAGTTCGCCGCCACCCAGCAGCAGCGCTATGGCCATCGCTGGGAAGACGATAACGCGACTGATGACGATGACGCCGACACCGCGGCGGAAGCGGAGCTGGCGCGCCAGTTTGCCGCCACCCAGCAGCAGCGCTACGCCGCTGAGCAGCCGCCGGGCGCTAATCCGTTCTCGCCGGCGGATTATGAATTCTCGCCGATGAAAACGCTGGTCAATGAGGGTCCGAGCGAGCCGCTGTTTACGCCGACGCCGGAAGTCCAGCCGCAACAACCGGCCCCGCACTATCAACAACCGGCCGCCGCTCCGCAACAGGGTTATCAACCTGCGCAGCACCAGCCGGTACACCCTCAGCCAGTGCCGCCGCAGCCTTACCAGACTGCACCGCAGCCCGTGCAGCAGCAACAGCCGGTTGCCCCGCAGGGGCATCAGCCTGCCGCGCCCGCGCCGCAGGAGAGCCTGATCCACCCGCTGCTGATGCGCAATGGCGATAGCCGTCCGCTGCAAAGACCGACCACGCCGTTGCCGTCGCTGGATCTGTTACCCCCACCACCCAGTGAAGTCGAGCCGGTGGATACCTTTGCTCTCGAGCAGATGGCGCGACTGGTGGAAGCACGTCTGGCCGATTTCCGCATTAAAGCGGATGTGGTGAACTACTCGCCGGGGCCGGTGATCACCCGCTTCGAACTGAATCTGGCGCCTGGCGTCAAAGCGGCGCGAATCTCTAACCTGTCACGCGATCTGGCGCGTTCGCTGTCGACGGTTGCCGTGCGCGTGGTGGAAGTGATCCCGGGTAAACCGTATGTCGGTCTTGAGCTGCCGAATAAAAAGCGTCAGACCGTCTATCTGCGTGAAGTGCTCGACAACGCCAAGTTCCGCGATAACCCATCGCCGCTGACCGTGGTGCTGGGTAAAGATATCGCTGGCGACCCGGTGGTAGCCGACCTGGCGAAAATGCCGCACCTGCTGGTTGCCGGTACTACCGGTTCCGGTAAGTCAGTCGGTGTGAACGCCATGATCCTCAGCATGCTCTACAAAGCGCAGCCGGAAGATGTGCGTTTCATCATGATCGACCCGAAAATGGTCGAGCTCGGCATCTATAACGGTATCCCGCATCTGTACATCCCGGTCGTGACAGACCCGAAAAAAGCGGCGGGCTCGCTGCAGTGGGCAGTCGTGGAAATGATGAAGCGCTACCGCCTCTTCTCGGAGATCGGCGTGCGCGATCTCAAGGGCTACAATACCTACAAGACCCGCCTCGGCGAGCCGACGATACCGAGTGTTGTCATCGTGATCGACGAGCTGGCCGATCTTATGATGACCGCCGCCAAAGAGCGGAAGATCCGT
>ERZ826016.2638-NODE-2638-length-13674-cov-16.791248_pt1 | contig 13674 bp, 15 predicted proteins | sample MGYA00519872_ERZ826016 | MGnify/ENA primary metagenome ERZ826016 (study PRJEB31778, sample SAMEA3449218) | human gut metagenome | biome: human gut; feature: human-associated habitat; material: faeces | place: United Kingdom | collected 2010/2012 ... | reverse complement strand
TTATATACGTTAACTTCCATTATTTCTCAATTATTACGATTGAACCTTTGCAACCCGGAACTGAACCTTTTATCAAAAGAAGATTATGTTCTGGAATCACTTTTAATACCTGTAAGTTGTGAGTAGTAACTCTGTCACCACCCATTTGTCCACCCATGCGCATTCCTTTGAATACTTTTGCAGGGTATGAACAAGCACCGATAGAACCCGGTTTACGAGCGCGGTTATGCTGACCGTGAGTTGATTGACCAACACCACCAAAACCGTGTCTTTTAACAACACCTTGGAAACCTTTACCTTTTGAAGTTCCAACAACGTCAACGAAAGTTACGCCGTCAAACATTTCAACTGTAAGGGTATCACCCATGTTTAACTCATTCTCAAAACCTTTGAACTCGGCCAAGTGTCTCTTTGGTGTTACTCCGGCTCTTTTGAAGTGTCCCATCAAGGGTTTAGTAGTATGCTTTTCCTTTTTGTCTTGGAAACCTACTTGTACAGCTTCATAACCATCTTTTTCAATGGTCTTTACCTGAGTTACAACACAAGGACCTGCTTCGATAACAGTGCATGGTACATTTTTACCATCAGCACTGAAAACGGATGTCATTCCGATTTTCTTTCCTAATAATCCTGGCATTTCACTAATTTTTAAATACTACACTTTAATTTCTACTTCTACACCGCTTGGCAATTCTAACTTCATCAAAGCATCTACTGTCTTAGCTGTTGAGCTATAGATGTCGATCAATCTCTTATAAGAAGAAAGCTCGAATTGTTCTCTTGACTTCTTGTTAACGAAAGTCGAACGGTTCACTGTAAAGATACGCTTGTGAGTTGGGAGTGGAATAGGACCACTGACAATAGCACCTGTTGTCTTTACTGTTCTTACGATCTTTTCAGCAGACTTGTCAACCAAGTTGTGATCATAAGATTTCAGTTTGATTCTAATTTTTTGACTCATTACTTTTTTAGTTAATTAATTATTATAAATCAAATAAAGTGCGCAGGTTAAGAGTCATTCGCTAACCTGCCACTTTAGATATTTCTTAGACTAAGTCTGTACGGCCTTTCACTTCTTCCAATACCGCCTTAGCAATTGAAGAAGATACTTGTGCGTGATGATCGTAAGTCATTGAAGATGTTGCACGACCAGAAGTGATAGTACGCAAAGCGGTTACATAGCCGAACATTTCTGACAGCGGAACCATTGCTTTAACGATACGTGCACCGGAGCGGCTTGATTCCATACCTTCAACCTGACCACGACGTTTGTTCAAGTCACCGATAACATCACCCATATTTTCTTCCGGAGTAACAACCTCCAACTTCATAATAGGCTCCATCAATACAGGACCTGCTTTAGCACATGCGTTTTTGTATGCCTGAATCGCACAGATTTCGAATGACAACTGATCAGAGTCTACCGGGTGGAATGAACCATCCTTCAAAACTACTTTCAGTGAATCAAGCGGATAACCTGCCAATACACCATTTTTCATTGCAGTTGTGAAACCTTTCTGAACTGAAGGAATAAATTCCTTAGGAATGTTACCGCCCTTCACTTCATCAACAAACTGCAAACCGCCTTGTGTAAAGTCTTCATCAACCGGACCAATATTAACGATGATGTCAGCAAACTTACCACGACCACCGGACTGTTTCTTGTAAACTTCACGAAGTTCAACCGTCTTAGTGATAGCTTCTTTATAGTTAACCTGAGGTTTACCCTGATTACATTCTACTTTGAATTCACGTTTCAAACGGTCGATAATGATATCCAAGTGAAGCTCACCCATACCAGAGATAACTGTCTGACCTGTTTGTTCATCAGTTTTCACTGTAAATGTCGGATCTTCTTCAGCAAGCTTAGCCAAACCGTTAGACAATTTATCCATGTCTTTCTGAGTTTTAGGCTCAACTGCGATACCGATTACCGGATCAGGGAAGTCCATTGATTCCAATACGATTGGAGCATCTTCGTCACAAAGAGTATCACCAGTGTGAATATCTTTGAAACCTACACCTGCACCAATATCACCTGCACCAATTACTTCAACAGGATTCTGTTTGTTTGAATGCATTTGGAACAAACGTGATACACGTTCTTTCTTTCCAGAGCGAGTATTGTAGATATAAGAACCCGCTTCGATTTTACCTGAGTAAACACGGAAGAAAGTCAAACGACCTACATAAGGGTCTGTTGCAATCTTAAATGCCAAAGCAGAAGTCTTATCGTCTTCACTAGGCTTTCTGTCTTCTTCAGCACCGGTATCAGGATTAGTACCAACTACGTTAGGAGTATCTACCGGTGAAGGTAAGAATGCACAAACATAGTCAAGCAAAGTCTGAACACCTTTATTTTTGAAAGAAGAACCGCAAAGCATTGGAACAACAGCCATCTGAACTGTTGCATTGCGGAGAGCTCTCAATATTTCTTCTTCTGTGATAGTAGAAGGATCATCGAAATATTTCTCCATCAAAGCATCGTCAAACTCAGCTACTTTTTCCAGCATTTTGTCTCTCCATTCCTTAGCTTCTTCAAGAAGGTCGGCAGGAATTTCTTCTACTGTATAGTCAGCACCCATTGTTTCATCATGCCAGTAGATAGCTTTCATTTTAACAAGGTCAACAAGACCTTTGAAAGACTCTTCCGCACCGATAGGAATAACAATAGGACAAGGATTAGCTCCCAAAACAGCCTTCATTTGGCGAACAACTTCAAAGAAGTCTGCACCCGAACGGTCCATCTTGTTTACGTAAGCAATACGTGGTACATTATATTTATCTGCCTGACGCCATACAGTTTCAGACTGAGGTTCTACACCACCTACTGCACAGTAAGCAGCAACAGCACCATCAAGAACACGAAGTGAGCGTTCTACCTCAGCGGTAAAGTCAACGTGTCCCGGAGTATCAATCAAGTTAATCTTATAAGTATCACCTGCATATTTCCATCTAGTAGTAGTAGCAGCAGATGTGATAGTAATACCACGTTCTTGCTCCTGCTCCATCCAGTCCATTGTTGCAGCACCGTCGTGAACCTCACCAATTTTGTGAGTTAATCCGGTGTAGAACAAGATACGTTCAGAAGTAGTTGTCTTACCAGCATCGATGTGAGCCATGATACCGATATTACGGGTCAAATGCAAATCATTTTTAGCCATTTTAATCCTTTTCTTTTTATAAGTTAACCTGATTAGAATCTGAAGTGAGCGAATGCACGGTTTGCTTCAGCCATTCTGTGCATATCTTCCTTACGTTTGAAAGCACCGCCTTGTTCGTTGAATGCATCAATGATTTCGGCAGCCAATTTCTCAGCCATTGATTTACCACCTCTTTTGCGAGCGAATAAAATCAAGTTCTTCATAGAGATCGATTCTTTACGATCCGGACGGATTTCTGTCGGTACTTGGAATGTTGCACCACCTACACGGCGAGATTTTACTTCCACTTGAGGAGTGATATTATCCAAAGCTTTTTTCCAGATTTCCAAAGAAGATTTTTCTTCGTTAGGAAGTTTTGTTTTTACAGTTTCTAATGCTGCGTAGAAAATTTCGTATGAGGTATTCTTTTTTCCGTCATACATCAAATGGTTCACAAACTTTGAAACCTTTTGATCGTTGAACACGGGATCCGGAAGGATCACACGTTTTTTTGGTTTTGCTTTTCTCATTTGTTTGAAAAATAGTGTTTTTGTTTTTGGGTTGCCATTTTCGTCTTCAACATCCCCGCCGGGGTATTTACTCAACCTTTATAAGCTTTTCCAACAAACTAAAAACGAGATTAATTACTTAATTTTTGTTAGGAATCAGCGTACTAATTATTTCTTCTTAGCCGGTGCTGCCTGTCCTGGTTTTGGGCGCTTAGTTCCGTATTTGCTACGTCTCTGAGTACGTCCTGCTACACCTGCTGTATCCAATGTACCGCGAACGATGTGGTAACGTACACCCGGAAGGTCTTTTACACGACCACCGCGTACCAATACGATTGAGTGTTCCTGCAAGTTGTGTCCTTCTCCCGGAATATACGAGTTAACTTCCTTTTGGTTTGTTAAACGTACACGAGCTACTTTACGCATTGCAGAGTTTGGCTTCTTTGGAGTTGTAGTGTAAACTCTCACACAAACACCACGTCTTTGAGGACATGAGTCAAGTGCCGGAGATTTACTCTTTTCCACCAAAACAGCGCGTCCTTTTCTTACTAATTGCTGAATTGTAGGCATTTTAATTGTTTTTTAATTGTTATATATTGTTTATTAATTATCTGTCTCACATGTAAACACGATTCGAGAGTCTACATTTCGGGCTGCAAAAATACGCAATATATTTGAAATACCAATGAGTTAGCAAAAGATTTTATAAGAAAGAACGAAAAAAAAATATTTCCCTCCTTATTATATATCATGCTTCACCTTTCACATCAGCAATGGGAGGCATTATATTATTTTCATATACACGGATAGTTCCGTAAGTATTTTCATATCTGCGTATATTATCATTCAGTGCAGCAAGCAGGCGCTTGGCATGTTCAGGGGTAAGAATGATACGTGATTTCACATCCGCTTTAGGCACTCCCGGCATGGCGCGGATAAAGTCGAGGACAAATTCAGAACTTGAGTGAGTGATGATTGCTAAATTAGCATAAGTACCCTGAGCTATATCGTTGCTCAAACCGATCTCCATTTGATCGTTATTCTTCTCGTTATTCATACGTTTATCGTTTTTGCTCACAAAATTAAGCTAAAAAAAGCAATAAACACCTTTTTAGGTCACAAAATAAAATATGTAACTACCAAATAACTAAGGAAGTAACATGAGACAAGTGTTCCAGTAAACGAACGTTTTTTGGAACACGCAAAACTACTTATTTTTCAAATATTATACAAATATTATTTGAAATAAATAATAGTATAGAGTGTTATTTATGTTTGAGTTATTACATCAATCATGTTTGCATTTTTCTTGCACCGTTTTTTCAAAAAAAATGTTCCAAAAAACGTTCGTTTACTGGAAATGCCTTTTTCTTATAAATTTTATAATACATAATAAAATACAAATCTATTGCATATAAGGAGATAATAGAATACTATAAACATAATAAATACAAACATAAAAAAGAGGAAAATCGAAAACGGAACAAAATGCTAATGTCTCATTAATGAAAAGAGTCTTACTTAGTATATGCATAAGCACTTTTATAGCCGGAAACATTCCGGCACAGAAAGTAGCGGTAAAGACTAATCTCCTTTATTGGGCTACGTGTACCCCTAATGCTGCACTCGAAATTAGTGCATCATCTCACATAACTGCCAATTTATCAATAGGATACAATGCATTGAAGTTATTCGGAGATATGAGTTTGAGACATGTATCAGCAACACCCGAATTGAGATACTGGCCTTGCCGGAAATTTGAACGACATTTTATCGGGATACATGGAAGCGCGGGTAAGTTCGATATTCAGAACATCTCTTTTATCCCCTCTTTCAAAGAAAAGGCCTTTAATGGAACATTCTATGGCGGTGGGATAGTTTACGGTTACCACTGGCCCATTGCCACACGGCTAGGAGTCGAAGCGAAAATAGGCGCAGGATACTTATATGTAGATTACAACAAATACTCCTGCAAGAAGTGCGATGAATTTCTGGCACACAAAAAGATGAATTACATTGGTGTCACCTCGGCAGGTATCTCCATTATCTACCTTATTAAATAAAGAAGTACACATGAAAAGAATCTTATATATATTATTCATAGTGTGCTGTCAATTATCAAAAATAACAGCTCAAGACAGTATTCCCACAGGTATACTGTTTCAGAAAAGTGACATCAGCCTGAACAATGATAGTGTCCATTTTAACCTGATTATCAACGCAAACCATTTCAAGGTTTCACCGGTCAGGCAACTCATACTCACCCCTGTATTAAAATACGGCGACAAATGGGAAGACCTGCCTCCCGTTATCATCATGGGAGCGAGACGGGCGGCCTATGCACGCCGGGAAGAAGCACTTGGAGAAGAGCTATATCGCGTCTATCCTTATGCCATACTTATAAAAGAACACAGAAAGAAAACAACCCCTATCTCATATAATATCGGTGTGCCATATGTTCCATTAATGAACCACGCACAATTGTGGTTGCGCCAAACCAGTAAGGATTGTTGCGATGAACGCTTTTTGTCACTCAATAAGCTATCCTCGGACATCGCTTTGCAAGACATACCGCAAACCATCCCCGACCAACCTACGCATCTTGCCCCGGTGGCACTTCCGGGCGGTTTCATCGTCAGCTACCTCACCCCTCAAACCGAAACGATAAAAAAGAGGAATGTTTGCGACACGGCATACATTGATTACCGCCAGAACATTTATGCCGTTGAGCCGGGATTTGCCAATAACCGTCACGAACTCAAAAAAATAAGCGACCTGCTTTCTCCCTTACTCACGGATGGCATGAGTACCATTAAGTCCATGCACATTACAGGTTATGCATCTCCCGAAGGCAGTTATGCCGACAATGAAATACTTGCCCGGAGAAGGTCGCAGGGATTTGCCGAATACCTTTATGAAACATATCCCATAAAAAGGAACACGATAGACATTTCATGGGTTCCCGAAGATTGGGATGGTTTGACAGACCTGCTCAATGTTTCACAAAAGGACTACAAGGAAAAAGCACTGCATATTATCCGCAACCACGACATCTTTCACGGCAGGGAAAAAATCCTCATGGAGCTTGATGGCGGAAAACCCTATCACTCCATGCTTGCCGAACTGTTCCCCAAACTTCGCCGCATTGTTCTGTATATCGGCTATGAAGTACGCCGGGTTACAGACACCGAAGCCTCCGACCTTGTATATGAACGCCCGCAACAACTGAGCCTCGACGAAATATTCCGTGTGGCACGTTTCTTTAAATCCGGAACTCCCGCTTACCGTGAAATCTATGAGATAGCGGCACGCCAATATCCCGACAACATCATTGCCAATGTCAATGCCGGGGCAGCTTCCCTGATAGCCGGAGACATCCAAGCCGCCCGGTCCTATCTGGATAAAGTGAAAACAGATCCGCGTGCATTCAATGACCTCGGAGTGCTTTCCATGCTCGAAGGAAAACAGGATGAAGCCCGAGCCTATTTTGAGAAAGCCTTGCAGACAGAGCCGGAGATAGCCGAACGCAACCTGAAGCTTTTGAAAAGTTTACGATGAAAACAAAGATAATAACAGTAATTACCATAGCCATGACAACAGTACTCACTGCATGTGAATTCAATTGGGATGAGCGAAACTTTTGCTACAACACAAGGCTCAACTACACCCTGCACCGTTCCGGCACTGCCAACGAGGTGCTGGACTATGCCCATTCCATGCGCTACATGCTTTTCAATGCAGACAGTGTGTTGCTTCAGGTTACGGACACCACCGGAGCAGCCGTTGCACATAAAGACCTCGACCTGCCGCCGGGCGAATATACTATGGTGACATGGAGCAATCTGGAGAACAGCCACCACGCCGAAGAACTTATCCCCGGAGTGACACGCATGGACAAACTCCACCTCGACAATTCTGGAAACGGAGCAAACACGGAAAAACTTTATTTCAGCAGCCGCACCTTCACTGTAAAACCGGGAAAACAGAACACGGAAAACATAGAACTGACTCACTCCCACGCACTGTTCCACATCATCGTGAAATGGACTGACTTTTACCCGCCCATTGCCGATGACTGGAACTTGATTATGCGCAACGTACCTTCACGTTACAGTCACCTTGTCGGCAAGCGGATAGAAGATTATCCACAGACAAACACACGGGCGGAAAGCACCTCCGGTAAACTGATTTACACTATTCCCAAAACACACGGGGAAAACCTGTCTAACCACAGCACACAAGCCTATAACCACCCGAAAGGATATGTATATGGAGACTTTTGCACTTTCAGGCACACCAACGACACCCACCAACTGGTGAGCCTTTGGAAAGGAGACGAACAGCAGATGAAAGAGATCGACCTGAACAAGTTTTTCACTACCATGAACATAGACCTCGACAAGAATCTGAGGCAGGAATTCAACCTCACTTTCACCATCAAAGGATCGGAAGTAGGGGTAGTGCTCACCGAAGTGAGCGACTGGACGGACGGTGGAGATTTAGGGGATTGACAAAAACATAATTTATATAACAACATAATACATTAATTTTTAAAACAAGTGAGTATGAAAAAAAGAACATTCCTAATGGCGGTAATCACCGCCTTGTTCACAGCGTGTACATCGCAGGTCGATGTGCCGGAGGAAGGAAACTCCCACCTGTCCGGTGACAGGCAGGAAGTGAAGTTTACCCTGAGCGGATTTGCGGGGGGAGAAGTACCCTACACAAGAGCCACAACTCCCGCCTATGGCGACGAAAGCAAAATAGACAAGCTGGATATTTATGTTTTTGGCTTCGTGAAAGCCACCGGTGATTACATATTCGAAGAAGTATTCTCCGATGTGACACTTCATGGAAGCGGAAATGACAAAACTGCCTCTATCGGGATACTTGGTAAGAATGATAAAAGATTCTATGTAATTGCCAATGGCGACTTTGCAAGTTTAAAAACACTGGTACCGGGAGCCACAACAAGTGATGAATTCGATGCTTTGCAAACCGAAGAACTCGATTTGGCAAACGGAGAGTTGCTGGTATGCCCCTTATTAATGACCGGGGTATCCGCCGATATAGTTATAAATCCATACGATGGCGCACCCGTTCAAATTACATTGAAAAGAACCGTTGCCCGTTTCGACATTGAGAACGATGCACGGCAAACCAACTTCTACCTTAAAAATGTAGCTATAACCAACACCAACGAAGCAGCAGTTATTCTTCCCAATAGAAATGAAGTGGCTACAAATTATGCCATTCCACACCCGGCGGGGAAAATACAATACAACCTGCGCAATAATGCCAATACCGGAATAGTTAATTCCCTGTTCTACCTTTACCCGCAAACAGGAAAAGATATTGCTGCAGGCGGAGCTTATATCACTGTTGAAGGAGAAATAGGCGAATACCCGGATAATACCAAAGTAACGTTCGACGTTCCTTTCATCAGCAAAGCAACAGGTAACCCTATCAACATTGCAGCAAACACCCGTTATGTTATCAAGATAAATGCCGCAACCACATCGGACATAGATGCTACCATCAATACCCTTGAATGGAACACCGCCACCAGTGTGGAAGAAGACATGGACGCAGGAAAGATTCAATTGACAAATGACGACGGCATTCCGCTTACCTCTGCCGAACTCTTGCTGGATGACGGTACTCCTAACGAAAGAACGAAATGGTTATACGTAAAAGCAACCTCCGAATGGGAATTTGCACCGGACATGCCTTCATGGATAAAAATCACCGATAAAAAAGTGAACGGAAAAGGCGTATGTACAAGGTTTGTCGTAACTGCCCCCCGGAATCAACATGCAGCTCCACGCAATGCCGTGATTACTTTACGCAGCAAACTTCGCCCGTCCATTACCCAAAGTTTCGTTATCCGGCAAGCCGCAGGCACTCCGGATGTTTACCCGGGAACTGCCCTCAATGCCACAGAAGTTGCCGGAATCATCTGGGCTCCTGTAAATATAGGAGATACGGATAATAGTAAGAACGGAAGTCTATTCCAATGGGGGCGCGGTGATGCTCCGCTCACTTATGACGCCGTAAACAATAAGCCGGAGATGGTAGCAGGCCCTCTCACCCCTGCCAATGCATCACTTCCTGCAAATCTTGATAAGTTCATCAAGTTGGAACAAAATACACCCAACCCCAATAAAATAGCTATCAGAAATAAATTTATTAGTATTTGCAAGCCAATATACCAAAATAACAATACAGCATTCGATGCATATGGATTGAAGACAAATCCAACAAATGCAGAATGGAATGAGTGGTATGATTATTTAACCCCGGTACAAATTACCGAGATTGTAAAAAACCTTTTCGCTGTTTATGAGAAGGCAGCATACGAAAATCTACAACTGATAGTTGCTCCTCCTTATGACTGGAATGCCACACAGGACAATAACTTATGGAACCCCGAACCAAGTCTGGCAACAGGAGTGAACCCATGCCCCGATGGTTGGAGGCTTCCTACCGAAGAAGAAATAAATACGCTTAGAAATACAAGTAATACAGCATACAATAAAAATACGCGTACTTTTGCAGATAAAATAACCGGTGAAACAGTGTCATTCGACTTGCCGGAGGATGCTATACAAATTTCTAATAAAGGAAAAATCACCCCTACCTCTGCTACTGCCTTCATAGCCTGCTACTGGACATCAAGCTATTCTGTATCGCAAATGGCGGTTGAGTATGATGCTGCCGGCGCAGTGACGAGGAAAATGGACGTTTACAAAGGACAGGCACTTCAAATATCGCACACCAAAAATGCAATAGTTCCGAAAGACCGTGCCGAAGCTCATTACATCCGTTGTGTATTGGATAATTAATCAATAAAATAATTACAAGATATGAAAAAATATATACTATTACTTTCGCTGGCTGCCATGATGCTGGGTTCGTGCACCAATAGCGAAGATCCTGTTGCACCCACCGATGAAAGCGAAAGCACAACCACTCTCGAAAAAGGAAAGAGTGTATTGAAGATAACCATCAAGAACAAAGTGCTTCCCGATCCTGCCACGCGTGCTGCCACCATTGCGGCAACGAACGATGAAAAGGTTATTAACCGCCTCGACTTCTATGTGTTCCCTGCAAACGGAGACATGCAACGCTTTGAGAATGTGAAACTCACCAAACTGGAAAACGGCAAACTGGCTGCGGAATTTAAAATACTCGGCAACGATGCTTCACTGGGCGAAACCCGCATAGTGGCGATAGCAAACCCGAAAACAGACCTCAGTAAGATGAAGAATTACTCGGATTTACAGATGTTGCTCACCAATGAGCTTTCCGATCCTTCACTCACCGATTTTATGATGTATTGGGAAGAAGTGTCTCCGGCACTCAGGGATGATATAAAAAACGAGATTGCCGTAGACCTTGAAAGGCTGGTGGCACGCATCGACGTAATAAACAAGGCAAACAACAAGATATTTATCCTTCAATCCGCCCGCGTGCTCAATGCCAAAGTACAGTCTTTCGTGCAACCGCACTATGGATATTATGCTTACGAGGAAAATGTGAAAGACCTTGCCGTGTGTGATTATGTAGTAAATAAAAAGATTGAAAGCCGCCTCTACACCTATGAGTCGGGCAACAACAATGACAAAGCCACTGCAGTGGAAATAAAAGGTATCCTCCGCGGTGAAGATTTCACCAAGACAGTGAAGTTCACCAAAGGTGATTCAGGTAACCCTTTACGCATAGAACGAAACACTTTGTATAGAATAAACATCAGCGGTTCGGAGGTAGATCAGGATATAAAGTTCGAGATTACCGTTGCCGACTGGGACAATGGAGACGACATCGTGGCGGAAATACCTTCGGATACTCCCGACTATGACCTTACCACACTCGACGGCTTCACTTTCGATACAGCTACCAATGCACTAAAAGCCGATGATCCGACAGAAGCAGTAGAAAAAACACAAGTCATCACTTGCACATCGTCTGCCGAAACGGGAATCCGTTTCGATTTTGCAGCCGAGGAAACTAGCAACTGGATTTACTGTGACGATGCCCTTACCACCAGCATATATAAAGACGGAAAAGTGGAAACCACATTAACCGTCAAAGCTACGCCAAATAAAGCCCTCACTGCCATACCGGTGGTAGTCACTCTTTATAACAAGGCAGACTTCACCAAACAGAAAACATTCACGGTTCAGATAGAACCCGCGTTTGGAGAAGTGGAAGTGGCGGGTGTCACATGGGCAACGTTCAATCTGGGTGGAAGACAAGCAGGTGATCTCGGAGCCATGTATCAGGGTGGTCGCCCCACAGCTTTCTCAAACAGCGGAGCAATGCCGAGCTTCAGTGTTGAGAATGCTTTTATTCCAATAGACCAAGTAGAAATAGGCGGAATACACGAATATCAATTCATCTGTGTCGTCCCAATTCCAAATCCCGGTAAGTATTGGGAAGAGGGCGACATCAGTACATGGTGGCTCAACACAGGAACTACCGATAAAGGTACCAAAGATCCATGCCCCGATGGCTGGAGAATCCCTACGGATGCCGAGTTCAACACACTGTTGGCAGGTGCAAATATCACTTATGAACCAAACGGGACGATGGTGGCAACCGACAAGACAAGCGGAAACACAGTTTCATTCCCGGCAGTAGGAACCCGTCTTATCGCAAATGGAGCAAACAACAGCAAAGGGTTTGACGGAATGAACTGTTATCACAGCGGAGACTCAGGCACACACCTATACTTCATCCCGACAACGAGCACAGTTCAAACAGGTTCTCATGGCACTGCGGCAGGTGCAGCCATCCGTTGCGTAAAAATGCCATAAGAATGGAAAAAGAGATTATAACCATGACTGTTCTTCGTGGAGAATCGTTGTCACACGAAAATTTTCCCGGCAAAGATCATCTCCTCGTCCTGAAAGGACACATGGTCATAATAAGCAATGGGAGAATTATTCTTCATATCCACCAAGCCGAGACTGGCGATTTTAAAGAAAGGAAAGAATATACCGCCACCGCAGTGGAGGATTCCGAAGTAATGATTTTCTAACATTCACTAAAACATGAAACAAGAGGCTGCCTCAAATTAAAAACTTACTATTTTGAGACAGCCTCTATTTTTTATTTATAAACCAATTAAAACCATCAAAGAAAAATGGAACAAGTAAATTACCTGGAAGTATTGAAAGAGATTACAGTGGCTTTAAAAAAAACGAAAGTGACATCCACGAACTCCAGAAACGGGTGAATTTCCTCATCCGCGAGTTTGAAAAGCCCACCGAAGAATGGATGCCGAAAACGGAGTTAAAGATAAACGTAGCCGGGAGTTACCGCAAAGAGTTTGTAGAAAGAATGACCGAGATACTGGATTCTCCGAAAGTAACCATAAACGGCAGCCACAACTTCCGGATGAAAATGCAAGTGTTGTTCAAAACGTTCTCCATCTCCAAACTGAAGGAACAACGGCGGGAGACTATCAACTTCACCACTTTCTGTGACTATTTCTTTCATGAAAAGGAAAAATAAAAAATCCCCTGAAAAGGGGAAAAAGGAAGGGTTACTTTATGGCACGCATATCCTACCACTGTGAATAAAGTTTGTCGACTTTTTCCTCACTTGCAGCAGGTCCATCGATAGATTTTTGAATCAATTTATCTAACTCAGCCTGTAACATGTTCATAGGATTATCAGTTTCCCTCCTCAGTCTGGACACATATTTCCTCAGCCTTTTCACAGCTTCCGCATTGCCAAGCAAAGGTTCTATCTCATCGAACAATGATTGCTTTAATTCCAAATCTACATTTGCCAATTCATCCTCCTTATTATTCCGTTTTTCAACAACAAAGATAATCATTTTTATGTTCCCCTCCTATTAAAGAAAACCTAAATACATTCCGTTAACTTTACGTCTCCCCTCCTTATTGAGGAGGGGGTAGGGGTGGTGGTAGACAATAAATTCCTATTTACCGGCGTTTTAAAGGTATTCTTTCCTACCACCACCCCCTGCCCCTCCTCAATAAGGAGGGGAG
>ERZ826016.2636-NODE-2636-length-13676-cov-3.379267_pt1 | contig 13676 bp, 7 predicted proteins | sample MGYA00519872_ERZ826016 | MGnify/ENA primary metagenome ERZ826016 (study PRJEB31778, sample SAMEA3449218) | human gut metagenome | biome: human gut; feature: human-associated habitat; material: faeces | place: United Kingdom | collected 2010/2012 ... | reverse complement strand
TTATAGATCGCATTGGGTTTCGCTGTACTAAGCGTCCCGTCATAAGTGTACCAGGTAATACTATTTTTCACTGCATCGCGAGTAGCAGTAGAAGTATTATATCCCAGATTAACCACTGCGTCCAAATAAGAAGTGAGCTTATATTTCAGATTCTCACTGATATTGATACCGGAAACCTTCAAATTATTATCTCCACCTAATTCAGCATACCAGTTGGGAGTATAGTTTCCTCCCCAGTGATAAGGTTTACCATCCATTGTAGAAGACGGAAGTCCCGGCTGCGGATAACTGGAGGTCAGCACACTGCCAATCATAGTAGGAGAAACCTGGTCCTGACGATTATACGCAATCACGGATTCAATTGTAAAGTCATCGGTAAGTTTTACCGTGTTAGTCAGACGAAGATTGAAACGTTTATTGCTATTATTACCCCATTTCAATGTACTATCATCATACATATATCCCACTGACAAACGATACAGAGATTTATCATTTCCTCCTGAAACGCTTAGGTTATGTTGCGTGGAACCTGCATTTCCAAATAAAACATCCTGCCAGTTAGTATCCATGAATACATAGTCGTCTACATCCCCGAACGCCGTTATTGGATTGGGGTTAACGGACAAATCAATATATCCTCCTTTATAAGCTTTCGCCAACTTAGCATACTGGATCCACTGGTCATCAGCACCTTTACCATCATTCGTACGAGCTGCAATAATAGCATCACTCCATTGGTCAATACTCATCATCTTAGGTTGCAACCCTACAAACTTATGTGTATAAGAACCACTATATTCTATCTTTGCTTTCCCTTCTTTCGCCTGCTTTGTAGTTACCAGAACAACACCTCCGGCTGCTTTCGAACCATAAATAGCAGCAGAGGCATCTTTCAAAAAATTGATAGACTCGATATCTGCCGAGTTTAACAGACGAAGTTCATTCACACTCTCATACTCCACCCCATCAATGATAACCAACGGGTCAGTAGAATTGGCAGATACAGCACCACGCAGTTTCATACCCCAGCTTTCATCGCCCGGAGCACCGGAAGAACGGGTAATGATTACCCCCGGAACTTGTCCTTGCAAGGCTTGTACGGGACTGGACATTGATCCTTTGTTTGTCAGCATTTTATCAGATACTACCGTTACGGCACCGGTCAATGTTTCTTTCTTCTGCGAACCATATCCTACTACCACAACTTCGTCCAGCACTTCGCTGTCTTCCTGCAATTTTACATTAATCACCGTTTGCGCAGCTACATCTATAATCTGGTCCTTATATCCGATATAGCTGAATTTCAGTTTGGCTCCGGCAGGTACGTTAATCGCATAATTTCCATCAATATCCGTAATAGTTCCTTCCGTACCGCCTATCACACTTATATTCACGCCAATCAACGGCTCGCCCGTAGCATCAATCACTTGCCCCTTCACTTTCTTCTGAGCCTGTACCACTACTTGACTGTCAGTTATATTCGTATCGGCCCACGCCTGTGAGACAGGACAAAGTCCCAGCATTAACCCTAACGCAAACATTGCTGCCTTGTCAGGTCGCGAATTAAAAATTAATCCTCTTCGTTTCATAAAATTAAATTTGAGGTTTAAAAATAGTGTTTATTTCTTGTTTTCTAAAATTTGATGAGGCATCAGTATGTCTCTCCCTAGATTCTGATTCTTTTTCCATAAGCACAAAGGATTATATATTATATAAATAAGATTAAATACATTTTCTGAAAAACTCACGCATTTCGCGACGACCTATAAATAGATGATTCTCTACTGTACGACGACTGAGTTGCAAGGCTTCCGCTATTTCAGTAGATGTCTTGTCTCCATAACGACTTAAGGTGTAGACTATCCGACGTTGTTCGGGGAAGATAGCAAGCCGACGTTGTTCAGCCGAAGCTAAGTCATCGGCAATTATTGCCTCTTCTGTCTCATTGGACGAAGTAACGGCAAAATCATACATATAACTGTCTATCTCCTGTTTCTTATAATACCGACGGATATAATCGGTTACTATATTACGTGCAATGGCGAACAAAAAATACTTCACTGTATCCGGACGGAGCATCTGTTTATAGTCCAGCAGACGTACAAACACATCTTGAGCCAAATCCTCAGCTTCGTAACGATGAGTGATACGATAAGTAATATAGGTAAGAATCACCTGATGATATTCTTTATAAGAATTAGTGATAATGTTGTCGGAAGTGTTAGCTGTTGTCTCCATAATACTATCTTTTTCGGTTTTGATCACGATGCAAATATAGAGGTGATTTTGGATATAACAGCCAGAAAATAAAGCAGATCAATCTCAATGAATCTAGGTAGACTCATTTAAATATACAACTCTAATTATCAATATATTACGTTTATAAAAAAGAGAGTATCACTTTATAAAATGAGACTCAAATCAACGTATCTTTGCTCCACTTATGCTCGTTTGCTCCCATCCTCTTCCCCTCTTCAATTTTATTATTTGATCGTTTCATTGTCACATCAAAGCTATTAATGAAGTACGAACATTAATAGATAAGTTCCGTTTCATTAAAGATAAACTTGCTTTGCACTTATTGCAAAGTTATGTTTGATTAAGGGCAAACTATAAATGAAAGCTTCAATTATATAATTGCAAGCTTTGTTTTTATAAACGAAAGTTTCATTTATAAAAACAAAGCTTGCGTTTATAGATTACTCCCTATAAAAAACAACTTTGCAATAGGACCAAAAGAAGTTTATATAGGAAGAAGAAGAACTTATCTATTAATAGATTACGAGAAAAAGACTAGTAAAAGGAAAATCCACTTGGTGAAGGGAGGTCCTTCACCCTCTAACCCCGATGAGTAGGGCGGTGTGAAGGGTGAAAGGGATATGAGTATAAAATAGATTTCAGTGATAATAAGTCGAAAAGTTACTCTTCTTTGGCTGTTCCACCTATACTACGAATATATTCATTCGGAGTGACTCCCGTACTCTTTTTGAATGAGCGGAAGAAAGAAGCACGAGAACTGAAGCCGCAGAGTTCTGCCAGTGCCGTTAATGTATAGCGGGAATATTGACTATCCACCACCATTTTCTTGAATTGAGTGACGCGGTATTCGTTTATAAAGTCATAATAAGACTGATTGAGATATTGATTCAAAAGATACGATAATGAATGCGAAGAAGTATCCAGAGCAGAAGCCAGGTCGCCCATTTTCAAATCAGGATTAATATATGGCTTTTCTTTCTCCACATAAGCAACCAGTTTCTTATGGAGTTCTTTACATTCTTCTTCAGTCAGCCTATTGGTTTTATACTTTTCTTCGGTTGCAGCGATAGAAGACTCTTCAGAAATCACTTCCGCCTGTTCTATCGTTCGGTCTTTCTGCTGTGTATTCTCTATGGACGCGGAGATTGCCGATGCAGGAGAAGTAAGCAGGCGGCGCATACGATTCCACACATAATATCGTATAAAAGCAATAATACCTACAACTAATAAAACAGAAAGTGCCCATCCCCACCAAGGTATCATAGGACACAGCTTCCGACTGTTCATTTCCCGGAAGGCGCACACGGAACGTATAAGTTCCGGAAGATAATCCATAATAGGAAACCTCATTCTGCGCAGCCAATAGTTTCCAGTCTTTATCCACTCCTTCCAACTGATATTCGTACAGTAAGGCAGAAGGCAGACCATAAGCAAAATCCGTAAAGCAGAAAGTCAGATTATTCTGATTATATTTTAAAGACGGGTTGGTAAAAGAAATGCCATTAGCCAATATATCCGTAAACACAATCGGGCGAACTTTACCACGCACTTCATCCACCCGCTTCGGATCGACATAAATCAAACCTTTGGTGTTGCCGAACCATAATATTCCTTTTTCATCTTTATAAGCAGCCCCATTCGTAAAAGTGGGTCCCGGTACTCCATCATTGAAAGTGAAGGCATCGTACTCTTCTCCTTCTTCCTTTATGCGTAACAATCCATCATTGCAAGCCACCCACAACCAACCCTGGTTATCTTCCACAATCGACATCAGCGAATTGTCAGGAAGCGTGGAAAAGACGGAACGGTTCCGAAAACGATCCATCGTTAAAGTAGAGGTAAACAGACTCCCCTTTTCACGAATAAAATAAAGGTTGTGTCCGGCATCTTCATAAATGGTGCGCACCTTATCCCTATGCACAAATCCTTCTGGGAACACATTAGATCGTAAACTTTGAGAAGCAGGATCATATATACACATACCGGTTTCCGTGGCAATCCATCCTTTGCCGGTAGAGTCAAAACTAACTTCATAAACGTTACCTTCCGGCAATTGGGAATTGGCGCTGGTAAAGTGTTTGATCTGCTTTGCCTGTCTATTATAACAGAACAATCCCTGTGAAGTGCCTATCCAGAGATTTCCTTTTTCATCCGGTCGCACACAAAAGATATGTCCTTTCTGAAACAGCTCTGCATCTCCATCTCCTCCCTGGGCAAAATATTTTAGAGATAACGTCTCCGGATTCAACACCATCATGCCTCCGCCATACGTACCAATATAATATTCGCCTTCATAAAAACAGATAGTCAATATCAAATCCGAAGTCAAAACAGGTTTCACAAAACTCTTTACGACTCCGGTAGCTTCATTTATATAATACAAACCGTCACGTGAACCGATGACTTTTTCGTGTCCTCTGTTGACAAAAGAACGAATGGAAAGATTGGCAGAGTTAAACAGAGGAGGATAAGCATAAGTTTGGAAAAGACCATTCTGATAAAGTGAGTAATCTAAACCTGCCTGAAAGTGCCCCACCCAAACAGCACCTCTGTCATCCACCAATAGTGAATAAATGGAATTACTGCGAATACCTTCTTTATCACTTACATCGTGACAAAAACGACGTGTCACTTGTTGGACTTTATGCGAAAGGAAATGAACGCCATTGCCATCTGTTGCAATATATACAGTCTCCTTTCCATCACTGGATATGTCGGAAATGACATCACAGCCTAAAGATACTGTATGCGAAAAGCTCTTTTTATTTATATCGAAACGAACTACTCCCTGGCTCATTGTACCTAGATAAAGGGTTTCTCCAATACGAGTCAGGCAGCGGAAGTAATCGGCCTCGGGAACATTCTCTTGAAAATGCCAGGAATCAATCTTACCATCTTTCAATGAATAAGAGAATAAACCTTGCACTGTAGCCAGCCATAACGTACTTTTATCTTCATTCAGACAGAGATCCATAATTCGATTACAGGCAGCCAGCATATTCCGGTCGGTCAAGACTTGGAGCAATTGCCCGTCCTCTTGGATGAACAATCCTTTCTCCGTACCGATATAGAGAATATCTCCATCCGGAAGTAAGGTATTTACAGCAAAATCTATCTTTTCGGGAACAATTCTCTCCAACTGGCCGTTCGCACGATTCAGACGCCAAAGTCCGATACCGTTTCCTACCCAAAGTTGATCGTCAGCTGTTTCCGTGATGCAGTTCACCCGTTTCTTCCTTCCGGAATCCACGCCTCGAAATTCATAATGTCGAACTTTCACACCATCAAAACGATCGAGACAATTATCTGTTCCTAGCCAGACAAAACCTTCCGAGTCTTTATAAATGGCGTTCACCAATAGCCCGGACAGTCCATCGGACATGACTACATTACGAAATGTATAATTCTGGGCTTGCAGATTTACACCGCAAGCCAAACACATTATTAAAAGAATCAGATATTTAATCGTGTTCTTCACTTACAACCGTTTCCTTTCATATTAAACATGTGACAAACATACATAAAAATCTCCAAAAGAGCACATTCCTTTTCCTAAAAAAGTCTCCCCTTCGTATTTGTTGTATATGACAAGCAAATACGAAGGGGAGAGATTATTTACTCAATGCTATGAAAGATTTTATTTGCGGCTGTTCAAATAATCATTTTTATCCGAACCTTTTTCAACCAATTCAATCATATAGCTATAAGTATATTTCTTGTCAAGCAAGCGATATTCATTGTGCGGATACATTCCCCAACTATTATCGCCGCCTAATCCACGTTGCTTCAAGTCAACGTGCAGAAAGATATTCTTTTGCGGAACAATGTCGATAGTATGCTGCAATTTACGGGTCAGGCCGGGATCAAGGTCTTCCGGTGAGAAATGCAAAGCGGAAAATGCGATAGGTTGCAAGCCTGTAATTTTCACTCCCAGTCCTCCGCTATCCAATAAAGTCAGCCAACGAACATCTGTTTTATTTCCTGTTTCCTGCGGACGTATATACCAATAGAATTGATTTTCTACCTTATCCTCATATCGTCCGATGAAGGAACTCGAATAACGGTCGATATAGTTCTCAAAAGGCCCTCTACCGTAATAGACCAAGTTTTCATAAGGTTGATGCAATTCCATACGCATACCAAAACGGGGAAGTTCGGGAAGTTTCGTTCCTGTCAGGTCGATACTGCCCGTCACAATGACAGTTCCGTTATCCCGTACCAAATATTCCATCGTATAAGGCACTTGAATATCGCTTAAGACCCAATCAACCCTTACGGATAACCCTTTTTCATTATTCTCCCCTATTGTCACTTTCTTCACATAGCGGTTGACATGGGCCGTCCGCCAGACACCTGCCAAAACGGGCATTTTATTCCCAAAATCATTATCTATCGGAGCACGCCAAAAGGCTGGTTCGGGATATTGCCTGATAGGTTGCTTGCCATTTATCATATAATCAAACAAGATTCCCTTTTTCAAATCAATCTTACCTGAAACGGCACCTGATTGAAAAGACAAAATATTGTCTTTTGTTTCATAAGACAGTTTTCCCGAACAAGGCGGAAGCGATGTGAAGAAACTACTTTTATTTAATTGCATTTGCTCTCTAGCTACTTCATAGCCAGCAGGTACTAAATCGGTAGCACCCCGGGTGTGCGCATAGAGATTAAGAAAATACTCATTTCCGTCTTCCGGAATAACGGGAAAAGATAAACGTATCTCTTTCTCTTCGTGAGGTTTTAAATCAACGTTGAAATCCCCTGTAGATATTTTTTCTCCGTTTTTGTATATTTCCCACATGAAAGCATACTCATCCAGATTGGTAAAGTCATAACGGTTTTTAATAGAAATAATTCCTTTCCCCAAGTCCTTTGCGCTAAACTGAATGTACTGATACACTTTCTTCACTTCATACGCTTGTGGTTTAGGAATACCATTAGCAGAAATCAAACCGTCAGTTCCCGTGTTTAGTTCCCCTTTCTTATCTTCCAGCCATTTATAACTACCCATCTTACCATTATACGTCCAATAAGTACGTCCGTCTCTTGGTTCGGTCTTTATCTTAAATCCCTGATCCATAAAATCCCAGATAAAACCGCCCTGCAAGTTAGGGCTGTCATAAATAATATCCCAAAGGTCTTTAAAATTGCCATTGCTGTTTCCTTGGGCGTGAGCATACTCACACATGATAAACGGTCGCTGTTTGCCGGACTTCCGATATTCTGTTATTTTCCACATATTGGGATACATCGGACAGACAATATCTGTATTCCAATCTTCCCAAGCCTGCTCGAACTGTACAAAACGACCGGGGTCATATTTCTTCAAACGCTTATACTCATCGTGGAACACGATTCCATTGCCACATTCGTTTCCTAATGACCATCCGATGATACATGGATGATTTTTATCCCTTTCGACCATTCGGGTGATACGGTCGACATGAGCAGCATACCATTCGGGACGATAAGCAGGATGCGGAATGGTATCTTTAAAATAAGGAACCGAACCCATTCCATGAGTTTCAATATTGGCCTCATCCACTACATAGATACCATATTGATCACACAATTGATAGAATAATGGATGATTGGGATAATGACTGGTACGAACAGCGTTCATGTTCAGTTGTTTAATCAGTCGCAAATCATTCATTATGATTTCGCGAGTCTGCGTATGTCCCAAGCTGTCGTTATGTTCGTGACGGTTAACACCTTTTATATAGGTGGGTACACCATTTACCAGTAGCCGCGCATTCTTAATCTCAATGCGGCGGAATCCGACTTTATGAGCCACTACCGTCTGTTGCTTGTCGTCATTGGCTCGAAGTGTCAGAATACAGTCGTAAAGCGAAGGGTGTTCAGCGCTCCATTTCCGTACATTGCGCACAGTGCCTTCGAAAGTAAGTGTAGTACTTATATCTGAGATACAATATGCTTTCTGCGCAGATAAGACAGTCTTCCCCCCTGCGTCCTTCAATTCGAGTGTAAGTGTCCCTTTTTGTAGAGTTGCATTAGCATTGAACGAACGCAAGTCTACAGTAGCCCGAAATTGCCCGTGTCGGTAGGTATCGTCCAGTCCTGCATGCAAAAAGAAATCCCAAATGGTCGTTTGGGGATAAGCGGTCAGAAAAACATCGCGTTCGATACCGCTTAGACGCCAAAAATCCTGGTCTTCCATATAGCTGCCATCGTGCCAGCGATACACTTGTACAGCAAGTAAGTTCTCTCCTTTTTTTAAATAGTTTGTCACATTAAATTCTGCCGGAGTCTTGGATGCTTTAGTCATACCCACCTGCTGTCCGTTCACATAGATACGGGCGTAGCCGCTGATGGAACCGAAGTGCAACAACACTTCACGCCCCTGCCAGTTTTGAGGAACCGTAAATGTGCGCCGGTAAGTCCCCACAGGATTATCAACGTCGATATAAGGTGGATTGGGTGAAAACACATACTGAATGTTGCGAATTATCGGCTCACCGAATCCTTGGATTTCCCAGTTGGAAGGGACAATAATTGTATCCCAATCATTGTCGGATAAATCTGTACAATAAAAATCTTTTATGCTTTCTGCGATAGAGGGAGCATAAACAAATTTCCACGTACCATTCAACGAGTATTGCCAAGACGATTTTTGTGGATTATCGTTCACAGCATCATCTGTCCGCTCATAAAGGCGAAAGTCAGCGTGTGGTTTCTCTTTGTTCCACTCATATTGGGTGGGATTTTCCCACTCGTTGTTTTGCGCCTTTGCCGTTGGGGACAAACCACAAAAAAGACAGGAAAGGAATAATAAGGTAGAAAATAATCTATTTATCATAAGATAAAGGGTTGTGAGGGTTTCCATTGAGTAACGTCAAGGAGTTAAGAAGCCTAACCTCTTAACTCCTTGAAATCAGTAGGAAAATCTCAAAAAGTTATTCTTCAGTATACAATAATGTTCCAAACCCCAAATCACCGGCTTCGGCAGTACCACGCTCGCCATATCCTTCGGGGCGTTCTTTTTCGGCAAAAGCTTGCGAATATGGAGCATTCATACCTTTCACCTTGGCATAATGGTTGTAAAGGAGTTCCCATCCCGGACGGGCACGCCCTTTACCGTCGGCCGACACCTTCTCGTGCCAACCGTATTTGGGGTGATAGTAAGGTTCGAAAGGCATTTCCACATCTTCGGCCGAAGTTAAGTTATACTTAGCCGTATATTCGCAGAGGTCGAGAATGATGTTGTCGTTATAGGCAAAAAGGTCGATACCCATGTTATAGGCTGTACGACAGAAGTAAGCGTGTAAGCCTACGTTGAGAGTAGCGTGCCCCTGGTCGCGTCCCATCTCTTGGCTCTGTGCCAAATGTCTGCCTTTCACTTTTCCCGCAGGATCCTCGTGCATGCCTTTCACCGACCATTCGATACAGCCCATACCTTTTCCGTGATAGAAAAATTCCAAGGCTTGTTTAATCTTGGCATCGTCATCGTTCAGCACGCCAATAGAAAGAATGGTAAGCATGGCAGGCAAATCCCAACTCATCCAGCCCGAAATGGCTGAAGAATTAAAGTGGTTATCCAAGAAATCATCACAGATGGGATAGAAAGTTTTATCTATCCATTTCTTGAAGACTTCAAAATCTTCGGTTTTCCAACCTTCGTAATCCCGCATCAATTCAGCGGGAGCAGCAAACTGGTATCCGATAAATCCGGCGGCAAGCAGACGATGGCTGTCGTCGGGCCATGTTTTATAATTCACCCCCTTACAAGTCTTAGCCCATCCGTTCAGAATTTTAACAGCTGCCTTGGCATAATCTTCATCTCCCGAAATTTTCCAGCGTACAGCCAACTGATAAGCGGCACCGGCATCGAAAGCGGCCGTATTGAAGTTGCCGCCTTGCGAGTGACGTACAATTTCTTCTTGCGGGTTTGCGTTGTAGCTCAGTTGGGCAAATCGGCTTTCGCACAATTTTTCCCAACCGCTAATCCAAGGTTCGGCACGTTCGTTCACTTTGCGGCGTGCGCGTTCAAAGTCAGCTTCGGTGTTCACCAGACAAGGATGCTTGATGATGTACTCATAATTTTCATTGGGGTTGATTTCGCGTTGCCATGGTTCGGGAGTTCCATTCTCAAACTCAGCACTACAGCCGATCAGCAACACAAACGTTATGCTGCTCACGAAGGTATAAATCAGATTTTTCATACATTCAATTTTCATTTTGTTATTCAATCAGTTTCCAGAGAAAGTAGATGCTATTGTTTACCACTTTCGTTCTTTATCAAATCTTTCAGTTCTTGTTCCGATTCGAAAGTCTTTATCCAATCCACATAAATGCTACCTGTTTCATTGGTTTCATACCATATTTTCCAAAATTGAAGTTCCACCGTGTCGTACTTCGTCAATGAGGTAGGCATATACTGTTGGTTTTTGCCAAGGAATTTCTTCGTGAAGTCGGCGTAGAATACTTTGTATTCACCGCAATCTACCACAGTCATGGCATTTTTTCCTTTATCGGTATCTTCGCCATATTTACCGGCTACGGTAATACCGCTTCCGCCCCAAATGTCTAGATACCACTCTATACTCGTTGATGCTTCGAACACATTTTCGGGAAATTTCATTTTAAAGGCTAAGATGGGATAGTTGGTTACGTTGAACCCAAAACCGCCGGTGCGACAAATGCGAACAGCTTTGTAAGTCTTATCTTCACCGGGGAAAATACGAAGTACTCCGTCATTCTCCATCCATTCAAATTCCCGGTGAGTAAAGTTTCCGAATGGCTGCCAGATATTCTCGACAGTAAACTGGTCGTTCATTAAACCTTCGCTCACGCTGACACTCATCGTAGCTTTGACAGGTTTACCGTCACCATAGTCGGCCAAAGCGGTAATTACTGCATTGCCATAAGCCTTCGCCACGAACCGGCCTTTTTCATCAATCTCTACAACATCCGGCTTACTGCTTTCCCATACGATGTACGAAAGCGTAGCATCTATCGGCGTTACATTCATCTGTGGAGTGTAGGTTTCGCCCAAAGCTAGTTTGTCTGTTTCTTTCACAAATTCCATACTTTCGATATAGATAATGGGCTTCACCTTAATTTCAAACTCTTTCGTGAAATGTTTGTCGTCGGTAGCGGTAACTTGGATGCGTGCCTTTCCTTCGGCTATGCCCTTCACCTCGCCTTTTTCATTGACAGTGGCTTTATCGGGAGTAAGGCTTTTCCAAATCAACCCGGGGTAAGTGGGGTCGGCCGGAGTAGTCTGCCAAGTGAGGGGCAAAGTCGAGGTTACAAACACTTCGAGGTCTTCGTTAGTGAGATTGATATCAGTGATGTGAATAATTTCGTTTACTACCTTCACATTGATGGTCGAAGTGGCAGAATAGCCCACAGCCGGCTTGGCCGAAATTACCGTACTACCGGCCTTCACTGCCGTGATGCGTCCTTCGGCATCTACGGTAGCCACATCGGGCACAGTCGATTTCCATACCACCTCTTTGTTGAAAGCCTCATCAGGACCTACAGTATATTTTATCAAAGTGTCAGTGCCTATCAGCAGAGGCAGTTCGGAGGTCACTTCAAGGTTGATTTCCTTAACAAGCACTCTCTCTTCTAAAACAGGGGATACATCGTCATCGTTGCACGAAACGGTCATCATTAAGCCAGCTGTAATCAGTGCTGCAAACGCACCCTTTTGAAGTATATTTTTGTATGTCATAATTCGATTACTTTATAAATGAATAATGAATGGATTATTGGTTCCAACCCGGATTTTGTTTCAAGTTGGAGTTCAGTTTGAGCTGGTCGGTGGGCAGCGGCAATAAGTAATGCTTTTCATGCCAGTTGCGTCCTTTCTCGTGGATAATACAACCTTCACCATCTTTCTCCTTAAAGGAAGCATCAGGCCATCTGTTTTCAAAATCGGTACCTTTCCACTTCACACCGGTGAGGTTCATCGGCATTTCGTCTTCGGCCGTTTTCCAACGCTTCAGATCATCAATGCGGAAATTCTCATCGAAAAATTCGATGGTACGCTCACGACGAATCTCTGTGCGCATATCCAAATTATTCGCCGTAACAAAGTCGTTAGTCAAGTCAGGCATTTCGGGGTTGATGCGTTTGCGTGTCAAGTTCAAACTGATGGCTAAGTCTTCATCCGATATTTGTCCATCGCGTTCAAACACGGCTTCGGCATAGTTCAGCAGTACCTCGGCATAGCGGATGATAGGGAAATCGTAAGCTTCCATACCGGTAGGCACTCCGTCGCGTTCGCTACACCACTTGTGGGGAAAGTACCCCGTACCCGTCTGAGGCATGAAGTTCCTATGCGAGGCATTGGCTATTTCGGCTGCATTGCCGCTCCAATCAATGCGTCCGCCGTTTGTACCCCAGTAAGTTTGTCCGGGCACCATAAGCTGATTGTTCATGCGGTTGTCGCGATTTTTATATTCATCATCCACTTTCGTGTAATTCCACGTTTGGGGATTGATGGGCAACCCATTGCTTTGCAGATACATATTAGCCATTTTACGAGTAACATACAAGGCATTACCCAAACGCCCTTGGGTTATGTTGAACCCGATAGAATTGATAACAGGGTCGTGACGGCGGGTAAAGATATACTCTTTATTACCTGTTTTATTGATACTGGCAGGGTTCGACTTTTCATTCTCCAAGATAAAGAGATACTTGTAGGCCTCCGTACCCAATTCTTGAGGAGCAAAAAGTTCGAATGCTCCGCCCGCCATTACATCATGAGCCGCCTGTGCTGCGGTATTGAGCAAATCTTTTGTACGTTCGGTATTTTGACCGCCATTATGGAATTTCTCCCATGTACCTTCATAGAGGGCTACACGCGAAAGAAATGCCAAAGCGGCTTCGCAGGAGAGGCGGCCTTCATCGCTGCTGCTGATAGCCTTATCGACGGGTAATAGTTTAGCGGCTTCTTTCAAGTCGTCAATGATGAAGTCAGCTACCTCGGTACGCGGATTGCGGGCCTTCTGCATCTCAGGCGAGTCGATGTCGAGCGGTGTGCGGGTAATGATAAGATCACCATAAGCCTGCAACAACTCAAAGTAACAATAAGCACGGAAGAAACGGGCTTCCCCCACCGAAATGGCAATGTCGGCTTGTTGTTCATACGTATCGGCTTGTTGCAATAAAGTATTGGTTTGACGAATACGATTGTAATTGTCGGTATAATGCTTGTCTGACGACGGAATACTGTTCGTTCCGTTACTATAGATGTTCACCGTGCTACCGGCAAACAAGTCCGAGCGAATATCAGCGTGCTGACTGTCGTCGAGCCATCGAAAGTCGGCCGACCAGCTGTAGAACTGGGTGGCAAAAAGTTTGAAGTGTTCGGGCGACTTCCAATAGTTGGTATCCGCCAATTGCGTCTTGGGTTCAAGGTCCAAACACGACTGCATGGTCAT
>ERZ826016.2625-NODE-2625-length-13703-cov-2.172260_pt1 | contig 13703 bp, 10 predicted proteins | sample MGYA00519872_ERZ826016 | MGnify/ENA primary metagenome ERZ826016 (study PRJEB31778, sample SAMEA3449218) | human gut metagenome | biome: human gut; feature: human-associated habitat; material: faeces | place: United Kingdom | collected 2010/2012 ... | reverse complement strand
TGCTCGAAGAAGGCTATCTTTCAGGGGCTGTGCTTGACGTGACAGACCCAGAGCCGCTGCCTAGTGATAATTTGCTGTGGGGCATGAAGAATGTGCTTATAACACCACATGTTTCGGGAATTAGCTTTGGTCATACACCACAGGTAGAGGAGCGTGTTGCAAAAATCTGTGCTCATAATCTGAAGGCTTTTTTGAAAGGGAAACAACCTGAAGCTAAACAATTGGATGCTTTTCTGGAAAGGGTACATTATTTAGGATTCAATTCGGATGAATGTAGTTGATTGGGAAAGCGGTTACAGAAAAGGAGAAAAATATGCAGGATCAATCAATCTATGAAAAACTAAGAGAGTATGCAAAGAGTGATGCATACCCATTTCATATGCCGGGGCATAAACGTAAAGTGGATTGGATTTCGGATGTGTATGATATTGACATTACTGAGATTGACGGATTTGATGATCTGCATCATGCAGATGGTATTCTTGAAGAAGGTATGGCGCGCATGGCTAATGCAGTAGGGGCAAAGAAGTCATATTACATAGTTAATGGTTCAACATGTGGAATATTAGCAGCTATTTATGCGGCGTGTCCACAGGGAGCTACAGTTGCGGTAGCAAGAAACACTCATAAGAGTGTTGCCCATGCAATAATGCTCAGAGGACTAAAACCAACATATATTTATCCCCAAAATGTGGATAACTTGTGTATAAGTGGTCAAATTATCCCAAAAGATGTGGAAAAAGCTTATGAGCAATCCCCAGAAATTGCGGCAGTGATCCTGACATCGCCGACGTATGAAGGAATTGTATCAAATATACGGCAAATCGCAGATGTGGTACATGCACATGGCGGAGTTTTGATTGTGGATGAAGCACATGGCGCACATCTTCCATATGCTAATCAGGAAGAGACGTATCTTCCATATAGTGCAGTGCGTGAGGGCGCAGATATTGTCATTCAGAGCCTTCACAAAACACTTCCGTGTTTGACACAGAGTGCAGCACTTCATATATGTAGCGACAGAGTTTCGGTAAAAAAAATTGAGCGTGCCCTTCATATATTTGAGACATCCAGTCCATCTTATGTTTTGATGGCAGGAATGGATCTTTGTGTGCGCTATATGCAAGGCGAAGGCAAAAAAAGGCTGCAAATGCTTACTGACAGACTGCAGCTTTTCTATGAAAGAAGCAAATCATGGAAACAACTGTGGTTTCTTTATCCGAAAATAAAAAGCGCAGACATGATTAGTATTCCGATTGCAGATTATACAAAAATTGTGTTTGGTGCAAAAGGATACAAGAATGCAGGAAGAAAGCTGCATGAAATTTTGCGCGACCGCTATCATCTTCAGCCGGAAATGTCAGCGCCCGATTATGTAATTCTTATGACAATGCTGACAGATACAGAAGAAGGCTTTTTGCGTCTTGAGGCGGCACTTAGCGAAATTAATGATGAGCTGGAATGCGGCTCTCTAGTATGGGAGAGAACAACGAGTGCGTATCCTTCTGCATTTGTGCCGCTTGAACTGGTTATGCTGCCGCTAGAAGCAGCAGAGGCGCCTGTAATTCAGGTACCATTTTTTGAATCTGTTGGAAAAATCAGTGCCGAGACTGTCTATGTTTATCCACCGGGTTGTCCGTTCTTGATGCCAGGAGAAAAAATCAGCGAGGAACTGCTTGAAATTGTTCGTTACTATAGGACAAGTGGCATGGAACTGTACGGCATGGAGGATGAAACTGGAGAAACGCTCCTTGTCATTGAAAATTAATAACATAAAAACAGAAGCTAAATAGTACAAACAACAAAAAGGAAAAGAAGATATGAAAATTATCTATTTTATGGGAAAGAGTGCATCTGGAAAAGATACTATCTACAGAAAAGTAAAGGAAAAACTTAATCCGTCACCAAAAGAAATCATATTGTATACGACGAGACCTATACGCGATCACGAAGAAAATGGAAGAGAATATTTCTTTGTGACAGACAGTGAGATTGCCAAAATGGAAAACGAAGGAAAAATTATAGAAAAGCGTGTTTACCATACCGTATACGGTGATTGGATTTATGCGACAGCAGATGATGGACAGTTTGATGATAATTCTGTTTATATGACAATTGGAACACTTGAATCGTATGTGCCGATTCGTGCACATTTTGGAGCAGAAACTATGATTCCTGTGTATCTTGAGGTAGAGGATGGGCTCCGCTTAGAGCGGGCTATTGCAAGAGAGCGCACGCAAAAAACTGCAAAATATGAGGAGATGTGCAGACGCTTTTTGGCTGATCAGGCCGATTTTTCTGAAGAAAAGCTAAAGGCTGCAAATATTATAAAACGCTTTAAGAATGAGGATAGAGAGTGCTGTCTTAAAGAAGTTTTATCATACATTGAACATGAACTGTAACTAGACTATTTATTAAAGTTGTGCTATGATAAATGCAGTTCATAAACAGAAAAATGGATCGTTACGATAAGATGGGAGGCGATTTTGATATGCATGCAGGCGGTTTTTCAGAATTAATCGGAAATGAACAGATAAAGGAACATTTTTTACATGCGATCTCTTCCGGGAAGGTATCACACTGCTATGTCATAAGCGGAGAGGATGGTCTGGGAAAGATGACGGCGGCGAAGGCATTTGCACAGACATTGGAGTGTCAGGCAGAACCTGCCAACAGACCGTGCGGCGTGTGCCATTCATGCACACAATTTTTGAGCGGTAATCATCCTGATGTAATTTTTCCAGGTCATGAGAAGCCAACGGTAATCGGTGTAGATGACGTCAGAACTCAGATTATCGGAGATATCCAGATTAAGCCATATTGCAGTCCGTATAAGATTTATATTGTAGACGAGGCGCAAAAGCTGTCTGTTCAGGCACAGAATGCTCTTTTAAAGACAATAGAGGAGCCTCCGGCTTATGGTATTATTTTATTGCTTACAACAAATGCAGCATCAATGCTTGAAACAATTCTCTCAAGAAGCATTGTACTGAATATGAAGCCAGTTGAGTCAGAAGCATTTACTTCGTACATGAGAGAAAAAGGTGTGGATGAGGATAAGATTCCAACACTTGAAAAATTCTCACAGGGAAATATCGGAAAGGGATTGAAGCTGGCACAGTCGGATGATTTTATTTCAATGATTCAGACGATTATGCTATTATTAAAGACAGCCTCTAAGATGCCATTTTCAGAGCTACTTGAAAGTATTGCAAAGCTTGAGGAATATAAACTGAGCATTAAGGACTGCTTTGGTTTTATGCAGATGTGGTATCGGGATATTCTGATCTTTAAGGCAACAAGAGATCCGAATCTTCTGATCTTTGCAGAGGAGTACAGCGCAATCAATAAGGTTGCTCAGACATGTGGTTATAATGAAATAAACCGCATTCTGGAGGCTATAAATACCGCGTCAGCCAGACTGGACGCAAATGTAAATTTCCAGCTTACGCTGGAGCTTTTGTGGCTGACGATCAGAGAGTGCCAGAAATAGGAAAGGTTTGGAAAAATTATGATAAAGGTCATCGGTGTGCGTTTCCGCAGAGCCGGAAAGGTGTATTATTTTAATCCGCTTGATATGGATATTACAACGGGAATGCATGTTATTGTAGAGACAGCAAGAGGCGTTGAGTATGGCTATGTTGTGCTTGGCGTGAAAGATATGGATGAAGAAAAGGTGTTTCAGCCATTAAAGCCAGTAATTCGTATTGCTACACCACAAGACGATGCAGTTGCAGATGAAAACAGACAGAAGGAAAAGGATGCATTTAAGATCTGTCAGGAAAAAATCGCAAAGCATGGTCTTGATATGAAGCTTATTGATGCAGAGTATACGTTTGATAATAATAAGGTTCTTTTTTACTTTACGGCAGATGGAAGAGTTGATTTTCGTGAGCTTGTAAAGGATCTGGCATCGGTATTTCGTACTCGTATTGAACTTCGTCAGATTGGTGTGCGTGATGAGGCAAAGATTATTGGTGGAATTGGCAGCTGTGGAAGACCATTGTGCTGTAATTCATATTTATCTGAATTTGCGCCAGTTTCTATCAAGATGGCAAAGGAGCAAAATCTGTCTTTAAATCCTGTTAAAATTTCCGGTGTCTGCGGACGATTGATGTGTTGTTTAAAGAACGAGGAGGAGACATACGAGTATTTAAACAGTAAGCTTCCAAGTGTAGGTGATTGTGTGACGACAGATGACGGACTAAAGGGAGAGGTTTCAAGTGTAAGTGTGCTTCGCCAGGAAGTAAAAGTCATCGTTACCGTAAATAAGGATGAGAAGGAAATTCGTGAATACAAGGTTTCTCAGCTGAAATTCCGTCCTCATAAGAGAAGGGAAAAAACGCAGCTGTCCGATAAGGAATTAAAGGAGCTTGAAGATTTAGACAGGCTTGACAAGAGGGAAGGAAGGTCTAAGCTTAATGATAAGTGAGCTTAAGCCAGGTGAGAGATTAGACGATTTAGAGCGCAACGGGTTAATGCTGATTCAGCATCCGGGACGTTTCTGCTATGGCGTGGATGCAGTGCTCCTATCGTGGTTTGCAAAGGCTTCTGAGGGAGAGCGTGTGCTGGATTTTTGTACTGGGACAGGTGTGGTTCCTATTTTAATGACGGCAAAGACAGCGGCATCGCATTTTACTGGTCTGGAGATCCAAGAGGAAGTTGCAAAAATGGCATCTCGAAGTGTGATGTTAAATCATCTAGGGGATAAGGTATCAATTATCTGTGGTGATTTGAAAAATACAAAGACTCTTTTTGGAAAAGGCGTTTTTAACGTAGTCACAGTCAACCCACCGTATATGGCAGGTGGAAGCGGCCTTGTAGGTGCTGATTACAGTAAGGCAGTATCGCGTCATGAAATTTTATGCAGCTTAGAGGATGTGATTCGTGAGAGTGCGAATGTATTGGTGGCCGGAGGACGTATGTATATGGTGCACCGACCATATCGTCTTGGAGATATCATATGTCTGATGAAGCAATATAAAATGTCACCTAGGCGCCTTTGTATGGTGCACCCAAAGGCATCGCAGGAGGCTAATCTGGTGTTGATAGAAGGAATCCGTGGCGGCAATACGCAGATTCGCGTCGAAGCGCCTCTTGTATTGTTTGATGAAGATGGACAAGAGAGCAGACAGATCAAAATGATTCACGGAAGGCTCTGAAAAGATACAAACATGAAAATGGAAGGAAGAAAGTTATGGCAGGAATGCTTTATCTGTGTGCAACTCCGATTGGAAATCTTGAGGATATCACATTTCGCGTGCTGCGCACGCTAAAGGAAGTAGATCTTATTGCAGCAGAGGATACAAGAAATAGTCAAAAGCTTCTGAATCATTTTGATATTCATACGCCGATGACAAGCTATCATGAATACAATAAATATGATAAGGCTGAATATCTGGTTGGTTTGATGCTGGATGGCAAAAATATTGCCTGCATTACAGATGCAGGAACGCCGGGCATTTCTGATCCAGGTGAGGTTCTGGTTCAAAAGTGTTATGAGGCAGGGATTAAGGTGACATCTCTTCCCGGCCCTGCTGCATGTATAACCGCACTTACTATGTCTGGTTTATCTACAAGAAGATTTGCATTTGAGGCATTTCTTCCGGCAGATAAAAAGCAGCGTGCGCAAGTTCTTGAGGAATTGCATGATGAGACAAGAACTATTATTCTTTATGAAGCACCTCATCACCTCGTAAAGACGCTTGAGGAGCTTTTTAAGACACTCGGATCAAGAAAAGTTCGTATCTGTAGAGAGCTTACTAAAAGGCATGAGACTGTCTATGCAGATACGTTAGATGGTGCATTAGCTCATTATCGCGACATAGAGGAGCCGAGAGGTGAGTGTGTAATTATCATTGAGGGAGCTGACAGAGAAGATTTAAATAAGCAAAAACAGCAGTCATGGGAAGAAATGACAATTGAAGAGCACATGGCGCTGTATGAAGACATGAACCGCAAGGATGCGATGAAGCAGGTTGCGAAGGATCGCGGCGTCAGCAAAAGAGATATTTATCAGGCATTGTTAAAGTCAGAAAATAACTAATAGCCTCTGGGGACAGTACATGTCCCCAGAGGCTATTTTTTTTATTTATTCGATTTCGCCGAGCAGATGGCGTGCAACGTAGATGCCGCTTGCAGATGCATGTGACAGAGAGTGGGTAACACCGCTGCCATCACCGATTACAAAGAGATTTTTGTGGCGAGTCTCAAGATGATTGTCGATCTGAACCTCCATGTTGTAAAATTTAACTTCGACACCATAGAGAAGTGTGTCATCGTTTGCAGTACCAGGAGCAATATTGTCAAGCGCATAGATCATCTCAATGATGCCGTCGAGAATACGCTTTGGCATGACAAGGCTTAAATCGCCTGGCGTAGCATCGAGAGTTGGTGTAAGGAAGGACTCTGCGATACGTTTAGGGTTGCTTCTCTGACCGCGGATCAAATCACCAAAGCGCTGAACCATAACGCCGCCTCCAAGCATGTTAGACAGACGAGCTATACTTTCACCGTATTCGTTGCTGTCCTTAAACGGTTCAGTAAAGTGTTTGGAAACAAGCAGAGCAAAGTTTGTATTCTTTGTGTGAAGGGCAGGATTTTCATAGCTGTGTCCGTTTACTGTGATAATACCATTTGTATTTTCTGTAACGACAGCGCCCTTTGGATTCATGCAGAATGTACGCACACGATCCTGATATTTTTCAGTCTGATATACAATCTTACTTTCATAAAGCTCATCTGTGATAGGGGCAAATACCTCAGCAGGAAGCTCTACGCGAACACCAATGTCAACACGGCTTGAATTAGTTGGAATTTCAAGGTTGTGGCAGATTTGCTCCATCCATTTGCTTCCGCTTCGACCAACGGAGATAATACATTTCTCACATGTATATGTCTCGTTTTCTGTAATAATCTCATAGTCACCATTGTCCATGATTGCAACATTCTGAACTGGTGTCATGAAATAGAAACTAACCTTGTCTTTTAACAAATTATAAAGGTTACTGAGAACTTCATAGTTTTTGTCTGTTCCAAGATGACGAACAGATGCCTCAAGAAGGTGAAGGTTGTGCTGCAGACAGACACGCTTAAAGCTGGAATTTGCAGAAGAGTATAGGCGTGTGCCCTCGCCACCGTAGGCCATATTGATTTCATCAACATATTCCATAAGTTCCGTTGCTTTGTTTTTTCCGATGTACTCGTAAAGTGTGCCGCCAAATTCATTTGTAATGTTATATTTTCCATCAGAGAATGCACCGGCACCGCCAAAGCCATTCATGATTGCACAGGTTTTGCAGTGTATGCATTTTGTTACGCGCTTGCCGTCAATTGGGCACTTTCTTTTCTCAAGACGATTTCCAGCCTCAAATACAGCGATTTTTAAATCAGGGCGTTTGGTTGCCAGTTCGTATGCGGAGAAAATACCGCCAGGACCGGCGCCGATAATAATAATATCGTAATGTTTCATAAAAACCTCATTTCCGCGCAAATAAGACTTTTTTTCACAGGGGAAAAATGATATAATAAAAAATAGGGTGAAACTTTTTGCCCCATAGTGAAGTGTGCGCTTGTATTATAATTTATTATAAGACAAGCTTAAATTGCCTGTCAAGCACTGAAAAGAGTCATATTATTAAGAATCTGGAAGAAAGTTATTGACAGAAAAGGCGATGAGTGATACTAATAAAAATGGAGATAGGTTACAATGGAGAGTCATTTGATGATTTTTCACAAAAAAATAGTTTGGCAAAGCTGTCGAAAGGCAGTGACGCAAAGCTATAGGGACTGTAAAATGTCAGCCAGCTGCAGTTAAAAATTGCAGGGGAAACTCTGTGATTTTTTAGTATTAAGAAGTAATTGTCTAGAGATACAATAGAAAGAGGGAGTACTGGATGAGAAAAAATAAGGCATTATTGAAACGGGCCGCATCATTGTTTACTGCTTTTGTTATGTTGGCAGGATCGGCAACTTATGCACAAGAAGAACAAACATCGCAGGAAGTACTAAGTCAGGAAATATTGTCAGAATCATATTCTGAGTTATCAGAGGAACTAGTTAATGGTACTGATCCCGAAATATTAGAACTGACGTCAGAAACGATAACTGAAAGTATAGAAGAACAGACTCAGGAAGCAGAAAGCGAAAGTACACAAGAACAGACTCAGGAAACGGCAAGCGAAAGTATAGAAGAACAGACTCAGGAAACAGTAAATGAGAATTTGCCAGAACTGGTACAGGAGTCTAATAGTGAGGATGAGACAACTGAGTGCTCAACGGATGCATTTGTAGATTCAACTGATGAAGATATGGATTCTGATATTTATGAAATTGGAGATGAGTTTGTAAAGACATTTTCATTTGATATGATAGTAGACAGAAATCCAATTTATTTAGGAATGGCAGGAATCAGTACAGCAACTGGAAACTATTATGATCAGCTTGATGCAACATCTAAGCGTATCTATAATGCGATTTACGAAGCAAATAAAAGTAGTGCCAGTACAGCAAAGATGAAGTTGAACCTGACAAAAATTTTTGAAAATCAGAAGGTAACAAAGGGAGCCAATGGTAAGGCTGTATATTCAGAAGAAACAAAGCAGGCAATTTTTGCATGGCTTGGCAGTTATGTAACTCCAGCATATTTAGCATTGACATATGATCATCCAGAGTTAGTATGGCTTTCAGGTGCAAAATATACTATTGGTTATAGCGTATATACACCGCTGTTCGAGTCAGGCGAAACAAGTATTATAACAGATCTTGAGCTTGCAGGAAGTACATTTACCATAACACCTACTAAGGATACTGGGGTACTTACAGGAAGTAAAGTAAATCCATTGTTTGATGGAACAAAATCACAGATTGATGCTATGCTTCCAGCAAATGCAACTACATATGATAAAGTAAAGGCAGTTCATGACAAGATTTGCAGTATGGTCAGCTATGAAAATAATACGCAAAATATTGGAAATCCGTATTATCAGACGCCATATAGTCTATATTATGACGCAGATGGTGATGGAAAGATTGAAACTGTTTGTGCTGGATATGCAAAGATGATGAAGCTCCAGTGCAATAAATATGGTATTCCATGTGTGCTTGTTACTGGTGTAACAGACAGTGGAGAATATCATATGTGGAATTATGTTCAAATGGAAAATGGCGTATGGTACGCAGTGGATGCTACGTGGGATGATCAGTCTACCACTATGTACGACTTTTTCTTAGTAGGTTCAGAAACATACTCATCAGCAGCATTTGGAACAAAGAAATTTGGAAATACTCATATTCCAAGTGGAAAATGGACGACTAGTGCAGATTGTGTATTCTTGTATCCAGTCTTTAGTCAGACTGCATATGCAGGACAAAATACTGTTACCAGTAAAAATGGTCTTTTAAAGGATTCGGATGGGGTATGGCGCTATTATACTAATAATCAGGTTGACACAAGCTATACTGGTTTTGCAGCATCTGGAAGTGATCAGGTGTATTTAATCAATGGTGTGCAGAATACAAGCTATTCAGGTCTTATTTATAATGGTGGAAACTGGTACTATGTTCAAAAAGGTGTACGTAATACTGCATATTCAGGTTTGTCAGTTTATAATGGCAGCTGGTATTATGTGAAGGGTGGAACAGCAGATTGGAGTTATACTGGGTTAGCTCAGTATAATGGAGTATGGTATTATGTAAGACAAGGTTCAGTTGATTGGGAGTATACTGGTCTTTGTCAGTATGATACGATTTGGTTTTACATAAAAAATGGTGCGTTAGACTGGAACTATACAGGTCTTTGTCAGCACAGCGGAGTATGGTATTACATTACAAAGGGACAGGTCAACTGGAATTATACTGGAAGCTGCATATACAATGGTAAATCATATTATGTTGAAAAAGGTGTGTTGAATTGGAAATACAATTCAACAGCAGTTTACAGCAGTGCAAGCTATACAGTAGATTTGATGAATGTAGCGCTTAGTCAGGGTCAGGCTGAGGAAATAACTGTTGATGAAACAAATATTTATTCAGCTGATACAGAGCCAGAAAGTACACAGGCTGCAGAACAGGTGCAGGAATCTCATGAAGCAGAAGAATCAAATGATCCTGAGATGTTGGAAACTGAAGCACAGACACAAGAAAGTGTTTCACAGACAGAGGTTGCTGTACAAGAAGAATCGACAGTTCAATATAGCTTGTTAGAGCGTATTGAAGAGTATTTGATCAAGTTTATAACTTATATTGTAAAACTTGCAGCAGCTTATATTGGAATTACTTTATAAAGATTTAGTAAGCTTATAGAAAAACGATGACGCTTTTTAAGATATGCGTCATCGTTTTTTTGTGGCCTTTTTCTTATTTATTTTTATTAAGTCCAATCTGCTCTTTTAAGGAATTAAGGGCATCGGCATATTTTTTTGAAGTAAGCATTGGGTTTCCTTTTAAAAGGATAATCTTACGAAAATCCATACGCTTTGAGATAGCATTTTTCAGTTCACCTAAATAGGCAAAGCGTTCTTTGAGTCGAATAACATCGGCTGTTTTTTCCTTTGGAACAAGAGAGTAAAGCTTTTCGAGGTATTCAGAAACAGAAGTCTGAAATTCCTCAATACGAGAGCTCTCCGGCTTTTTTATAGTGCCAATCTTATCGCGAAGCGTCTCGCTTACGGAATCAGTAAGTACAATAAAGCGTTCACGAAGCTTTTCTGCATCTGATTTTAGATTAGTAATAGATTCAAGAATCTGACGCAGATCCATAGCAGCATGGAAGGAGGAAGCAAAGTCGATTGAAAAAACTATAGTGATCACAAAAAGAGCGCCAAAGCATACACTTTGAGGAATCCTTTCTAATAAAGCCGATATGCGCGGATGAACGACACGGATCAAAAGAAGTGTAAAAACACCCCATGCAAGCGAGGAGCTTAGGCAGATATGTCCCTGTATATTAAACTTTTTGTCACTGTAATCCCAGTAACGAACCTGAAAAAGTGCTTCCATAACGACACCGGTAACGTATTCAAGCATTGTGGCTGCAATAAGTCCAAGCAGAAAAATACCAACGTCAGACGATTGCACTGGGTAGGTGGCACAGAGCATGACTACAGCGCCGATTCCATAGATCGGAAGCATTGGACCAGTTAAAAAACCTCGGTTCGTCAGCCGTTTTGTGAGAATAGATACATAGCTGGATTCCCAAATCCAGCCGACAAAGCTGTAGAAAAAGAAATACAGTAACAGATGAGCATAAGCAGTCATAAAAACAATCCTCGTTTCTGAATAATAAAACATAGGGCAGGTGTAATGTGAACGCCTGACTTGTAATGCTTAAAGTGTAAATGATATTTCTTTTTATTGCAAGCATTTATAGCAAACACACGAAAGATAGTCAGGAAAATCGCAAACTGTATGATGTTCGAGTTTCCAAAATGAACCATCATAGAGAGAGATGGTATTGCTTTTACTAAAATCGTATGAGGAAGCTTTTGTATCAATACCTGTGCCTATGGCTTTTAAGAAGGCTTCTTTTGCTGTCCACAGGCGAAGAAATTCATGGTTTTGTATATCTCCTGAAGGAAGATTAGAAAGTGCATTAAGTTCATTTGGGTGAAAAACATGGTGTGAAAGAACCGCTTTATGAAGTTTTTCAATGTCACATCCAACAGGCGTGTCGCTGATGGCAAGCATGACAAAGTCATTGCTGTGTGAGAGATTGAAAAAAGGCGCATTTGCTACACTGGGCTTTCCGGATGCATTGTAAGAGACGGTGAAGTGCTCTGGGTGCTTATGATAAATATGTTTCCAAAGAAGAAGCCCGGCTGCTGCGCAGCGTTTTTGATCAGATTCCAAACGAAAAGAAAACAGCTGCTTTCTGCGCTGCGGCTGCAGCATGGAAAGCAGCTGTTCGTCAATTACGATGTCACGGATCAGTTGGTAATAGATCTGAACAGCCATAATTAATTATCTCCCAAAGTAAGCGTCAATACCGTTTGCAAGACCCTGTGCAATTACAGCCTGAAACTCAGGATTTGCCATCTTTTGGTCCTCCTCAGGGTTAGACATAAAGCCCATTTCTACGATTGTGACAGGAATAGTACACCAGTTGATACCTGTCATATTATCATCCTGAAGAACTCCTTTGTTTGCAAGACCTGTTGTGGAGCAATAAAAAGAAAGCATCGTAGAAGCAAGTGTGTTGCTTGCAGATATTACATCAGCAGACAGATAAGAATTTGCTGATGATGGAGCATAGAACATAGCGCCATTTACAGAAGGATCATTGGAGCTGTTTGCATGGATGCGGACAAAGATTTCAGCGCCGCTTTCATTTGCATATACAGCACGCTCAGCATTGCTCATAGCGCAGTCATTTGTTGTACGGATCATTACAACCTGATAGCCACGGTTTAAAAGCTCTTGTTGGAGCATTTGAGAGACATCTAAGTTTAATTGATACTCGGCAAGACCAGTAGCTACGCCGCTCGTTCCAGTAGTAAGCTTAGCCTTCATTACAGAAGAGCCAGGACCGTTTGGTTCCTGTTCGCTGATGCCTGCCTGCTGATGACCTGCATCAATGCATACAATATGTCCGTTTGAAGAAGATGTGTTTGCATTTGATGTTTCGTTTGAGGCTGGCGCAGCAGATGCAGCGACATCTGCCGCTGCACCATCTACCTGATCTGGAGAAGATACAAGAAAATCTGCTTTTACATAGCCGTCCATTGTTGCACTGTGAATCTGAACCCATCCATTTTCTGCAAGAGCAAGGATTCGAACTTCCTCACCGCGATAAAGCTCCCCAATTTTATTGCCTTCAGTAGAAGGGTAATCGCGGATATTAAGGGAATCGGTATTTACATACCAAATGTCACCTACAGCAAGTTCTTTGGAAACGACAGGAACAGCAGTGGATTCTTCGGTTGAAGCCTCAGTGCTTTCTTCAGTAGAAGCCTCAGTGGATGCCTCAGTAGATTCTTCTGTAGAAGCTTGTGTGGAAGGTTCTGTTTGCAGTTCAGTTTGTGTTTCTGTCACAGATGAGGTCTGTGCGTTTGGATTATAATATTCAGTTTCTTTTTTGCATCCTGCAAGTCCAGATAAAAGTGCTGCAGAAAGTAAAAAAGCAGGAATGAAACGAGATTTTTTCATAATAAGTCCTCCTGATGCATAAGTTAATTTTATTGTACTTTGTTTCTAAAAAAAAAGCAAGAAAAAACACGGATTCATAAGGATTGAAAGGTTTTCTTAAGAATACTTGTAACAGCAGATAAAATGATGTAAAATAAAGCTGCAAAGAGCAAGAGACTTAGAGAACAGAAAGGTGTGTGGCTGAATATGGCAAGAGAGGATTATCAGAAGGCGCTGAAAAAGGCTTTTGAAAAAATCGGTTTCAAAAATGCTGTTCAATCTTATGATTTTCCGAAAGATGACCCGGAGTTTGATCCGGATAATATCAAATATTCTTGTGTACGTTATTGTCCTGTCGGGATGGCTAATGCTCAGGGACCATCTTGGGTTGATCCTCGTAACAGTGAAGTGGTCAATGCTTCCGTGTTGATTTATCATGATGTGATCAAGTTGATCAATAATATGCGTTTCGTGCAGACAGCTCAGGTGGACGAGCGAGTGCGAACGACAAAGTTACCGGAAGATGTTTTGTTTGAAAGTACTATAAATAGTAATGATAATTTTAAGAAAAAAATGATTGA
>ERZ826016.2623-NODE-2623-length-13711-cov-2.872730_pt1 | contig 13711 bp, 8 predicted proteins | sample MGYA00519872_ERZ826016 | MGnify/ENA primary metagenome ERZ826016 (study PRJEB31778, sample SAMEA3449218) | human gut metagenome | biome: human gut; feature: human-associated habitat; material: faeces | place: United Kingdom | collected 2010/2012 ... | reverse complement strand
CCTATCCGGTGTCCTGGATTCTGACGATTCTCATGCAGGTCATCTGCTTTTTTATCGTTCGGAAGAGCGTCCATGCGGACATGAAAACGCTGTGAAAGGATTCTGCAACATTATAATGTTACCTGTTCGAAAGAACTGACAGAAGTTTTGAAATTCTGACTTGAAAAAGGAGAATACATACCGATGGCGGAATTAACACCGATGATGCAGCAATATCTGGAAATCAAGCGCCAGCACCCCAACGAGATTCTGTTTTACCGCGTGGGTGACTTTTACGAGATGTTCTTTGACGATGCCCTGACGGCATCGCGGGAGCTGGAACTGACCCTGACCGGCAAAGCCTGCGGCTTGCCGGACCGTGCGCCGATGTGCGGCGTGCCGTTCCATTCGTATGAAATTTATGCCGCCCGCCTGATTGCCAAGGGCTACAAAGTCGCTATCTGTGAACAGATGGAAGACCCGGCGCTGGCCAAAGGGCTGGTCAAGCGGGATATCATCCGCGTAATTACGCCGGGTACTGTGATCGAAAGCAGCATGCTGGCGGACGATAAAAACAACTATATCTGCAGCATTTATACCCGCAAGGTGCGCAGCCGCTGGAAAGCTGGCATCTGCTTTGCGGATATTTCCACCGGCGAAGCCTATGCCACCGAGCTGACCGCGGAAAAAATGGGCCCGGCCATCATCACCGAGCTCTGCCGCTATATGCCCAGTGAAATTCTGATCAACCCGGCACTGCTGGATTTAAAAGAAGTAACCAACTATGTCCGCCAGCACACCCATGCGCTGGTGGAACTGCGCGAGGATGCCTGCTACCAGCAGCGGGTGATGGAGGACGCCATGACCGCTCAGTTTGGGGCAAATTGGCGCAATACCTGCGGTTTTGCGCAGGACGGCCTGGTGCCCTATGCCTTTGGGGCACTGCTTGGCTACCTGCATGAGACCCAGAAGCACGGCATCGACCGCATCAAATCAGTGCAGAACTATGCCGATGCCCAGTACATGCGGCTTTCCCCGGTCACACGCGCTAACCTGGAACTGACCGAGACCATGCGCGGCCGCGAAAAGCGCGGTACGCTGCTGTGGGTGCTGGATAAAACCGAAACCTCGATGGGCAAACGCCAGCTGCGCGCCTGGATCGAGCAGCCGCTGGTGGACAGCAGTGTCATCAACCAGCGTCTGGATGCTGTGGAAGCACTGTACAATGCCAACGTGACCCGTGCAGACTTAAAAGAAGCGCTCTCCCATGTATATGACATTGAACGCCTGACAACCCGCATTCTGTATGGCTCCGCCACCCCCAAGGAGGTCAAAGCCCTGGGGGATACCTGTGTTTATCTGCCGCAGGTACGCCAGCTGGCCCGGCAGTGTACCACCCCACTGCTGCAGGAGCTTTCGGGCGCTGTGGACCCACTGGAAGATTTGCTGGACCTCATCAACCGTGCCCTGGTGGAAGATCCCCCGGCAAACCTTAAGGACGGCGGTGCTATCCGCGCAGGGTTCAACGCCGAAGTGGACGAGCTGCGGGATATCATGCACGGCGGCAAGGGCTTCCTTTCCCAGTTGGAAGCCAAGCTGAAAGAGGAGACCGGTATCCCCAAGCTGAAAGTGGGCTACAACCGGGTATTCGGTTACTATATTGAGGTGTCCAACGCATACCGGGACCAGGTGCCGGAGACCTACATTCGCAAGCAGACCTTAGCCAACTGTGAGCGCTACATAACCCAGGAGCTGAAAGAGCTGGAGGGCAAGATTTTAGGCGCCAAGGATCGGGAGGTGGCGCTGGAGTACCAGCTGTTCTGTGCTCTGCGAGAGGAGATCGCCGGTCAGATCCAGCGGCTGCAAGTGACTGCCAAGGCGCTGGCCCGGCTGGATGTGCTGTGTTCTCTGGCCCATGTGGCGGCAGAGCATAACTACACCTGTCCCCAGGTAGAAGGGGATGGCGTGATCGAGATCAAGGACGGCCGCCACCCGGTGGTGGAGGCGCTGCTGGACAGCGGACCCTTTGTTCCCAACGATACATACCTGGACTTGCAGGACGACCGGTGCCACATTATCACCGGCCCCAATATGGCAGGGAAGTCTACCTATATGCGCCAGATCGCGCTGATCACCTTGTTGGCGCAGATCGGTTCCTTTGTACCGGCGCGGCAGGCGCACATTGGCGTGGTAGACGCCATCTTTACTCGAGTGGGCGCATCTGACGACCTGGCTACCGGCCAGTCCACCTTTATGGTGGAGATGAACGAGGTGGCCACCATTTTGAAAGACGCCACCCAAAACAGCTTGATTATCTTAGACGAGATCGGCCGGGGCACCTCCACCTTTGACGGTATGAGCATTGCCCGGGCGGTGCTGGAATATGTGTGCAAGCGCAAGACTCTGGGCGCCAAGACGTTGTTTGCCACCCATTACCATGAGCTGACCGCCATGGAGGGGTTGGTAGACGGTGTGCGCAACTACTCCGTAGCGGTGAAGAAGCGGGGAGACGATATTACTTTCCTGCGGCGGATCGTGCGGGGCGGCGCGGACCAGAGCTTTGGTATTGAAGTGGCCAAGCTGGCCGGTGTGCCGGACAAGGTGGTGCGCCGCGCCAAGGTGATCCTCAAGGAGCTGGAGCAGAACAGCGTGCCCATCGAGTTTAAGGCAGAAGAAGCCATAGAGGAGGAGCCGGAGGAGGAAATTCAGTACAATTTCACCGCCAACGGTACCAACGAGATTTTGGAAATTCTAAAGACCGTAGACATTAACACTTTGACTCCGATTGAGGCTATGCAGACCCTGGATAACCTACGCAAAAAGGCCCAGGAGCTTAGCTAAAAACGGAATTCATTATAGAAAGGGCGGTGGTTCCATGCCGCAAATTCATATTTTACCCAAGTCCGTGTACCAGCTGATTGCAGCCGGCGAGGTGGTGGAACGCCCCGCCTCTGCAATTAAAGAAATGGTGGAGAATTCCATTGATGCCGGAGCCACCCGCATAACGGTGGAGATCCAGCACGGTGGCTCTACCTATATGCGCATTACGGACGACGGCTGTGGTATCGCAAGGGCAGATGTGCCCAAGGTGTTTATCAGCCATGCCACCTCCAAGATTGCAACTGAGGAGGACTTGAACGCCATCGGCACCCTGGGCTTTCGGGGCGAGGCCATGGCTTCCATCGGTGCAGTGGCGCAGGTGGAACTGCTCACCCGCACAGCAGAGGAGCAGGTGGGTACCCGCTATGTAATCGCCGGCGGCCAGGAACAAAGCTGCGACGACGCCGGTTGCCCGGTGGGCACCACAGTGGTGGTGCGGGATCTGTTCTTTAACACCCCTGCGCGCATGAAATTCTTAAAGAAAGATGTGACCGAGGGCAACGCAGTGGCCGGTGTGCTGGACGCGGTGGCGCTGAGCCACCCGGAGATCGCCTTTCGCCTGATCCGGGACGGCAAGCAGACCCTGGTGACTCCCGGCAACAAGGACTTAAAGAGCACGGTGTACTCCGTGTTTGGCCGGGAACTGACCCAGTCGCTGATCCCGGTGCATTACAGCTATAACGGTATGGAGCTGGAGGGCTATGTGTCCAGTCCCCATGCCTCCCGCAAAAGCCGGGCCATGCAGTATTTTTTCATAAACGGTCGCCTGGTGAAGTCTAAGACCGCCTTGGCGGCGCTGGAGCAGGCGTATAAAAACAGCATTATGGTGGGGCGCTTTCCCGCCTGCGTGCTGAATATAACCGTCAACACGGCGCTGGTGGATGTGAATGTGCACCCGGCCAAGATCGAGGTGCGCTTTGCCAACGAAAAGCCGGTGTTTGACCTGGTGTATTATGGGGTCAAGACCGCGATTGAGACCGGCGACAGTGTAAAGGAAGCGACCTTTGGCGGCGCCCCCGCAGCGGACGAGGTGGGACGCGCGTATCCGCCGGCAGGCAGTCGCAGCGCCAAGCTCGACTTCTTCCGCAAAAAGGAAGAGAGCGTGCAAACGGTGCTGCAAACAGCGCCCCGCACGGACTTTTGGCAGACGGCGCAGGCAGGTGTGCCGTACCGTACCGCGCCCCAGGGGCAGATCCCGGTGCAGCGGGCGGCAGAGCAAAGCGCAGCGCCGACGGCGCAAGAGCCGGCACCTGTAAAAGTGACTGAAATAAACGCCTTGGAACCCCAGGCTGCGCCGGTGGTACAGCGTGAGCAGGAACTGCCCGCCCAAGCGCCCCCGGCAGTGCCTACGCATGAGAGCGCAGAATCGGCAGCGGCTGCACCGCCTTCGACGGAGACAGCACCTGCCCCCACGGTGCAGGTGGTGGACGAGGACCGGAAGACCCCGGCTTTCCGTGTAGTGGGCGAAGCCTTTAAGACCTATATACTTGTAGAGATAGAAAATAATTTATATTATATTGACAAGCACGCCGCCCACGAGCGGATGAATTTTGAAGCCCTGCGCCGGAGCGCGGAGATCCACAGCCAGCTGCTGCTGGCGCCGGTGACCGTGCGTCTGAACAAAGCGGAGTTGTCCGCCGTGGAGGAACATCTGGATCTGCTGCAAAAAGGCGGCTTTGAGGTGGAGATCTTTGGCACGGATGCGGTGTTGGTGCGATCGGTGCCCGCTATGCTGGACGGGGCAAATATTGCCGACCTGATCTGCGAGATCGCAGAGAAGCTGCTGGAGCACAAAACGGACATTGAGCCGGAAAAGCTGGACTGGATTTTCCATTCCACCGCTTGCCGCGCAGCGGTCAAGGCCGGTGATGTGACCAGCCCGGCGGAGCAGCGCCTGTTTGTTGAGAAACTGCTGTCCATGCCGGATATTCGCTACTGCCCCCATGGGCGGCCGGTGATGATCAAGGTTAGCCGGTACGAGATTGAAAGACAGTTCGGCAGGGCATGAGTATGAAGACAAAGGTACTTGTGGTGGCCGGCCCCACCGCCTCCGGCAAAACCGGTTTGGGCATTGCCCTGGCTCGGCGGCTGGACGGCGAGATTGTGTGTGCCGACTCTATGCAGATCTATACCGGTATGCCCATTGCCACTGCGGCGCCTACGGCAGCGGAGCGGCAGGCAGCGGTGCACCATTTGGCAGAGATTCTGCCCCCGGACACCCCTTTTAGCGTGGCTCAGTATTGCAAGCTGGCAGCGGAGACGGTGGCGGATATTGCCGCCCGGGGTAAGGTGCCCATTTTGGTTGGCGGCACCGGGCTGTTTATTGACAGCTTTATTGACCACATTCAGTTTGCCCATGTGCAGACGAACCCGGACCTGCGCCGGGAGCTGCTGGCAAAGGATGGCACAGAGTTGTACCGTACCTTGCAGCAGGTGGATCCCACGGCTGCGGCAGAAATACATCCGAATAACAAAAACCGGGTGGTGCGTGCACTGGAGCTGTACTATGCCGGTATTACCAAGACTGCACAGAATGCAGCCTCCCGCAGGGGGGACAGCCCTTATGAGGCACTGTATTTTGTGCTCTGTTACCGGGATCGGCAGGTGCTGTATGATCGGATCAATGCCCGGGTGGACGCCATGCTGGCCGCCGGATTGGTGGAGGAAGCACGGCAGGCCTACGCCGCTTGCGGTCCTACGGCACGGCAGGCCATTGGGCACAAGGAGCTGCTGCCGTATTTGGAGGGCAGCGAGCCGCTGGAGACGGCGGTAGAACGGCTCAAGCAGGAGACCCGCCGCTACGCCAAGCGCCAGATCACTTGGTTTAAGCGCCGGCAGGGCACTGTGGTGCTGGAGCCGGATACCATGGATACAGAGCGCCTGATCGCCGCAGCGACGGCGCAGGCAGAGGATTTTCTTTATGGCAAAGACAAAGGAAAAAGAGCATAAAAGCCGTAAAAAGCTCAGTCGCACCGCCAAGGAGAACTGGGCCATCGGCATTGTGGCGCTGCTGATTTTGTCTGTGGTGGTGTATGAGTGCTATACTGCTACCCATGTGCGGCTGCAAACCTACACCGCCAAGGAGACCACTGTGTACCGTACCATTGAGACCACGGCACTGGCGGTGCGAGAGGAGCACGCGGTTAGCGGCCCCGGCGGCGTGACGGTGCAATGCGTTGCCGACGGCGAGAAGATTGCCAAGAACGGCAAGGTGGCTCTGCGCTTTCAGTCTGAGGCGGACGCTAAGGCGTACAGCCAGCGCACCGCTTTAAAGGAGAAGTTGCAGCACTACCGGGATATGGAAAATAAGAGGACCGCCACCGCCACGGATATTACCGCCGTGGACAATGAGGCGGTGCAGAATGTAAATGATTACATACGGGCACTGGCCCAATCGGATCTGACCGGGGCAAGTACCGCGGCGCAGGAGATGAACGACACTTTTACCCGCCGCCAGATGATGATCGGCACCAGCATTGACTTTGCGGCGCTGAAAAAGGATTTGCAAAGTCAAATGGACGACCTGGGCACTGCAGAGCCCATTGGCTCCGTGACTACGGCGGTAAGCGGCGTTTTCTCCGGCTACACGGATGGATGCGAGAGCGTTTTTGATTATGATCAGGTGACGGAGATGACCGCTGCCGATCTGGATAAAGCCTTAAAGACTGCCGAGAGTGCCAAGGGCGATACCGGCGCCTTAGGCAAGGTGATCACCAGCTATGCTTGGTACTTTGTGTGCAAGGCGGATGTGGCGGACCTGCAAAAGGTGCAAAACGGCACTCGACTGGATGTGGCTATTAAGGACAGCGACCGGGTACTTTCCTGCACCGTGGTCAGCGGCGCGGACACCAAGCCCGGCGCCACGCAAACGGTTCTGGTGCTCCAATGTGAGAATATGGACTCGGATATTGCCGCCTATCGGGCGGAGGATATAGAAATTCGCACAGCTTCCTATACCGGGATCAAGGCCCCCGCTGCCGCCGTGCATGTGAGCGACGGTAAAAAGGGCGTGTATGTGCTGGTGGCCGGACAGGTGAAATTCCGTCCCGCCACGGTGCTGTATTCCGGCAAGGATTATGTAATACTGGCGTATGACGCGCAGAATAAAGACGGTATTCGCCTTTATGACGAGATCATCACAGAAGGGAAGGATCTTTATAATGGAAAAGTTTATACCTGATCCGGCACGGCTGCAAGCCGTTGAGGAGAACTGGAAGCGGGTCTTAGATCGGGTGCAGGAGGGCGCCGTCAAAAGCGGCCGCGATCCCCGAGAGGTTCGCCTGATGGCAGTGACCAAGACCGTGGAGCCGGTGTACATTAACCGGGCGCTGGATCTGGGTGCCGATTTGATCGGCGAGAATCGGGTGCAGGAATACCTGGGCAAGCGGGACGAGTTGCACTTGGATGGGGTGGAAAAACACCTGATCGGTCGACTCCAGACCAATAAGGTCAAGTATATTGTGGGTCAGGTGGATATGATCCAGTCGGTGGATTCTATAAAACTGGCCCAGGAGATTTCCAAGCAGTCCGTTAAGCACGGCGTGACCACCCGGGTACTGGTGGAGGTGAACATCGGCCGGGAGGAAAGCAAAAGCGGCATTATGATCGAGGCATTGCCGGAGTTGCTGGAAGAAGCGGCCCAGTTGCCCGGTTTGCAGATCAAGGGTTTGATGTGTATTCCCCCCATTTGTGAGACGGAGACACAGGTACGCAAATATTTTGAGACAATGCATCAATCTTTCATTGACATTAAAGACAAAAAACACCATAATATAGACATGGATATTCTGTCTATGGGTATGAGCGGCGATTTTGAAGCCGCCATTGCCGAGGGTTCCACGCTGGTGCGTGTCGGCTCTGCCATCTTCGGCGCCAGACAATACCGTTAAGGAGAGGCGAATATGGGTTTACTGGATAAGTTCAAAGAGATCATTACCGAGAATGATGATGATTTTGACGATTACTATGACGACGACAACCGGGACTACGGTCTGGCTGCCCCGGAGCGGGCAGAGCGACAGGAGCGCCCCCGGCACGAGCGGGCGCCTAAGCCGGAGCGCCAGGAACGCCCTCGCAGCAGAGGACGGGACGATAAGGTAGTCAATATCCACACCACCACCCAGTTGCAGGTGGTGCTGGTGAAGCCGGAGCGGTTTGAAGAGGCTGCCTCCATCGGCGACAATTTGAATGCCAAGCGTACAGTGGTGTTGAATTTGGAGAGCACCAACCGAGATATTGCACGCAGACTGCTGGATTTCCTCAGCGGCGTGGCGTATGCCAACAACGGCCAGATCAAGCGGGTAGCCAACAGCACCTATATCATTACGCCTTACAATGTAGATGTAATGGGCGATCTGATCGATGAGCTTGAGAACAACGGCATGTTTATGTGAGGAGAGAAGGAGAGAGAATATGATTACACCCAGCCAAATTCGAGAGAAAAATCTGTCTACCGTGCAAAGCGGCGGATATGATAAGGAAGAGGTCAATGCCCTGTTGGCCCAGATCGTCGAGTCTTACCAGGCTGTGTACGATGAGAACAAAGAGCTTTACCGCAAAATGGAAATACTTGCCGGCAAGATTGAGGAGTACAGAAGTGAAGAGGACTCTATCAAGACCGCACTGATCACCGCCCAAAAGATGGCGGATCGCATTGCCAAGGATGCCAAGGAAAAGGCGGAGGAGAAGCTGAGCGCCAGCGCAGCTACCGCGCAGCAGACGGTGACGGACGCCAAAGAAAAAGCGGACAAGATGGTGGCCGAGGCCCGCACCTATGCCGCCAACTTTACCAAGGAGAAGCAGGATGCTGCCGAGTCCATTATTACCGAGGCGGAGGCCAAGGCCAATGACGCCATTGACGGCGCCAAGGTTGTGGCGCAGGAAATGCTCAACCAGGCCAAGCAGCTGTCTGAGGAGCTGATGAGCAAGGCGAAGAGCGAAAAAGCCTATCACGAGCAGCTGATTGAAAAGCTGCGCAGCGAGTCTAAGAGCTTTAAGGACAGCTTGCTGTCCCTATATGAGAGCCAGATGGATCGCCTGGGCGATATGGTAGATCTGAAGCCCCAGGTGGACGAGGATCAGGCGCACATTGACTCTGTGGAGAGCGAGATGAACCAGATCATCTCCAATATTGACGAGATCAACAAACTGCAAAGCCAGACGGTCGACGCACCGACGGAGGAAGCCGCGGCACAGGCGCCGACAGCAGAGAATACCAAGGGCGACACAGACGATGACCAGGTGGATCAGATCATTGACGAGATTGAGGAGAAGCAGGCGCCCGCAGCCAGCCCGGAGGAGGTCAGCAGCGCGCTGAACGCCTTTACCGAGGACGAAATCACTCCGCTGGACGAGAACGCCCCCACCATCAGCGAGATCGACGAGGAACCGGAGCTGGAGCAGGTGCCCCCGCAGCAGGAGGAAAAGACCTTGTTTGACGACCAGGCCGCTATGCCCTTTGAGGATTATTTTCATGTAAAGAGCGGCGACGAACGCACCAGCGAGACCATTTCCCTGACCGCTCCGGACGAGGACGAGTACGAGGAGGAAGAGGGCTCTTCCAAGCTGCGCGGTTTCTTTAAGAAGAAAAAATAATTTACATACACAGTAGGAGTAACAAGAAGCATGGATTATAACCAAACACTGAATTTACCCAAGACCGACTTTCCCATGCGGGCAGCTTTGCCCCAGCGGGAGCCGGAATTCCTGAAAGCATGGGAAGAAAACGACCAGTACCGTCAGCTGATGCAGCACAACGAGGGCAAGCCTCTGTTTGTGCTCCACGACGGACCTCCGTACGCCAACGGTGATATTCATATCGGCCACGCCATGAACAAGACCTTAAAGGACTTTATTGTGCGCTACAAGAATATGACCGGATTCCAGTCTCCCTATGTGCCCGGCTGGGATACCCACGGCCTGCCCACAGAGCTGAAAGCCAGAAAGCAGGCGGGCATCGGCGCCGGCAGCGACATTTCCGATCTGGAATTGCGCAAGATTTGCCGAGAGACCGCGCTGAGTTATGTGGATATTCAGCGGGAGTCCTTTAAGCGCCTGGGCGTGATCGGCGAGTGGGACCACCCGTACATCACCCTAACCAAGGACTTTGAGGAAGAGCAGATTAAGGTATTTGCCACCATGGCTTCTCAGGGCCATATCTACAAGGGCTTAAAGCCTGTGTATTGGTGCCCGGACTGCAAGACCGCCCTTGCCGAGGCGGAGATTGAGTACGGCGAGGATCCCTGCCATTCTATTTATGTAAAGTTCAATGTAACGGACGATATGGGCAAGCTCACTGCACTGGGTGCGGACCTGAGCAAGACCTATTTCGTGATTTGGACCACCACCACCTGGACCCTGCCGGCCAACGTGGCCATCTGCGTAGGCCCCAACTTTGAGTATTCTCTGGTCAAGAGCGGCGACGAGTTTTATGTGATGGCTACCGACCTGGTAGACGCCGCTATGGCGGACCGGGGCACCACGGACTATGAGACCGTGGGTGTGATCCAGGGCAGCGAGCTGGAGTATATGAAAACCCAGCACCCGTTTATTGACCGCACCTCTTTGGTGATCGTGGGCGATCATGTAACGCTGGAGAGCGGTACCGGTTGCGTACACACGGCACCGGGTCACGGTGTGGATGACTTTATCGTGTGCCAAAAGTACCCGGAGATCCCCACCGTTGTACCGGTGGATGCCGAGGGCAGACTGACGGAGGAGGCCGGACAGTTCGCTGGGCTGACCACCGATGAGGCCAACAAGCCCATTGCGGAGCATTTGGAAAAAATCGGCGCTTTGTTTGCGCTGAAAAAGATCGTCCACCAGTATCCCCATTGCTGGCGTTGCCATAAGCCCATCATTTTCCGCGCCACCTCCCAGTGGTTCTGCTCGGTAGATGATTTTAAGGAAGCTGCTGTGGCTGCCACCGAGGATGTGCAGTGGTATCCGGCCTGGGGCAAGGACCGTATGCAGTCCATGATCCAGGAGCGCGCCGATTGGTGCATCTCCCGTCAGCGTAAGTGGGGTGTGCCCATTCCCGTATTTTATTGTAAAGACTGCGGCAAGGAGATCGTGGATAAAGATCTGATGCTGCGGGTATCTAAGATCTTTGGTCAGGAAGGCTCTGACGCCTGGTTCGCCCACGAGGCGGAATATTTCCTGCCGGAGGATTATAAGTGCCCCCACTGCGGCGCACAAAAGGGCTTTGAAAAAGAAAGCGACATTATGGATGTGTGGTTCGACTCCGGCTCCAGCCATGCAGCGGTGCTTAAACAGCGCCCTTATTTGAAGTGGCCGGCAGATGTGTACCTGGAGGGCGCCGACCAGTACAGAGGTTGGTTCCAGTCCTCTTTGCTCACCAGCGTAGCCGCCGGGCAGCCTGCACCCTTTAAGCAGATCATCACCCACGGCTGGACTGTAGACGGTGATGGCAAGAAGATGAGTAAGTCCCTGGGCAACGGTATTGACCCGGCGGACATTATCAACCAGTACGGCGCGGATATTCTGCGTTTGTGGGTGGCTTCTTCCGATTACCACGCCGATGTGCGTATCAGTAAGGAGATCTTGAAGCAGCTGTCGGATAATTACAGAAAGATCCGCAACACCGCCCGTTATTGCCTGGGCAACCTGTATGACTTTGACCCGGACAAGGATATGGTGCCCAACGATCAGTTGGAAGAGTTGGATAAATACGCGCTGATGAAGCTGGACCAGGTGCTGGCTACCGCTCGCGGCGGGTACGAGGTGTACGAGTACCACACCGCCGCCCACGCGCTGCACAACTTCTGCGTGGTGGATATGAGTAACTTCTACTTTGATGTGCTCAAGGATCGGCTGTACACTTCTGCGCCGAACAGCGCTACCCGCCGTGCCGCCCAGACCGTATTGTATAAGGTGCTGGACGCACTGACCTTGGTGCTGACCCCCATTTTGGCCTTTACCTGTGACGAGATCTGGAAGGCAATGCCCCATGCAGCGGGCAGAGATCCCCGGTCTCCGCTGTTTAACGATATTCCCCAGCCGGAGTACATTGCTGCGGACGCGGACTTTATGGCCAAGTGGGATCGGATCCATCGGATTCGTGAAGATGTGCAGAAGGCACTGGAGCTGGCTCGTAAGGACAAGACCATCGGTAAGTCCTTGGAGGCCAAGGTGACCCTGTGCGCTGCGGGCGAGCTGCACGATTTCTTGCAGAGCGTAGAGAGCCAGCTGCCGGAGATCTTCATTACCTCCGCTGTGGCACTGTCCGACGGTGAGGGCGACTTTACCGGCGAGGTGGAGGGACTGAGCGTGTCCGTATCTAAGGCAGACGGCGAAAAGTGCGAGCGCTGCTGGAAGTACGATGAGACCGTAGGTCAAAACGCAGAGCATCCCACCCTGTGCGCCCATTGTGCGGCTGCACTGGCAGAGATGAACAAATAAAGAACGACCCATACGGGGGCAGATGCGACTGCTCTGCCCCCGCCTTTTTATATACGGAGGGTTTATGAAGCATAGAAAAAAACACATTTGGGCCTCCATTATGATCCTGCTGATCGTGGCTTTCGACCAGGTGACCAAGCGACTGGCGGAAAGTGCGCTGATGGGGGGCAAGATTGTTACTTTGCTGCCCGGTGCGGTGCAGTTGCGTTATGCCCGCAATACCGGGATGGCCTTTAGCCTGTTCAGCGGTGCCCGGTGGGTGTTTGTGGCGCTGACCGCTCTGGTGTGTGCCGGTGTGCTTTTTTATATGTTTCGCAACAAATGCCGCTCCCTGTGGGGCTACTGGAGCCTGGGGGTGCTGGTGGCCGGCGGTCTGGGCAATCTGATCGATCGGGTGCTGTACGGCTATGTGATTGACTTTATTGAGCCGACTTTTATGCAGTTTGCCGTGTTTAATATTGCGGACTGCGCTGTTACCTGCGGCGGCATTAGCTTTGTGCTGTGGCTGGCAGTGGATCTGTTCCGCTCCGGTGACGGCAAGAAGGGAACGACCCATGACGGAAAATGAGCGGCAGCCGGTGCGTGCCTTTACCGTGGACGAAACAGCGGCAGGGGAGCGACTGGACAAGTTTTTAAGCACCGTGTGTCCGGATTTGACTCGGTCGGCGGCGGCGCGTGTGATCGAGGAGGGCGGCGTACTGCTGGACGGTGCCCCGGGGAATAAAAAAGACAAGCTGCGCCCGGGCACCCGGGTGGAGCTGCGCCTGCCGGAGCCAAAACCCATGGAGGTGCTGCCGGAGCATATCCCCTTAGATGTGGTCTACGAGGACGGCGACCTGCTGGTGGTGAATAAGCCCAAGGGTATGGTGGTGCACCCGGCACCGGGGAATTATACCGGCACGCTGGTGAACGCGTTGCTGTACTACTGCGGTGACTCCCTTAGCGGTGTGGGCGGCGTGATCCGACCGGGGATCGTTCATCGGATTGACAAGGATACCAGCGGTCTGCTCATGGTAGCCAAGAACGACTTTGCCCATGTGGATTTGGCACGCCAGATTCAGGAACACAGTTTTCACCGGGCGTACCAAGCGGTGGTGTACGGCAACGTGACCGCAGACAGCGGCACGGTGTGCCAACCCATCGGTCGCAGTCCCAAGGATCGCAAAAAAATGGCGGTGACCCAACAGAACAGCAAGCCGGCCACCACCCATTATAGTGTGTTGGAGCGATTTGGGGACTTTACGCATATTCGCTGTGTATTGGAGACCGGACGCACGCACCAAATTCGGGTGCACATGGCCTATATCGGTCACCCGCTGGCCGGAGATCCGGTGTACGGACCGCGGCGTGTGATCACCTCCCTGGGCGGGCAGTGCCTGCATGCCGGGGAGATTGGCTTTATACATCCCAGAACCGGGGCGGAAATGCAGTT
>ERZ826016.2622-NODE-2622-length-13725-cov-3.038625_pt1 | contig 13725 bp, 10 predicted proteins | sample MGYA00519872_ERZ826016 | MGnify/ENA primary metagenome ERZ826016 (study PRJEB31778, sample SAMEA3449218) | human gut metagenome | biome: human gut; feature: human-associated habitat; material: faeces | place: United Kingdom | collected 2010/2012 ... | reverse complement strand
TTGGAGACAAAGATAACAATTTATATATTTAACCCTCAGGGTTATTCATTGATCCGATTCGAGTATCTGGAAATGTCCCATTCGGTGGCTTTTTCAGAGTCCCTTTAAAAAACCACCGATTTCACTATATTTCATTCATTTACAACAATTTGCGCCAATCATTTTTAGGAGCAAAAACATACTTTTGCATACCTGCTTGAATGTAATGGAAATAGCGGAAAAAGAAAAGCAAAAAAGATTCTTCCTTTACTAACAAATATAAGATGAAGGAAAACATAGAGAATCTTAAAACTAAAAAAAACGGTGGTTTTTCAGACCATGTCTACAAAAAAGCCACCGATTTTAACTTTTTTACCGACTTCCAACTCATCTTTCAAGTTGACAGAATAACTAATTGTATTTACCAACTTAAAGAAAAAAGGTTATGAAACAAGGAACAATGAAGATTCTGTTTTTCGTTCTCAAAACAAAATTATAAAAAAATGGTGAAGCACCTATTCTAATGAGGATCACAATTAACGGTCAATACGAAGAAACACGAATCCAAAGAAGCGTTCCTCTCAAACTGTGGAACGCAGCCAAAGGATGTAGTAAAGGAAAAGACCGGGCTTCCAATGAACTCAACAGTTATTTATCTGAACTAGCCACGCAAGCATTGGAAAAGTATAAGGAACTTATACTGGAGCAGGCAATATCCACTCCCTCCTTAATATTAAAACGTGTATTCGGCAAGGATACGGAAATGCGTACCCTGCTTGGAGCAATACGACAAGAAATCAAGGAGATGGAGAAAGTTGTGAATATTGACTATGCACCAGTGACCATCAACCGTTACAAAAATGTACTGAAAAAACTCGAAAATTCCATTCCTACATTTTATGACAAAGAAGATATTACTTTCCATGAACTCACTCCGGAATTCATAAAAGCCTTTGACCTTCATTTAAAAACAGAAGTCGGTTTATGCCGCAACACTATTGTACGATATATGAAATGTTTCAAGAAAATCACAAATATGGCACTGGCAAAAGGTTGGATGAAGAAAGATGCGTTTTATGGATACAAAATGGAACAGGATGAAACAGATCCTGTATTCCTCACATATGACGAATTACAGACCGTTATGAATAAGGAATTCACTATACCCCGACTAGCACTGATACGGGATATTTTCATTTTCGCCTGCTTCACTGGTCTGGCATTTGCCGATGTGTCCACGCTCAAAAAAGAAGATCTGATGCAAGATAATAATGGAGACTGGTGGATCAGAAAAGGAAGAATCAAACTTATGCATCGGCGTAAAGCATCTTCCATCTGTAACATACCTCTACTTCCCGTTCCGCTTGCCATACTAAAGAAGTATGAAAATAATCCTGTCTGCATCAAAAAAGGATGTTGTCTCCCAGTTCCCTGCAACCAAAAAATGAACAGCTATCTCAAAGAAATAGCAGATTTCTGCGGAATTAAGAAAAATATCACCACTCATGTGGCCCGGCATACATTTGGGACTACTATTACGCTCGCTAACAATGTACCCCTACAAGATGTATCGGTTATGCTTGGGCATGCTTCCACACGAATGACACAACATTATGCCCGAGTAATGAATACCAGTCTAAAACAATCAATGAATCATGTAAAAGAACGGTTAACACAATAATTTATCTACAATATATTATAAGGGACTAACGAAATAAGAACAGAAGTCTGATATTCAAAAAAGTTACAAAATATTTACACTCTCATACTTGTACCTAAGGAGATGCAGCAGAAATAGTATCAAGAATATACCAAAAAGGTGGCGGTCTCATTCGGAGATTGCCGTCTTTTTGCTACTTTTACGTTCTATTCAACAAGGTATATGACAACAAAAAGAATAAACAAGAACATTTCTGCAAGGTAGGCTGTGAGTATATGCCCAATGATTACCAGCCAATCATCCTAAAAAGGAAGAATTCAAAAAAGCCAGACCGGAATGAGAAACGGCAGATACCAGTAGGAGAAAACCTTTCTGCCATCAAAAACATTGATACAGGTTTATCAAGAAACATATTTCATAATACAGAGACGATACGGAACTGAAAATATTCTGCGTGACCATACGATTGATACTATCAACAGGTTGCTGGAAGTAGAAAGGCTAAAGAAAGAGAATATGTCGTTAAAGTACATAAATTCATTTTTTTCTAAAAGGGTAAAAATGAAACTTACAGACTGGGGTAATATTTTTTACATTTTATATCCGAGATCACATAAATTCTCTGATCGTTTATAATAAACTTTCAAGAGGTTTATTAAAAACTATTTTTGGGTTCTTTCAGGGGACAGTAGAAAATTAGTGGGGATAAGCATATATCTTGGTAATTCTAGACAGAAAGAATATTCTATCTAGCACTCCATGCAGATTAGCCCTGAAAAGTTTAATCTTAACATTGAAAGATTCCGTAGCTGCGTTTGATGCCCTGTTGTTATAGAAGTTTAGAATATCATCATAATGTTCATAGAAAGCGGTAGCTATGACATTGAACAATTAAATTCTTGAGTTATCCACTTTCTTATACCATCTTGCCATGTTTAATCTTACAGCATCCTTGATCGTGTTTTGGGCAAATCTCATTCTCAACGAATGTGACAGTCCGTAAGCTATTTTAATATCAGGGTATTCATCAAACTAGATTTCAGGCCTCTCCTTTTACTTTTCCGTCCACTTGTCTGCTGACTTAAACAAAAGGTATCTACTTCTAATCACTAACTCCGAGAAGGTGTCTCCATTTAGGAATCGATAAGGTACATATGTTTTTCTTGCACATTTACATTCTTCCATTTTTTCATTGGCTTGTTGAAGCGCATCCCAGTGATGAGTAATACGGATTTCCATTCAAAATGAATATTGTTAGACAACGCCAGATTCATTAATTCATCCAATTGAATATGTATTTCTGTAGATATTTGATTAACACCCACAACCGAAGTTGTGTATATTTCGGAGGGTAACACCAGTTGAACTAACACCTCCAATTGATTTGTTTCCATAAAACAAGGATTGTTGTTTCAACCAACATAACCAAATAAATTCCCGCCCAATTTCTACTGTCCCTCTTTCAGAGGTATGAATCGAAATATTACAATCGAGTAGAAGGAAAACAAAAGTAGTTTTCTTCCTACTTTCATTTTCCCCCCTTTCACACCACCGTAATCACAACGTTGGGATTACCAACGTACATACCGTTCGGCATACGACAGTTCCTATTTGGGGTACCGTTCGAGATAATAATCCATTAGGTTAATATATCCTACCCTACACAATTTGTCGTTAGACATTATCAAGGTAAGTATCCAACTGCATGCTATACGCCAATATCCAAGTCGAGTTCCCCATTGGTATACCCTGCTAATCATGGACACCACATCTATTTAGGCTTCCCACTCTGCCTTGGGGTCCTTCCATGATTTCCAGATACACATTCGCATCCGTCGTCTTAACCATTCGTCCGTTTCAATACAAAGACGCTTTATCTGTGCCAAGTGATAGTAACCTAACTATCCTCTTATGTATTCCTTAAGTTTCTGTTTCCTGCATTCATATCCCCCACCCGGTGCTCCAACTTGTCAACTTCTTGAGTTTGAATTTCATCTTTGACATGGATTTGGAGTGTACAGTCAGGAGAAATTCGCCTTTCATTACATAAAAAGAATAGCCAAGGAACTTTACTCCTTACACGTACGACATAACTGTCTTTTCACAATTCACTTTCAAAAAGAGTTGTCCTTCCATGAATTGGGTTATGGGTTCCTTGACGCGTTGTACTGCATGTTTCGACTTATAGAATATCATCGCATCATCAGCATAACGAACAAAAGGGGGGCCACGTCTTTTCAGTTCTTTGTTCAGTTCATTAAGCATAATATAGTTTAACAGCGGACTTAAAGGACCACCCAGTGGAGTACCTTCCGTACTTGACTCGAACAGACATCGGTTCAATACACCGCCGCGAAGATATTTGTGTATCAAACTCACAACCCTCCCATCCTTTATAGTGTAGCTGAGTATTTCTATCAGTTTGCTATGACTTACAGTATCAAAGAAACGCTCAAGGTTGAGGTCAACTATATATCTGTAGCCCTCATCCACTATCTTCTGCGCCCTTCCCAATGCGCCATGACAGCCCCTTTTCGGATGGAAGGAACTGTTCCTGAAGAACTGATATTCATAAATTGGTCACGGCTCTTTCATTTAAGCTTAACATAGTTTGTTAATTACCTGGTTATATTGTACTTACATTAATGGTTCTATACAACATTAATGTCAATGTTATTTCGAATGTAGGAGTGAACAGGTGCTAAATGCCTATTAATTATAAACATTGAAAATTCAAAGTATCTTTAAATGAAAGAACCGTGATAAATTGGTGCCAGAACTTGGTTTATGGCTTGTTGCACCAGCCGTTCTACCACGGTAGGAATACCCAAAAGGCGTTTCTTGCCATTGCCCTTAGGGATTTCAACCCTGCGAACAGGATTGGGACGATATGTCCCGTTCTGCAAGGAACTTATAATCTCATCCTTATTAGCCAAAAACCATGGAAACAGTTGTTCACATGACATCTTGTCGATACCGCCACACCCTTTGTTGCTGACTACTGCTTTATGCGCCTTATTCAGATTAGAAGAACTAAGAATGCACTCCAACAGGTGTTCCTTGTCGAATGGTACTTCCACGATATTGTCCTCAGGCATCTACATGAAAGTCTGTACTCCCTCATACCATTCGGATTCCGACTAGCTCTTTGAGCACAGTCATTACTAGGGCTGATGTTTTCTACATTCGTCCTTTCATAAGGTAACCTTCAATTACTATCGCTTAATTATTAGGTTCAGTTCTTCATGAAGCTCAATAACTTCACTACTATGACTTCTGCTGACCGCTCATAGTGAGCTTTGCTTCGTACATTTCGTAAAAAAACTAATCCACACGTCCATAATAATAAGGGTATTATCTTTCCATCTTATACCTGCTTCATTTATACCAACCGTTTCGAATAGCTATAGGCCTTTGGCTTGTCGTGCAACCTTGCCCATGGTCAAATGTCCTGTATGAAGTTTCTGTCCATCAGGCCAGATATTTGCCGTCAGCTTCTTTCAAATTCCAACTCACGATGGACACCCTTGCCATTGGCTGTGTGATTTCCGCTATTAGGGCTCACTCGGGACTTGCACCCGTTAGATAATACTCATACCGAGCATACACGAAAATGAGGTTGTACCAACATTTGACAACCTCATTCGTTATCCCCGTAGTGGATTACGTACATCTAACCTATTGAACTTATGCAACAATATTTACTTTTTCTGTTTTTAATTTCTCCAAAAATACGAAATAAAAATGAGAATGTCAATATAGAAGTAATATTTGTTACCCTTTCTTTAAGAACTTGAGATCCGCTCCTTCTTCGTGAAGTCCATCCCCACAATCAAGCACCTGCCGTGCGAGGCATCAATACAGGCTCAGCTTTCATTTTGGCCTGCAATGCTTTTAAAAGCAGAGTTGACTTAATTTCTTTGTATGCAGGATCTGCCCAATGATTCACCATTTCATTCGGGTCCTTTTTAAGGTCGAAGAGTTCACCTTCATCAGAATTCATATCGTAGGCTAATTTATAATTCTTATCGATATAAGTACAAACATAAAATTTTGTCATTTGAAAACGATTTTCCACTAGTACGTGGTTACGAATTTCATCTTTCTTTCCCAATAAAACATCTGTTTGGTCAACACCTGTCATACAACCTGGAATTTGAGTCCCAACCATATTTAAAATAGTAGGAGCAATATCAACCAAAGAAATCAACGCATCACTTCTCTTTCCCTCTGGAATCTTTCCTTTGAACGAAGCAATAAAAGGAATTTTCACATCGTCTTCATAATCAAATACACCTTTACCGGTTAAACCATGATGCCCATTGAAACCTCCATGATCGGTTGTAAAAATGATAAAAGTATTGTCAAGCTGCCCATTCTTTTCAAGATGATCCAGTATTTTACCGATATAATGATCCATCATTGAAATCATACCATAGTAGATAGCCTGATTTCTTTTTATACTTTTCTCAGACCATTTATGGTGTGAAATACCATGTACAGGATAAGAAGGGTCCCCCTCCTTCCAAATGGATTTGTCCGGATTCTCTTGACGAGTAACTCGATAGTGCAAAGGCATATCAGAGATATCGTCTTTCAGTGTTTCTGGTAAATCCATATCATCAGGATTGTACATTGAAGCCCATGGTTCAGGAACTAAATAGGGGTTGTGAGGATCGAAAAAACTTGCCCAAAGCATAAAGGGCTTATTCCCCTTCTTATATTGATCAAGCAATGCATTACAACGTTCTGCAATCCAAGCATCTGTATGATATTCTTGAGGCATTTTCCATGAACCTGATTGCCCTTTAGGAACATTACCGGTAGGAGTACGATACCAGTCTTTCCACTTATCTCCAACATGTTCCTGCAACCATACTCCATAATGTTGGCCCACGTGAGCTTCATCAGCATGATTACGAGCTAATTCAACATGATTGAAGCCATAAAAGGGACCATGATAATTTTTCCAAAAATCAAAATTTTGTAAAATAGGATATGCCTCACATGATGGAAATTCGGCAGTTCCGTGTAAAGGTTGAAAATGCGCCTTACCGACTAATGCAGTTTCATAACCACATTCGTTCAAGATATCACCAATACATAATTCCGTCTCAGGCATTTTTGTGCCAAGGGCATAGGCCCCATGTTGACTAGGGTAGCGGCCGGTAATCATAGAGGCGCGTGATGGAGTACTTACTGTATTGCATGAATAAGCCTTGTCGAATATAATACCATGCTGAGCAAGCCGGTCCAAATTGGGCGTTTTACACTTAGGATCATTATATCCCATCGCCATCCAGTGATGTTGGTCACTGGTAATGAATAAAATGTTAGGTGCTTTCTCCGAAACAGTTCTTTTAGGTTTTTCACCATAATATTTCCGATAAAGAGCATTAAGCTCGGGTGATTGAGCTATAGCCAACTGTGGAAGCAGTATAACCGAGTTTACTAATAATATTTTTTTATTCATATACTAATTAATTATTGATATTTCAAAGTAATGCAAAAAAAACTACCGAAAAACTTCAACCATATGAAATATAGGATTACCTTTTAAAGCTGTAATGGTTATATCCGGAATTAATGCTGCTATCTGTTTCTTGTTCTTTCCTGCAATCATTCCTTGTTCAACTAATTTGTTTGCTTCCAATCCATTAAGCGGCTCAGTTCCTTCTACTTTCCAAACCATCTCTTTCCATTGCCCCGTATTCGTATTTTTCACTGTATATTTCTTATTGCCATGAGAAATTGTCCATTGGTTGTCCCCTTCATCCAAATAGATGACCCGAAGAGATAACTGACAGCCTTTAGTAGCTTTAACAAAAGTAGGATGCATAACTACTGACATGCTTCCCCCTTCCGGTAATTTCCTAGCCCAAGCGCCATAACGACTTGCATCCGTACCAACATTGTGAACACCGACAGAATTGCCCGGTTGAACCAAAGTTAATAACGTATAGTCTTCTGTTAGATATTGTAGCGGTTTCTTCCAGCACAAACTACTATCACATTGACGAAATGCAGCCCAAACACCGGATGTAGTTTCTGCATAACGATGCTGCCCTACATACTTGGCTCCAAAATCGAATGCATTTCGAAACTCATTTTTCATTGAATCGGGTACTTTTTTCCCAAACTTCATTCCTTTAACAGGGATATCAAGATCACTGCTATATGTTGCCAAATAAGAAACACCGCAATTTATATCCATCAATATCCGCCAATAGTTCCATTGTTCAGGAGAACAGAATCTAGGATCTTTCACTCCACCATGTTCGCCCCAGGCACTTGCCCAAGGCTCTGCATAAGCATACGTCCGACCAGCCCTGCAATAATCCATAAAAACCATATATTGCCTTTCATTGCCTCGAGATTCCGCCTCACTTGATGTATGAAACCAAGCTAACCGCCCTTCACGAAAATCATTTTCATATTCCCTGCGCAAATCCTCGACAATACCATTACGTACAAAAACTGTAACAATGGGCGAAAGTTCTTTAACAAATTGATCCAACACATCTTTTATATATTGAGATACATCTTTCTGATTCCAAGGTTTTGCTTGCGTATCCCCCTCAGGAATAACCCATTTACTGAAATCATCTCCTTTATCTTTTACATATTTTGACGGAGAATGATGTTCTGTACCGTATGGATTTAAGTTCATACGGATTCCAATGATATTTTTTAGATAAGGACTCTGCTTTAGATGTTCTGCCCATGCCTTGATAAAATCAAGATAGGCTTGCTTAAAACGAGGATGCCAAAACATTAACGTATAAGCATCTTTAACTTGCTGACTGAGTTTACCCGGATAATAAGGTATTTCATCAAACATCCATTTAGGCTTATTATTACCATTTATTTGAAGAGTCGCATTGATATTCAATTCACCATATCGTTTCATCCATGCATCAAGTAATGACCAATCATATACTCCGGGGCCTTTCTCTATGTCGGCCCATTGCAGTACAATCTGACCACCTTTAATATAAGGAAGATTCAATAAATGACTATTTTTATTAATCCATATAGCATACATTCCTTCAGGATTGTTCAATTCGGAACGGGGCTTTACGTTAGGCAAAATAGTAGAATTATCAACTTTTTGGCTATAAACTACCGTAAATGCAGCAAGTGTAAAAATAAAAAATAAAATTCTCTTAATCATAAAGTATCTTTTTTATTATAATTCAAGACTATACCAAACAAAAGCCTGTTTTAACAGTTCAATTAAAACATCTCCAAAGTAACAATACTTAAAGGTGGCATCTTGACAGTGATTGTATTATCAATACCTTTCTTGAAATTATTGAATTGTGATGTCACAATTTTATCGAGTTTCTCAAAAGAGTTATAGTCAGAATATAGCTTAGAAGTCAAAACTTCCCCTTTTAATCGCTTGGCATCAAAGCCATTCAATATAACATCGGTAGAAACTTCGTTATTCGGATTCAAATTAACGATTGTAACATGAATTTTACCCTCTTTATTTTGCGAAGCCGATACATTTATTGACGGTATTCCCTCAGTACCATATACATAATTACGCGAAATTGCACTTGTTTTCAGTAAATTAGCCTCCTGATGGACCTTATACATCTTAAAAACATGATAAGTAGGAGTTAACAACATCTTTTCTTTATCTGTCAGTATCAAGGACTGCAAAACATTGACGGTTTGAGCTAAATTTGCCATACGCACTCTATCAGAATGATTATTGAAAATATTCAACGTAGAAGCGGCTATAAGAGCATCACGCATGCTGTTTTGCTGGTATAAAAAACGAGGATTAGTATCTGGTTCAGGATCTGTCCATATCCCCCATTCATCCACTACCAAAGCTATTTTCTTTTTCGGGTCATACATATCCATGATAGCGGAATGTTTGGTCAGCAACTCATCCATAAATAAGGCATTTTTCACACCGCCAAAATATTCTTTTTCATCAAATTGAGTAGCAGCCCCTTTTTTACTCCAATTTCCAGTTGCTACGGTATAGTAGTGAAGAGAGATACCCCACAACATTTTAGCGGGAATTTTCTTTAAGCATGTTTCCATCCAATTATAATCAGCACTATTAGGACCACAAGCTATTTTTTTAATCTTATGCCCTGAATAATCATACACAAATCCTTGAAAACATCTGTATTCATCCGAATAATGTTCCGGAGTCATATTGCCTCCACATCCCCAACTTTCATTTCCAATACCCCAAAAACTTACTCCATAAGGTTCTTCATGCCCGTTCTCTTTACGCAAATTAGCCCAATATGAATCACCTGAATAGTTTAAATATTCAACCCATTCGCGTAAATCTTTAGGCGAGGCAGTAGCCATATTGGCAGAAAGATAAGGTTCACATCCTAAAAGGTCGCAAAGCCTCATAAACTCGTCAGTACCAAAACTGTTATCTTCCGTAACTCCACCCCATTTACTATTTACTATCTTAGGTCGTTTTGCAGGGTCTCCAATGCCATCCTTCCATTGATATTCATCTGCAAAGCAGCCACCGGGCCAACGGAGATTAGGTATATTAATATCCCGTAAGGCATTTACAATATCCATGCGGATCCGGCCTTCCTTTGCGACGTTAAGGTTAGAGTCAACCCAAAATCCATCGTATATACAACGTCCCAAATGCTCAGCAAAATGGCCATAAATATTTTTACTGATAATTTGCTGTGGCATATCAGCTTGGATGGTAACCACAGCCTTATCCTCTTGTGCCCACAACGAAGCTGAAAGAAATAATGTTAAAGCTAAAAAAATTATTTTCATGATATTATGGTTAATGCTTGTTACTTTTCCAAAGAAAGTATGTCATGTCAGTCTAATCCCATTTAAGAGAGCTAAAATCATTTTTACGAATCAATCCGTCATTAGAAATTGTATAATCTTTGGGGAACTCATTACTCCATTTTAAGCCACTGACACGTTCTTTTAAAATAGCTCTATGTTCGGCAACTATATCCTTCAGTTCTTTTTTATATGCTATATTTACAAACTCATTAGGATCTTGTTCGTGATCATACAGTTCTTCAAAACCAGCTTCCGGATAATATATATACCTATATTTATCTGTCCTGACAGCATATCCACGACCATTGGCCGGAGCTTGAAATTTGTAAGCTGTAATTGCTGCAGGATGTTTTACCTTTTGACCTTTTAAAAGTGGAACTAAACTATGGCCGTCACAATTATCGGGCGCTGATTTACCCACCAATTCGGCTAAAGTAGGGAAAATATCAATCAAACTGACAGCTGTCTCGCTTACAGTACCGGCTTTAGTCATGCCGGGAACACAAAACATCAATGGAACTCTGGTAGATTCTTCCCACAATGTAAATTTTTCCCAGTTTTCCTTTTCACCAATATGCATACCATGATCTGACCACAACACTATAATGGTATTTTCGTTATAAGGAGAAGCCTCTATCACATCCAATAGTCGGCCAATCTGAGCATCAGTGAAAGATATACATGCCATATATGCCCGGATTATCTCTTTCCAACTCTTATTTTGCATTACGAATTTATGCCAACTTCTTCTGCCATGATCAAAAGTATCAGCCAAATCATCAGTCGTAATTTCTAAATCGGGAATTGAATCCAACGGATACATATCAAAATATTTCCGAGGTACTTCCCATGGAATATGAGGCTTAATAAAGCCTGCTGCCATAAAAAGCGGTTTGTCCCTTTTTCTGCTTAACTCATATTTAACCCAATCCACCAGCTGATAATCAGGCATCTTCGTATCTTTACAATCAATAGCTCCCCATGTAAAATATTTAATCGGTCTTTTCCCTTTTAATCCTTCCGGATTTCTCACTTTTTCCGGAGCCGGTATCTGGTAGGTAGCAGGTACATACGCACTGGGCCACCAATAATCCCAACTTTCAGGTTCACCCTGATTAACTGTAAGCCAAGGTGGGGCTAATGTATGATATATTTTTCCACCTGCCAAAGTTTCATAACCATTGGCCCTAAAGAATTGCTCGATAGTGACAACATCTTTCATTACCGGCTCTTTACGCCATTCCGGACCATCATAAAGTATATTATGCATGATATTTGATCTTGCAGGATGAACACCTGTCATAACCGAAAGCCGGGATGGAGCACTTGCCGGAGCTGCACAATGCGCATTGGTAAAAGTCACTCCCTTCGAAGCCAAGCGATCTAAATTAGGAGTTTTGATACCTTTAAGTCCACCCAAAGGAGCAACCCAATCATTCATATCATCTACCGCTATAAAAATGACATTAGGCTTTACTTCCTCGGCACTTATCATACTTAACGAGCTTAGGCACAGTGTTCCACTAAGCAATAAATTCACATTTTTCATTATGTGATCGATTTTTAATAAAACGACAATTAAAGTTTATCATTAGTGAAGATTTACCTAACAACCTTGATGCCTTCTGCACTACAAACGATTTGTGCCATCTGCAAAAAAGTATATCTCTGATGCTTCTCAAGCAATTTTGCTTCTTTTCCTTCTCTAAATGGTTCTACATGATAAAAGATAAATGCTTCATCTTCACCATTCACACAAACACTGGGATGCCTGCCTTGGCTCCAGTCCAAAGTTCGCTCTGAAGTTCCTGCTTTCATTATTTGCCCATGATATTTCCAGGTAATGCCATCTTCGGAACTATAGGTAGCCAACCCCACATGCGGATCGGTAAGCATATAGAAACGGTTCTTATACATGAAAACATATACAGCCTCCTGATAGGGCAAGGAATGTAAATTAAAATTATTAACATCACCTTGAACTTCACCTTTCATTTTCCAAGAATATAAATCGCTACTCTCCGCATACCGAATCATTTTTTTCTTGTTTCGCATATACTCGGTACCTCCCACATAATACATTCGATACATGCCGGAAGGTAATCTGATAATCCTGCCCGAACTTGTCCACTTCTGCACATGCAAAAATCTCGTATTTATAAATTCTGGTCGGTGTATAGATCCAGAAATACGGACTTTTCTGGTATACTTCCTGATCCCGGTAATCCTTCAGACTGCCAAACATAGAGCCATTTTTCATGTTGTGTCCATATACAATGGTATTACGCTGCCCAAAATTGCTTTTATTCATATAATCCATGAATATAGAACCAGCAAAATTATCTGTCCTCTGGAAGGTCCGATGCAGATAATAATCATTGTCTTCGCCCTGTACAATCGGATAATTGATGGTATCCACAGCTTCCATCTCCAGCCAGCCAATCACATCCGGGTTAATTTCCTGTAGACTGTCAAAATCAATGGGATTTTCCATGCTCTCAAACCGACTGCTGCCACTGTGCTCCGTCAGTTCTGCATCTCCCCATTCATCTCCCATGGTATCATTGGCATCCATGGAATCTTCCAGACCTTCTGTCACTTTTTCATTGTCTGCATACTCTTCCAATGCCGTGTATTCATCCACTCCGGTCTTATAGTCCAGATAGATGGTCACCAGCTTCCATGCAGCGAAACAGAAAATACCGATTGCAATTAACAGGATCAGTGTACTGATTACATTCCCGATCCCGCCTTTTTTCTTCTGCCTCTGTCCTCTTCTTGCCATAGACTTCCCCCTTACACTTTTCTTCGATTCTTTTTCCCACTTTCTGACTTCTTATTTGTTCCAAGCCTCTGATGACGTGTCATTGGATCCTCTTCTTTTGGCTGTTCTGGCGGCTGAACCTTCTGCGTCGGGTTACTGATTCCCGGAAGTATAACGGTAAATGTGGTACATTCCCAGTCGCTTGCTGCCTCAATAATACCACCGTGTAATTCTACGATACGCTTGGCAATAGACAGTCCCAGTCCGGATCCGCCGGTCTGGCTGGATCTGGCATTGTCCACACGGTAGAACTTTTCAAAAATGGTTTTCAGGTTCTGCTCCGGTATCTCATGACCCTGATTCTTGAATGTAATGACGATGTCCATTCCCTTGGCTCTCGCCTCAATCTGGATCTCTGTATCTGTATAACTGTAAGCTATAGCATTTCGAAGCAGATTATCAAATACACGGGCAAGCTTGTCCGGATCCCCCAGTACCATAAGATCATCATCTGTCT
>ERZ826016.2619-NODE-2619-length-13734-cov-8.345128_pt1 | contig 13734 bp, 7 predicted proteins | sample MGYA00519872_ERZ826016 | MGnify/ENA primary metagenome ERZ826016 (study PRJEB31778, sample SAMEA3449218) | human gut metagenome | biome: human gut; feature: human-associated habitat; material: faeces | place: United Kingdom | collected 2010/2012 ... | reverse complement strand
TGTTCTATATATTCCGGATGATGATACACAAGTGGTTACGATTATCCGTGTTATGCACGGTGGACGAGATGTGGATACGCAATTAAACAGATTTACAAAAACAAAATAGTTTGAAAGCATCAATCAGAAATGGTTGGTGCTTTTTCATGCCTGGAGAAATCTGGGCTTTTTTTATGCCCATTTTTACGGAAGGAGGTATCGACCGTGGCTAACAGAATTATGGGTATTACTGTCGAGATTGGCAGAGATACCACCAAATTACAGACTGACCTAAAGGGAGTCAATAGACAAATTAAAAGTACGCAGCAGCTGAAGGACGTTGATAAGTTATTGAAACTTGATCCGGGAAATACAGAGTTGCTTGCACAAAAGCAGAAGCTTCTTGCTGATGCAGTTGGTGAAACCAAGGAGAAGTTAGCCACTCTGAAAACTGCCGCTGAACAAGCAAACACAGCTCTCGCAAATGGTGACATTTCTCAGGAGCAGTATGACGCACTTCAAAGAGAAATCATTGAGACAGAGCAGGAGTTGAAAAATCTAGAAACACAAGCAAACCACCAGTTATGAATGTGATACGAAATTTAAAGCAGACGAGGAAGAAGTGCAAAGACAAATTAAAATGAAGAAAACGACGAAATAAACCGTTGTTTTTTATTTGTTTAGTTTCTTTTTGCGGTAGGCAAGAGGGGTAATGCCGTATTCGTTTTTGAAAGCTCTTTGAAAATGCGGCTGACTCGAAAAGTAAAAGAAATTGCTTATATCGGCAATGGACTTATTGGAATAAGCAAGCAGTTGTTTCGATTCCTGTAATTTTGCTTTTATGATATATCGGGCAATCGTTTCGCCTGTTTCTTTTTTGAACTGTTCCATAAACATAGAACGGCTTTTATAAACGTGCTTCAAAACGTCGTCAACGCCTATGGGTTGGTTGGTATGAGTTTTTATAAATTGTAGCGCGGAATATACTTCGTCGGAATAGGCTTCGGGATGTTTTTGATCGGCAACTCTCTGTGCAAAATCTATAATCGCATTATACCTTAATTCATTTACTTGATTAACTGAAATACAACGCTCACATTCTTGCGTGTATAGATCAATAAGCTGATAGGTTTGCTCTATATCGAGATTGCCTTTAATTGCCCCGGCTTTACCGACAAGTGCTATAAATCCTATAAAAATATTCTTTGATTGACGAAGCGCATCGTCGGCAAGTTTGCCTTCGGGAGTGGGGGTATTGGCAAGCGTTTTGAAAAATGCCGCAAGTCCTTCCACGTCGCCGTTTCTAACATAACTTAAAAGCCGCTGTTCAAGGTTATAAGTACCGTGAATAAAGTCATCTTCTTTCCAAATTTCTTCGGTGTATTTTTCGGGAACTTTGAAGTCATTGTTTTGACTATTAAAGAAATCTACTATCGATATTTCTTCTCTGTTAATTAAATAATGTACAAGACAAATGAAATTGAGAAATTTATTATATGAAATTCGCGGGATATTCCCGATAAATTCTTTCAGCGAATCAAGCTCGTTCCAATCAAGATTATGCTCGTGAATTAAAGATGCAAAAAGGTCATCCGAGATTTTCTTATTTTTGAACGGCCCTACCAAAATTAGCGTTTTTTCGTCGTTGGTTTTAATTGCACCGTACAAACCCGCATAACCTGAAACAAGCGAAGGATTGCTTTCGCCTGTAACTCTATTTGCAATGTGTCGGAATACTTTTTCATAACCGAGATATGAGCAGTTAAATTTAATGACTTCGTTCCTGTCATTAAAGCAGATAATCGGTAAGTTATACGAAGCATATAAAAGCTCGCAAGTTTTAAGCAGATTATTAGTTTCCATAGACGCCTCCCGTATTATTGTATAATATCTCGGACTTTAATGCAATATTCTTTATTTGAGAACTTTGTATAATGTAGGCAGAGCGGCAACTTTTATAGAAATTCTTGTCGCGTTGGGGGAAAAATGAGAGTAGAGTTCAATGACAATTGGATATTAACGAAAGGTAACGGCGAAGAAAAAATCGTTCGGCTTCCGCATGATGCGATGATTGAAGAAAAGCGTTACGAGAATTGCGTGAACGGTAAACAATGCGCTTTCTTTCCGGGCGGTAAATACGTTTACCGTAAGTATTTTAATGTTGTCAAAGAAAATTTGCACAAATATACCGCTCTGCTGTTTGAGGGCGTTTATAGGTACGCAGCGGTTAAACTGAACGGGGAAATAGTCGGAACAAACATAAACGGTTTTTCGGATTTCACGGTAGAACTTACAGGCAAGCTCATTGAGGGCGAAAACGTATTGGAGGTTATAGCCGATAACACGCTTACACCTAATTGCCGTTGGTACACAGGTAGCGGAATATATCGCCCCATACAGTTAATACAAAAAGAAGATAACGAAATTAAAAGCGTGAGAGTAACCACGCTTTCCGTTGAACCTGCAAAAATTGAAGTTGATATTTTATCAGAATCGCATCCGTATGTAGAAATCTATGATGGGGCAATTTTGCTCTATAAAGGGGAATCGGGCGAAATAGAACTCGAAAATGCAAAACCTTGGAGTGTAGATAATCCGTACTTATATAAATGCGTGGTGAGAACGGATAAGGACTGTGAGGAAGTTAAATTCGGCATACGCAAGGTAGAGATTATTCCCGAACAAGGTTTGTTCGTAAACGACGAAAAAACATTATTGCGGGGCGGCTGTATTCACTCTGATAACGGAATATTAGGTGCGTGTTCGTTCAAAGAAGCTGAATACCGCAAAGTTAAAATATTAAAGGAAGCAGGATATAACGCTATCCGTTGCGCCCACAATCCCTGTTCAAGGTATTTCTTACAGGCTTGTGATGAACTCGGAATGTTTGTATTAGATGAAGCCTTTGACGGTTGGTATATACCAAAAGAATATCACGATTATTCAAGGGATTTCAATTCCGATTATAAGTTTACACTAATGCGGATGGTTGAAAAAGACTATAATCACCCGTCTGTAATAATGTATTCGATAGGCAACGAAGTATCGGAAACGGCAGAGGATAAAGGTATTGAACTCTGCGGGAAGATGCGTGATTTTGTAAAGTCTTTGGATAGTACCCGCCATGTAACTTGCGGTGTAAATCTTTTGATTGATGTGTACGCACAAATGGGCGTTGGTATTTACAAAGACAAAGGCGAATACAAAAGAGAGCCGTTACCCGATAAAACCAAAAAGAAAAGAGAGAAAAAAAGCGGATCAACGTTTTTCAATGCAATGGCACAGAAACTCGGCGGACTAATGTTCTTTATGAGTAAGCTGAAAAAAGCCGAGAAAGTTGCTCTGAAAGTTGCAGATAATATTGATATTATCGGTTTGAATTACGGCTCGTCGAGATATGAAATCGACGGTAAAAAATATCCCGAAAGGATGATGCTCGGCACGGAAACTATGGTAAAAGACTTGCCGTATAATTGGTCGAAAGTCAAAGATATACCGGGACTGATTGGCGATTTCGTGTGGGCGGCTTGGGACTATCTCGGAGAAGCGGGAGTCGGCGATTGGACTTATTACAGTTACAAAGGTTTGCCGCTGTTGGCAGGTTCGGGAACGATAGACTTGGAAGGCAACATTACAGCCGAAAGCGAATTTATGAAACGGGTTTGGGGACTTACGAAAGAGCCGTATATCGGCGTAAGACCGCTCAATCATCGAAAGGAAGTTCCGTTCAAAAGCGCATGGAGATTTACGGATTGTATTGCGAGTTGGAATTGGCAAGGCTATGAGAATAAAAAGGCAGTAGTGGAAGTTTATGCCGACGCGCAGTACATAGAATTGTATCTGAACGGGAATAAAGTAGGCAGAAAAAGAGTTGAAGATTTTGTTGCCTTGTTCAAAGTGAAATATAAGAGCGGAACGCTGAAAGCTGTTGCTTTGGACTCGAATAAACGTGAGATAAGTGAAAGCAAGCTATCTTCGGGAAAGAAAGTAACGCTTAAAGTGCAGACTGATAAAACAAAACTGAAAACGGGTGAGCTTGCGTTCATACATATTAAATTTGTTGATGAAAACGGTAATATAGTGCCGTATGTAGAACAACAAGTTGACTTGCAGCTTATCGGCGAAAGCGTATATTTACAAGGATTTGGTTCGGCACAGGTAAAGACAGACGAAACTTATAATAACCCTTATCACAACAGTTTTCGTGGCAGTTGTCTTGCGGCAGTTCGGGCGGGGACGATTAAAGGTCAGACAAGGATACTAATTAAAACAAAAAATCATATAACGCAGGAAATTATGATGGAGGTGGAATAAATGGCTAAATTCAGGCTTTTCGGTAATCCTACGGCAGATATTACAAACAGAGAACTTTTGCATCGTGAGATTGCTCGTCAAGTGGCAGCGGAGGGTATGGTTTTACTCAAAAACGATGGTGCTTTACCGCTTAAAGAAAAGAGAATCGCTGCATACGGCGCGGGTGTTCGTATGACGATAAAGGGCGGTACGGGTAGCGGAGATGTTCAGGAACGTTATTCAGTTAATGTTGAAAGCGGATTGAAAAATGCAGGCTTTGAAATTTTGTCCACCCGTTGGCTTGACCGTTTCGATAAACAGTTCGCACAGGAAAAAGAAGAATGGCGGCTCGGAATCGAAGAACGCATTAAAAAGTATAAGATATGGGAAGTGCAGAAAATGTTTGACGAGGTTATACACGTTACCCCGCTCAAATTCCCCATAGGCGATAAGATTCAGGAAGAAGATTTGTGCGAATGCGGCACGGCAATCTACGTTGTAGCTCGTCAGGCGGGCGAGAGTGCAGACCGTCGCAGAGAGGCGGGAGATTTCCTGCTTTCGGATGTCGAGCTGTACAATATCAAACTTTTATCGGAAAGATATAAAAACTTTGTGCTTGTTATTAATTGCGGAAGTCAGATAGATTTAACCGCATTGGACGGAGTAAATATCGGGGCGATCATATTTATGGCGCAAGGCGGAGAAGAAGGCGGAAACGCTCTTGCCGATATTCTTTGCGGCAGGGTTACGCCTTCGGGTAAACTTACCGATTCTTGGGCTTATAAATACGAGGACTACCCTGCGTCGGACGAATATGGAATTTTAGGAAATGTACTCGAACAGCAGTATAAAGAGGGCATATACGTCGGCTACCGTTACTTTGATACCTTTGGCGTGGACGTAAGATACCCGTTCGGCTTCGGACTTTCCTATACAAAGTTTGAAATTGCAACGAAAAGTATAGACACAGAAAAAAGCGTTGTAAAGTTAAAGGTTGCCGTTAAAAACGCAGGAACAGAATATTCGGGAAAGGAAGTAGTGCAAGTCTATCTTGCAAAACCGCAGGGAACAATCAAGTGCGAAAGGCATATGCTTTGCGCGTTTGCAAAGACCAAAGGATTAAGACCGAACGAGAGCGAGGAATTAACTCTCACGTTCGACCTTACCGATTTTGCGGTATATGACGAGCGCGATGCTAAATACGTCTTGCAGAGCGGAAAATACGGCGTATTCATTGGTAATTCCATTAAAGATATAACACCCGTTGCGGTTCTGAATCTCGATGCGGAAGTTGTTACCGAAATTTGCAAAAGCGTGTGCAAAAAACGTGGCGAGTTCAATGAGATAACGGCAGACATTAAAGATGAAACGTATTCTGCCGATTTGCCCGTTATCGAAATAAAAGCAGCCGCTATTGCAACAAAGAAAAACGAATATGGAAATTTGTCCCCGATTATAACTACACCGCAGACTGAAAAATATTTGAAAACGCTTTCCGACAAAGACCTTATAGAACTTACGGTAGGCGGCGGATATATGGGACGCAGTTATAACGTAACGCCTTCCGTCGCAGGCAGAACGAGCATCGGTTTGTTAAAGCGTGGTATCCCGAATATCAATTTAAGCGACGGTCCCGCAGGGCTTCGGCTTTCGCCTAAAAATGCCTATACAAAGTGCGGTTCGCCGAGATATATTGACCACGTTCCCGATGATTGGCAATGGGGTTGGATAAAGAAATTTGAAAAATTCTTCCTTGCAAAGTCGAACAAGGGATACAAAGTATATCAGTATATGACGGCTTTCCCTTGCGCCACGCTGCAAGCACAGACTTGGAATATCGAGCTTGTAGAAAAGATAGGCAAGGCAATAGGCGTGGAAATGTTAGAAACGGGTGTAACCGTTTGGCTTGCACCAGGTATAAATATCCATCGCAATCCGCTTTGCGGACGCAACTTTGAATACTATTCGGAAGATCCGCTTGTTTCGGGTATGTTCGCTTCGGCGGTCACGAAAGGCGTTCAGTCGCATAAAGGCTTGGGCGTAACGATTAAGCATTTCTGCTGTAACAATCAGGAAGATAAACGCGAATCTATGTCGTCTAACGTGGGCGAAAGGGCGTTGCGTGAAATATACCTGAAAGGCTTTGAGATTGCAGTTAAGACGAGTGCGCCTAAATCAATCATGACGAGCTATAACAAGCTGAACGGCGTATATACGCCTAATAACTATGAGTTATGCGTTTCTGTTTTGAGAAATGAATGGGGATATAAAGGGCTTGTTATGACCGATTGGACAGCGACGGGCGACAATAAAGGTAAGCACGAACTCTGTCATAAATGCGGCAACGATTTAATAGAGCCGGGTGGAAAAGCAGTAAGGAAATATTTATTCAAGGCTTATAAGAATAAGCAGCTTGATATGAATCTTGTTAGGGTTGCGGCAGCCAACGTGCTGAATTTGATATTTGAAAGCAGCGTGTATGATTTAAGGAGGAACAAATAATGGCAAAAGAAAGCAAAGGGCTTTTGAGCGGCGGCTTGTTTGCAAAGCCGATTATGGACTCACGAGTCAAGACGAGAGCGGTGTCCAAAAAAGAAAAGCTTTTAGGACACTTGTTAGGTCCGCTCGGACTTATTTTCGTTGTCAATACCATTGCCGCGCTTGTTGAAAAATTCTTTACACAGCAGGTAGGCGCAATGTACGGTACGGGCAACGTTGAGATGATTCAGAAAATGGGCGGATATTATGAAGTCATAATGACTGTTACCAAAGTTTTAGGTGTCGGCTTGGGACTTTTAATCGGTTTCTTGCTATCCCGGACAAAATCAAAGCAGGGACGTTTCCGCCCGTGGTATTTGATTTTCGGCTTTATGTCAATTATAGTCGGCGCATTGATATTCCTGTTTCCCGGCACAACGCTCGGCGAGAGCTATTGGTATTATTTCTTCTTTATGCTTGTTTGTTACAATACGGTAGGCTGTTCATTTTTCTACACGTTCAGAGATAATATTGTGTCTGTATCCACGCGAGATCCGAAAGAAAAGGCACAGCTCACATTTATTCGTAAGATGTCTTGGACTCTTATCTCGGGTATTCTTATCGGAATGCTTGTTAGTTCCGTCGTGTTACCCTTCTGGCTTGAAAAAGATATTAGAGGTTATTCGATACTTTTAATCGTCCTTTCGGTTGTTGCCATTCCGCTGTTCCTTATGGAGTATTACTACACGAGAGAGCGCATAATCGAGGATGTTGCGGAAGAAGTAGAGGATGAAAACAAAGTGCCGTTAAAGGCTCAAATGAAGGCACTTTTTACAAATAAGTATTGGATTATACTTACGGTTCTTGCTTTGATACAAGGCATTGTAGATTCGTTTAAGGGTGGCAACGTTCAGTATTTCTACATAAAGTTTGTGCTTGGCGGTGCGGAAAACGGCTCAATGTATATGCTGTATCAGATAATAACGGGCGTTCCGCTTGGTCTTGGTGCAATTATAGCGTATCCCCTTGCTAGAAAATTCGGTATCAAGAATATTACGTTTGCAGGCTACGCATTGGTATTGATCGGAAGCGTATTGGGTTGGATAATGTCTGATAATATTCCTGTCGCTATGGTTGCGGGATTTTTAAGGCAGTTCGGCATGATTCCCAATGCGTACATATTTGCAACGCTTATGTGCTATGCGTTTGACAGTATCGAATATAAATCGGGTTTCAGAGTGGAAGGCTTGCTTGCTACGGCAATTGTCGGGGCGATTATGGGATTGATATATGCGCCGTTTGCGGGTGGTTATGAATCCACGATATTAAAGCTCGGCTTTGTAGATGCCGAAGGAGTCGTAGCTTCCGAAGCCGTAAAATCGTTTATGTCGCTTTCGTTCTATTTGTTCGATATTATTATGGCAGTTGCTTTCTTGGCTTTAATTCCGTTTGTCAACGTAGAAAAGAAACTTCCCGAAATCAATGCAGAGCTTTTGCGCCGTAAGAAGGAAGCTGTTATTGCAAAAGGCGAAGTGTGGCTTGAACCCGAAGAACAGGACAGAGTGGAAAGAGAGCAGGCAGAAAGAGAAGCGGAAGAAACAGAATCTTTTTCATATCGATTGGGATTGATGATTCGATTGTACGTAATTTACATATCGCTCACGCCCGTTACTCCGGAACAGACAAACAAGCGCTGCCCCGTATTTCGGACACGGCCGCTTCGTTCGAGATCGAGACGTCCGCATCCGTTCCGATAAGCATTCGCCCTGCCTTACGCGGTCCGATGCGGAGAGGCCGGTGCCACGCCGAACCGACCGACGGAAACGATCGGAAACCCGGCATCTGCAAGACCCTCTCCTGAGGAAAATATATTCGACGCCCTATTTATATTCTGGAATAACGCTTCGTTTCCGCAATCCGCCTTTATGACAAATATATTTTATTTTCAGGACAAAATCAACAGGAAAATACCCCGAAAAGGCAGGCCGATACGACAAAAAGCCCTGTTTCCGTCCGTCCGCCAACCAGCGCGATACGGAATCCACTTTGGCAAGCAGGCAACGAAAAGGCCGCCTGCATACGTCAGACGGCCTTCGATATCGATCGGACGGAACGATCAGCCCAAATGTCCGCTTCGGAGCAGATACTCGGCGATCTGCACGGCATTCAGCGCGGCCCCCTTGCGGATCTGGTCGCTGACGCACCAGAACGTCAGCGAGTTCGGATCGGCCAGATCGCTACGGATACGACCCACGTATACGGCGTCGACTCCGGCCAAAGGCAGCGGCATCGGATAGCTTTTCTCGGCAGGCTCGTCCATCAGCACGACCCCTTCCGCCGATGCGAAAGCCTCGCGCGCCTCCTCGACCGATACGGGACGCTCGGTCTCGACCCAAACCGCCTCGGAATGGGCGCGCATGACCGGAACCCGGACGCACGTAGCGCTGACGCGGACGTCGGAGTGCATGATCTTGCGCGTCTCGTTGAACATCTTCATCTCCTCCTTCGTATAGCCGTTCTCGGTAAACACGTCGACCTGCGGAATCACGTTATAGGCCAGCTGGTAAACGAACTTGGACACGGTCGGCTCCTCGCCGCGCACCAACTGGGCGTGCTGCCGTTCCAGCTCGGCCATAGCGGCCGCTCCGGCCCCGCTCGCCGACTGATAGGTCGAAACGCGGACGCGGCGGATATGCGACAGGTTCTCGATAGCCTTCAGCGCAACGACCATCTGAATCGTCGTGCAGTTCGGGTTGGCGATGATCCGGCGCGGAGGATCGATTCCGTCCTCCGGATTCACTTCGGGCACGACCAACGGAACGTTCGGGTCCATACGAAACGCGCTCGAATTGTCGATCATCAGCGTGCCGTGCTTCGTAATCGTCTCGGCGAACTCCTTGGAAGTGCCTGCCCCGGCCGAGACGAAGGCTACGTCTACGCCCTCGAAATCGTCGTTATGAGCCAGCAGGCGCACCCCGATTTGTTTTCCCCGGAACGAATAGGCGCGTCCCGCGCTCCGCTCGGAGCCGAACAGCAACAACTCGTCCACAGGAAAATTCCGCTGCTCGAGCACTTTCAGCAACTCCTGACCGACGGCTCCGCTCGCTCCGACAATCGCAACTTTCATAACTCAGCTTTTTAATTTGAACCCCTCCCGCCCCAGCGGTCCGGAACCCGAACCGGCCGGAAGAAACGGCAGGATTTATTTTCGGACAAAGGTAATCGAAATCGAGAATAAAAACACAATTTGTTTTATTTTTATTCAATCTGTTTATTTACAAACAGATTTTATCATTCCACCGGACGCATCATCAATCGAAGAATTCGTCTCCTTCCCCCGATCCCGAGGGCAGCGCCGCCGCCGGCTCAGCCGACTCGTCGCAGTCGTACGACACGGCATTGACCGGAATCGGGAACTGATCCTTTTCCGTTATGCCGAGCTTCGAATCGCCGTAAACCTTTTTCATGAAATTGGCGAAAATGGGCAGCGCGATCCGCGATCCCTCGCCGCCGGACGACAGATGGATGCTTCGGTCTTCGCCGCCGACCCAGGCGCCTGCCACGAGCTTCGGCGTCACGCCGACGAACCACGCGTCGGAATTCTTCTGCGAGGTTCCCGTCTTGCCGCCCATGTCGGCCTTCAGCCCCAAAGCCCGTATGCGGCCGGCCGTACCGGCGTTCACGACACGCTTGAGCATGCCGAGCATCGTATAGGCCGACTGCTCCGAAATAGCGTCCTGCGACGGCGACGTGAAGTTCGCGAGCACGTTTCCGTGGCGGTCCTCGATCCGCGTGACGAAAATCGGATCGACATGCACGCCCCGGTTCGCGAACGTACCGTAGGCCCCTACCAGTTCGAACAGCGAGAAGTCGGAAGTCCCCAAGCAGAGCGCATAAACCGGATCGATGTAGCTGCGGATACCGAACTTATGGATAAAGTCGGCCACCGCCTGCGGCTGGCGCGCCTGCTTCATGATCCAGGCCGAATAGTTGTTTCGGCTGTTGGCCAGCCCCCAGCGCAACGGCTTCCACTCGCCGTCGTATACGACCTTGCTCGCCTCGCGCGGAGACCAGGGCTCGTTGTCGGTCTCGATCGTCACAGGCAGGTTCGGAACCTGCGTGCAAGGCGTCAGATCTAGCTGCTCGATCGCGAACGTGTATACGAACGGCTTGATCGTCGAGCCGACCTGACGCCGGCCCTGCTTGGCCATGTCGTATTTGAAATAGCGGTAGGACGTTCCTCCGACGTAGGCCTTCACATAGCCGTTCGACGGATCGACTGCCATGAACGAGGCCCGCAGGAACTTCTTATAGTACATCAGCGAGTCGTCGGGAGACATCACCGTATCGCGGTCGCCCTTGTAGCTGAACACGCGCATCGGCACGGGCGTAGCGAACGCCTTGTCGATCTCGGCGTCGGTAGCTCCGGCGCGCTTCATCTGTCGGTAACGGTCCGAGTTCTTTTTCGCGCGCCTCATGATCGCTTCGCGCTCGTCCTTGCTGATATCCGAGAAAACGGAGCCCCGCGCCTTCGTAACCCGGTCCATCATAGGCTGCACGGTTTCCCCCATCTGTTCCCAGACGGCTTGCTCGGCATATCGCTGCATCGTCGCATTGACCGTCGTATAAATCTTCAGTCCGTCGCGGTACAGGTCGTAAGGCTGTCCGTTGGCCTTCACGTTCTTGTCGCACCAGCCGTAAAGCGGGTTGCTTTCCCACTGCTCGACGGCCTGACGGTAGTCCCAGTCGCCGGCCGCGCCCGGTCCGAAGCTCTCGCGCGACGGCTTGCCGGAAGTCATCACCATGCGCAGCATTTCGCGGAAATAGGTTCCCGTACCCGCGTTGTGGGAAATCGGGCGGAAGTCCAGCTCGATGGGCAGCGCCTGAATCGAGTCGCGCTGCGCGCGGGTCAGATAGCCTTTCTCCCTCATGCGGCTGATGACCGTGTTGCGCCTTGCGAGCGCCCGGTCGGGATTGCTGCGCGGGCTGTACCGCGTCGGCGCATTGACGACGCCCACGAGCATCGCCGCCTCCTGCACGTTCAGCTCCGAAGGCAACTTGTTGAAAAAAGTCCTCGCAGCGGACTTGATCCCGTAAGCATTGCTGCCGTAAGGAACCGTATTGAGGTACATCGTGATGATCTCCTCTTTCGTATAGTTATACTCGAGCATGACGGCCGTAATCCACTCCTTGAGCTTGGATATGACGAGTTTGGAACCTTTCGAGATCGGATTGTTATAGACGGCCGTATCGCGCGGATACAAGTTCTTGGCCAGCTGCTGCGTGATCGTACTGCCTCCCCCTTGCCTCCGGTTGCCCAGCGCGAGCGTCTTGACGGCCACCCGGGCCAGCGAGATGAAATCGATTCCCGAATGGGAATAGAAGCGCATGTCCTCGGTCGATATCAGCGCGGCCACCAGCGCGGGAGAAAGCTCGTTGTAATCGACGTAAGACCGGTTCTGGATAAAGAAGCTGCCTATCATCTCTCCGTCGTCGGAATAGATTTCGGTAGCCAGATTGCTTTTCGGATTCTCGAGTTCCTCGAACGTGGGCAATTTGCCGAACGCCCCCAGACGAGTGAGCAGAAGCAGCAAGAGGATCAGTGCGACGGGCGCGCACAGAATGATCCAGAACCACCTGACGGCTTTCGGCGTCTGAAGCCGCTCGAGTATCTTCTTTTTATCCATAACGATGCGAACTTAACGGAACAAAGGTACGATTTTAATCGCTATTTCCAGTAAGAACGCATCCGCCTCCCCGCTTATTTTGGCGATCGGGCGCACAGCGGTCGGAGCGGACGTACGGGAACTCACGCCGGACAAGGTCATAACGGACGACAAACGCATCGAAAGGCGGCCTGCGGAGACCCGGGCCGGCAGGGATCGGCCGCCGCCCATAAGGAACGAACCGACCCGAAAGAACACAGCCCCTGCAAAAGACCATCAGCACGCATCGGGAACATTGCGGCAAGCGAGCCCCCCCCGAATGCGGCCGAGAGACAGCCGGCCCGCGCCCCCGTCAGAGCGGAAGCGAGAAATGGATTCCCGTCACCACGCCGCTGCGGTCTCCCGGCTTGTAAACATAGACGCCGAGCGTGGCTTCCTTCGCAGGAATCCTCAACGGATGCATGTCGAACAGAATCTCTCCCCCATAGGAGTTGACCGACCGCATCGGATAGTACGGCCCCGCCATCGTCGCCCGCTTCTCCTGATAGCGTGCGCAGTCGAAATAGAGATTCATCCGGATGCGCGTGAAATAGACGATGCTGTTGATTCCGCCGTCGGGACACCATACGGGGAACTGATAGTCGGCCGTCACAGAGGCGTAGCGCGACGCCACATAGTCGTATCCGGCTCCCCGGGGATAGAGCTCCTTGTAATAGAACATGTAATCCGAAGCGGTCTGGCGTTGTAAATTACCGCGCAGCATCAGCGAGTGATGCGGCATCAGTCCGGGCAGGTAAACGCGGCCGTACAGCGAGAGGATGCGCCCGAAACCGCCCCGGAAAGGAGCCGACACCGTCGAAAAGCGCAGCGCATAGCCCCAGCGGGGCAGAAAGTCGCGCGTGGCCATCCGCACGTTGTCGGAGAACAACAGCCCGGCCACGAGGCGCTGATAGCCCGTCTCCGAGCGATCGTTCTCCCAAATCAGCGCGTTGATGTGGCGGAGCTCGGCATAGGGAGTCAGCGTCCGCGTGTGATAGCCCGACGACAGAGTCATCGGCAGGGAGACCTTCAGGCTCAGGTCGAAATACTTTTTCCGTCTCGGCACCTGCTCCTCGCTGAGGAAGCCGTACAGCGACTGCCACCCTCCGCCGTAGTTGAAACCGAGCTCGAACTTCGGCGCCAGACCGTAATAGTTCAGCGCACCCCGGAGCTGGCTCGTACCGCCTCCCACGTATCCGTAAGCCAAGTAGGCGGTCGTACTGCTCAACAGGTCCTGCGACATGACGGTCGCGCCGACTCCGACGTTGAAGCGGGTCTC
>ERZ826016.2617-NODE-2617-length-13746-cov-4.718501_pt1 | contig 13746 bp, 9 predicted proteins | sample MGYA00519872_ERZ826016 | MGnify/ENA primary metagenome ERZ826016 (study PRJEB31778, sample SAMEA3449218) | human gut metagenome | biome: human gut; feature: human-associated habitat; material: faeces | place: United Kingdom | collected 2010/2012 ... | reverse complement strand
ACTCCCGCAATCCTACCATCATATAAACATATTATTTAAGAAATCCATTAACAATCTGTTCCTCTGCTTCTTCTTCGCTAAGGCCTAATGTCTGTAACTTGATTAACTGTTCACCTGCAATTTTACCAATAGCGGCTTCATGAATTAATGATGCCTCTAAATCATTAGCTGTAATTTCAGGTAAAGCTGTAATCTTAGCATTATCCATTATAATAGCGTCACACTCTGAATGTCCTGTGCATTTTGCATTTCCGTTAATTACAGAATAAAATGCCTGTTTTGAATTTCCTTTTGCAACTGAACGTGAAATAACATTTGCACTTGAACCATCTCCATTCATATCTACATTGAAATGAGTTTCTGCAAACTGATTTCCATGCGTCATAATTCTTTCTGTAATAACAATCTTTGCATCTTTGTCTAATTTAGCTTCGGTGATACGGTTTGTTGAATCAATTCCTTTAATCTGAACTGTTTCCATTTCCATATAACCACCTTCTTCAATGTTCACAATTGTAGTAGGATTCATTACATTTTCACCGTTGCCATCGCCTTTTCCATAATGTTTTTCAACATATTTTACTCTGGCATTTTTTCCAATATAGAACGTGTGTATTCCATCATGACGTGACTTTTTATCACCGCCATTATGTATTCCACATCCTGCAACGATAAGCACATCTGCTCCTTCGCCAATATGGAAGTCATTGTATACACATTCTTCTAATCCTGTCTTACTAATAACAACCGGAATATGAACACTTTCGTTTTTTGTTCCCGGTTTAACATAAATATCAATGCCATCTTTATCTTCTTTTGTTACAATATCAATATTTGCATTTGTATTTCTGCTGTCTTTTTTGCTGTTCGCCCTTATGTTGTATGCGCCTGCCGGAATTTCATGTAATCCAGTAAGCTGTTCAAATAATTCCATCTGAATTTTGTCCATGATTTTCCTCCTTATGACTGTAATTTGGCACATGGGCCATTATTTTCTGCTCCAAGAACCATCGGAAGAATTTCTTCTTTACTTCCATGTGCCTTGATAACTCCGTCTGCTAATAAAACAATTTCATCTGCAATATCAAGAATTCTTTCCTGATGAGAAATAATTAAAATTGAGTTTTTATTATTTTTCTGCATTTTTTCAAATACTTTAATAAGACTGTTAAAGCTCCACAAATCAATTCCTGCTTCTGGCTCATCAAAAATTGTTAGTTTTGCTCCTCTTAGTGCAACAGTTGCTATTTCAATTCTCTTTAATTCTCCTCCTGATAATGAATTATTTATTTCTCTATCAATGTATTCTTTTGCACATAATCCTACTTTTGATAGAGTTTCACAGGCTTCTTTTTTTGTGATATCTTTTTGTGCTGATATTTTTAGTAAGTCATATACTGTAATTCCTTTGAATTTTACTGGTTGTTGGAATGCAAAACTAATTCCTAGTTTTGCTCTTTCATCTATGGATAAATTGGTTATGTCTTTTCCATTAAATATTACTTTTCCTGAATCTGGTTTTTCTATTCTTATTACTGTCTCAAATAAATTACGTCTTCCCTCTTGAATGTATTGCCCTAAAGAGTGTAAATCTGTTGTAAAGTCTACTCCTGTTGGGAATATTCCCTTTCCGTCTTTTCCTTCGCTCTCACCATAGAGTTGTTTCCACCACTCTGTTACATAGTGCATTTTGGGTTCGTAGTTTGCTAGTATTTCAATATTCTTATCATCTTTATATAGTATGTTTCTTGCAACGGCATATTGATAACATTCATTATATTTTAAATCTGCATCACAATATTTATCTTGAGCAAATCTTGCACCTTTCATTAATTTATCTATATCAACACCTGCAACAGCTATTGGTAAAAGTCCTACTGGAGTAAGAACAGAATATCTTCCTCCTACATTCTCTGGAATAATAAATGTTTCGTAATTTTCTTTTTCTGCTAATTGCTTTAATGCTCCTTTTTCTTTGTCTGTCGTAACATATATTCTGCTTCTTGCTTCTTCCAAATCATATTTAGCTTCTAACAACTCTCTAAATATTCTAAATGCAATAGCCGGCTCTGTTGTAGTTCCAGATTTTGAAATTACATTTATAGAAAAGTCTTTATTACTTATTAAATCTATTAGCTCGCTTATGTAGTTAGGGCTTAAATTGTTTCCAACATATATTATCTGAGGAGTTTTTCTTTCTTCTTTGTCTTGTAAATTATAAAATGTATTCGTCAAAGCCTCTATTACTGCTCTTGCTCCAAGGTATGAGCCACCAATTCCAATAACAAGTAGCACATCAGAATTTGCTTGAATTCTTTTTGCACATTCTTTTATTTTCTTAAATTCTTTTTTATTATATTTAGTAGGAAGTTCTAACCATCCTAAAAATTCATTTTCATCATCTTTTTTCTCGTGTAATTCTGTATGAATTTTCTCTACCTCTTTGCTATACTTCAAGATAGATTTTTCGGTTATACCAGCATTTTTTAAATCTAACTTTAGTCCAACCATATATTTCACTCCTTTGTTTATTATATTTACAGTATTTATAATATATTAATTTTTTCTTTGTTTCAAGTGTTTTAGTAATATTTTTGTTGCAATAGCATACATTTATTATAAGTAAAAATAAAGGAGAAAACAATGGTAAATGTAGCCGTAATAAATATAAAAAGTTTAATAAAAATCTTACTTATTCTATTTGTAGTAATATTTTTTATTTATTTTGTACAAGGCCTATCTATTGATTTAAATAAGCTTGCTTTTTCTCCTTTTATCTTAAACCAAACAATTCCTGGTATTGCTACCACCAATAACTCAGATTTTTCTTCCATCGAGACATCATACATAGAATCAAAAAGTCCTCTACAATTTTTGCTAAATTCACAGCTCCCAGTTATGTCGTCTATAAAAGTAGCAACTCATGAAAGTGAAAATAATATTGCCGAAGAGCCTACCATTGTTGAAAATAATAATACCGATAATACTATTGAACATGCTAGTACGAATCTAGAGACACAAGTAATTGATTCTGGTGTACCAAATAAATACACAAATGATTATCACGGTGTTGAAATCAAAAATGGAACTAATTACACTTTAACTGATGATATTTTAAATTATGATAATTTAGAAATTAATAAAAACGATGTGATGATTTTTCACACTCATACTTGCGAAAGTTACACTCCAACGGAAAATTTTGCATATGAAGAAAGTGGAACTTTTAGAACTACAGATTTAGATTATTCTGTGGTACGTGTTGGTAATTCTCTTACAGACCAGCTAACTTCATATGGTTTTAATGTTGTACATGACAAAACATACCATGATTATCCCGCATATTCTGGTTCATATGGTAGGTCTATGGCAACGGTTGAAAACTTGTTAATTTCACACCCCAATACAGATATAATTATAGACTTACATAGAGATGCTATTGCAGATACTTCTTATGCTCCTTCTATTAAAATTGGAGATGAGGTTGTATCTCAACTAATGTTTGTAATTGGAACAGATGGTGGAGGCCTAGAACACCCTAACTGGCAAAAGAATTTACAATTTGCAGTAAAAGTTCAGAAAAAAGCGAACGAATTATACCCCGGGTTATTTAGACCAATACTATTAAGAAACAGCAGATATAACCAGCAACTTGGAAAAGCAGCCTGTATAATAGAAGTAGGAGCTACTGGAAATACATTAGAACAATCAATGGCTAGTATGAAATATTTGGCAAAAGTGTTTTCATCAATTTTCGACTAATTCAAAAGTGTCTAGAACTATTAAATTAAAATTTAATAATTCTAGACACTTTTTATAATACCTTAAAAAACATTTGCATTTTGTATTTTTTGAGAATTTACAGTAATAATTTGTGTAAATAATTGTTGCAATAAAGAGCTTAATTCCTCTTGGCTATAATCATTTAATGCAATACTATTGTCATCATTTAATTCTGTAACTGTTACATCTTTAAATGTTATTGCATTATTGTATTCTACATTAAATTGTACATCATTTACATCATATGATACATAAACTTTTTCAGTTGCTCCATTATCCGAAATACTATCTAGTTCAAAGCCAATTTCAAGTGAGCAGTTCTCTTCTGAACTTGTTATAGTATATTTGCTTTTACTTGCAGATTTTTCTTTAGATATTGTATATTCTATATTATTTGGAGTTGCAGTTGTTTCCTCTGTAAGCACATCTGCTGTATCAAAAGAACCTGTCTGTTTTATTGTAATATTCTTGCCTCGTTCTAATATTACAGAAAATTCTACATTATCTTCATCTGTATTCACCTCAACATCAGCTTCCACACCATTTTCAGTACTTGTTAAAGTTATCTTAATAGATGTATTTGAAAAATCTTGTTCATTTAAATCATCAATTTCTTGGTCAATATTATCTTGATATGTTGATATATCATCACTCATGCCCAACATTTCAATAATTTCCGAGTCATTTTTAGCCTCATTTAGGCAGTATATCATAATATTTTTTAGGTTATCTTTTTCGATTGTTAATGTATATGAAGTATTATTATTTTTTGTAAAGTTTGACTCTGAAAGTTGTCCTGCCAATTTTCCTATATATTTTGTTAATAAGCTTTTGATATTTTGAACAGTTATTGATGACTTATCCAATTTTATATTGTTTGGCACTTTCATTTCTTCATCAATTCCTAATTTATTAGAAAGCTCATCTAGGTTTTCATTTTTTATTCCAACATATTTATTAGCAACTTCGTCAGAGCCAAGTGCAATCATCTGATTATTTTTTACAAGTTTAAATGCAAATTTTTCAGAATCCGAATAATTAATAGTTATTTCTTGTTCAAAATTATCATTATCTACATCTGTTGCTCCTTTAAATGTAAGATTTAAGTCTGTATTAATATCAGTATTACCTCCTGATTTTACTCTTAATACTCCAGTGTTTTCATAATTATTTGCTGATTTATTTGTGTAATACGTTTTTATATTTTCATCATAAAAGAAATTATATAATTCCATATCTAACACGGTTCCATATTTCGAAAACATTTGTGAATTGCTTTTTAGTAAATCTGTTGCAAAATATACATATGCAAAAGCACCTCCACAAACTGCTAATATAACCAATAACACTATTATTACAATTAAAGCTTTTTTATTTTTCATCTTTTTATTCTCCTTTTATCAAAATCTTAATGCTTTCTGCATTAAAGTCTGTTGATTTTTCTTCTCCAGTTTCCATATTCTTTACTTTTATTGTATTGTTTGCAATTTCATCATCACCAATTACTATTACATATGGAATATCAAGCTTGTCTGCATATTTCATTTTTGCCTTTATTTTTTTATTATTTAAATATATTTCTGTATTTATACCTAAATTTCTCAAATTTGTTGCTAATTCTAGTGGAACTTTTTTGTTTTCCGTCATTGGAACTATTAATATATCAGAAATTGATTTTTTATCTGCTTTAATTAAATTTAATTCATTTAATTTGTAGAATAATCTTGTTAAACCTATTGATACACCAACTCCTGGAAGCTTTTTATCTGTGTAATTTTCTGCTAAATTTTCATATCTTCCACCAGAGCAAACACTTCCAATTTCTCTATAATCATTTAAGAAAGTTTCATATACGGTTCCAGTATAGTAATCTAAACCTCTTGCTATTGTAAGGTCGACTGTGAAGTTTTTATCTGGCACTCCAAATAGTCTAATATTTTCAACTACTTCTTTTAACTCATTTACACCTTTTGTAAATGTAGCATTTGTCATATTATCTGCACCAACATCTGTATTTTGAGACTCGTTTTCCACAATATTTGCACTATATAAGTCCATTTTTTCAAGCTTTTCTATCTTTTCATCTGCACTTCCGTCTATTCTTATAAAATCTATTATTGTATTTACTATTTTTTCGCCTACTCCAAGCTCTGCTATTTCTTTTCTTACAGCTTGCTCTCCAATTTTATCTATTTTATCGATTATTCTTAAGATTTCTACAGATTTATCTTTTTGGCCAATCCCTTCAAATAAACCATTTAAAATTTTTCTGTTATTTATTTTTATTGTAAAATTTTCAAATCCTAAAGTTCTAAAAGTCGAATAAATCACAGCTGGAAGCTCTGCATCATTTATAATGTCTAAAGTTTCATCTCCAATTATATCTATATCACATTGATAAAACTCTCTATATCTTCCCTTTTGTGCTTTTTCTCCTCTGTACACTTTCCCTATTTGATATCTTCTAAATGGAAAACTTAAATTTCCATAATTTTTTGCTACATATTTTGCAAGTGGTACAGTTAAATCAAATCTTAAAGCTAAATCCGTATCACCTTTTTCAAATCTGTATATTTGCTTTTCTGTTTCTCCACCAGCTTTTGCAAGCAATACTTCAGCATATTCAATTATAGGCGTATCTATTGGCAAAAATCCAAATTTTTGATACGATTTTTCAATTTTTTGCTTCATATCATCAAATAAAATCTGCTCACTTGGCAAAAGTTCCATAAAACCCGGTAGAGTTCTTGGTTCTGTCTTTCCCATATTCTTCTCCTTTCATTTTTCGTCCAAAAAGGGGCGTCCCCATTGGGCGAAAATTTTAACATTCTGGTCGAGGTTTTAGTTCTAGGTAAATTGGCTTTTCTTCCTTTATTAATGTAGATTTTCCATGCCCCGGATATACTATTGTTTCGTCTGGTAATATAAGTAATTTTTTTGTAATCGAGTCTATTATTTGTATGAACGAACTGGTTGGTAAATCTGTTCTTCCCCAAGTTCCTCTAAATAATGTGTCTCCCGAAAATAATAATCCTTCCTTTTCACAATATAACGAAGTAGAACCTTTTGTGTGTCCTGGAGTGTGTATTACTCTAAATTCTAGGCTTCCAACATGAATTAAATCTCTGTCGTCTACTCTTGAATCTGGTTCTAGCTCTATGTCTCCCATATTGATGCAGGCGCTTAGATTTATGTTTTCGTCATCTAAGCCTTCTGCATCGTCTCTATGGATTAATATTTTGCCACCTTTTTTACTCTTTACCTCTGAAACGGCTCCAATGTGGTCTCCATGGCAATGTGTTAAATAAATGTATTTTACATTTGCCTCTAATATATCTAGCATTTCTAAAATTTTATCTGCTTCTCCACCCGGATCTATAACCATCGTTTCTTTTGTTTCTTCGTCTTCTACTATGTAACAATTTGTTGCTTCTCCTAATGTCGTTTGTACTTTTAATCTTTTTAAAATCATGTGTTGCTCCTATTTATTCCTTGGCTTCGTTTTATACGCAAGTCATATTTTTCATATATGTTTTATTTATTTCTTCTTACTTCATATACGCTGTCTATTTTTCTTATTGCTTTTAAAACACTGTTCAATTGTGCTATATTGCTTACTTCTAGCGTTAATTCCGTTAATACTATTCTTTCCTTAGATACTTTTGATGATACCGCCATTATAGGTGTTTTTTCTGCAGTTATTGTTGCAATTATGTCTGCAAGCAATCCATCTCTATCATTTGAAAATACTACAACATCAACATTATAGCTCGATGGTTTGTCTGTGTACCATGAAACATCTATCATTCTGTTTTCTTCAGATACCAAGTCTTTTACGTTCTTGCAGTCTTTTCTATGTACAGATACGCCTCTTCCTTTTGTAATATATCCAACAATTTCGTCTCCTGGTACTGGGTTACAACATTTTGATAGTTTTACTAGACAGTTGTCTATTCCTTTTACAATTACACCACTTGTTGATGGTTTGTTGTTTGTCTTTTCCTTTGTAAGTTCTTCTATTTTTTCTTCTATATTTTCTTCTTTATGAACTTTTCTGTATTCTTCAAGTACTCTTGAAACTATTTTATTGGCTGTAATTGTTCCAAATCCAACACTTGCAAACATGTCATCTGCACTATTATATTTGTATCTTTCAAGTGCAGCTTCAACAAACTCCGGTCTAAACAATTCTGGATAGCTCATTCCAATTTTCTTTACTTCTTTTTCTAAAGAGTCTTTTCCTCTTGCAATGTTTTCTACTCTTTCATTCTTCTTGAACCATTGTTGAATTCTAGTCTTTGCTGTACTACTCTTTATAAATTTAAGCCAGTCTCTACTTGGTCCTTTTGATTTATCTGATGTAATAATCTCTACAATATCACCATTTTTTAACTTTGTTACAATAGGCATCATCTTGCTGTTTATCTTACATCCAGTCATATGGTTTCCTATTTCTTCGTGAATACTGTAAGCAAAATCTATTGGTGTAGCTCCTCTTGGTAATACTTGAATTTTTCCCTTTGGAGTAAACACATAAACCTCATCTTCAAATAACTCTGTTTTTAATGTATTTAAGAACTCTTGAGGGTCTTGCATGTCTTTTTGCCATTCAAGTGTTTCTCTTAGCCAAGATAATTTATCTTGATTTACTACTACATTTGCCTTCTTGCCTCCCATGAAGCTTGCCTCTTTGTAGGCCCAGTGTGCGGCAATACCATATTCGGCTATTCTATGCATATCCCAAGTACGAATCTGTACCTCGAATGGAGTTCCTTTTGGTCCTATCAAAGTTGTGTGTAAAGATTGATACATGTTAGGTTTTGGAACCGAGATATAATCCTTAAATCTTCCTGGCATTGGGTTATAAAGCTCATGCACAACACCAAGAGCAGCATAACAATCCTTTACAGAATTTACAATAATTCTTAATGCAAATAAATCATAAATCTGGTCCAGAGTCTTATTGTCTCTCTGCATTTTTCTAAAAATACTATATAAATGCTTTGCTCTACCAGTTATTTCAGCTTCTATTTTTTGTTTCTTTAATTGAACTCTTATCTCGTCCATAATCTGGTCGATAAATTTCAGTCTTTCTTCTCTCTTCTTGTCTATTCCTTCAACAAGCTCTCTATATTCCTCTGGGTATAGGTATTTAAAAGATAAATCCTCTAGTTCCCATTTCAAAGAATACATACCAAGTCTGTTTGCAAGTGGTGCATACAAGTCCATTGTTTCTCTTGCATTTGCAATTTGACGGTCTCTGGCCAAATATTTTAATGTTCTCATGTTATGAAGTCTATCAGCTAATTTAATAAGAATTACTCTTATGTCTTTTCCCATTGCCAAGAACATTTTTCTATAATTTTCAACTTGTTGCTCTTGCTCACTCGTATAATTTAATTTTCCAAGTTTTGTAACACCATCAACCATTTCTGCAATCTCTGGTGAAAATTCCTTAGACAAATCTTGCAAAGTTACATCTGTATCTTCAATTACATCATGTAAAAGAGCAGCACAAATAGTGCTCTCATCGAGTCCAAGTGTAGACAATATATATGCTACCTGAACCGGATGGATTATGTATGGTTCTCCAGACCTTCTTAATTGGTCTCCATGTTTAGACTTTGCAAAATCATATGCTCTTCTTATTAATTTTAAATCTGCTCTTCTATTAGATTTTTTTGCATTTTCTAATACTTCTTCTATGGTGTGATTTACGTTTTCCGACATACTACCATCTCCCTTTACCTCTAAAAGACTTTAGCTTATGCTATGTCTCATATCTTTTAGATTAATTTGTATATTTTCCATTCCCTTATAACTATTTATCTCTAAGTTTCCTACAACATCTACTTTTGAACCTATCGCATATTCAGAAGATATATTTCCTAAATTAAATCCTATTGTGTCTATGTATTTGTTTTCGTCTTGAAGCATTGCTTTTAGGTGCTTTCCATCCGAAAGTGTTCTAATCGATGTTATCTTTAAATTGCTAATCTGGAACAATGGCATCTTGTTGCCTTCTCCAAATGGCTCTAGCAATTCTAAGTCTTTTATATCTTTTATGCTGATATCCTGTAATTGTACTTTTTCATCTATTTTAATTACTGGAACAATAGATGAAATATTAGATTTTTCAGCATATTCTTCAAACTCTTGTTTAAATTTTTTAAAATTATCTTTTTCTATTGTAATTCCAATTGCCATGCTGTGTCCGCCAAATTGCTTGATGTACGTACTGCATTTTTCTAATGCCTCATGCAAGTCAAACCCAGGAATACTTCTTCCAGAACCACGTGCTAAATCGTCTTCGTAGCAAAGTAACACACTTGGCTTAAAATACATTTCTGTAATTTTTGATGAAACAATTCCTATAACACCATGGTGCCAATTTTCTCCACCTAATACTATACATGGAAGTTTCTGTTGTTCTGGGTCTTCCATCATCTTTTGGGCTTCATTAAAAATTCTCTTTTCAATTTCTTGACGTTCTTGGTTATACTCATTTAAATTCTGTGTTATTTTCTCCGCTTCTTCTTTGCTATCGGTTAAAAAAAGTTCCAAAGCTTCTTTCTCATGCCCCATTCTTCCGCACGCATTTATTCTTGGAGCAACTCCAAAAGATATCTCCGTAGAATCGATTTTTTTATAACTAATACTTTCTAATAATACTTTCAAACCAATATTTCGTGTCTGTCTAACTAGTTTCAAGCCTAATTTTGATATAGTTCTATTTTCATCTACAAGTGGAACAATATCAGAAATTGTTCCAACACATACTAAGTCTAAGTATTTTAAATATTCCTCTTCTCTTACTCCCAGCCTCATCGAAATAGCCTGAGTTAATTTAAATGCAACTCCTACACCAGCTAACCCATTAAATGGGTTTTTGTTGTCTTTTCTCTTACAATCAACCACTGCAATCGCATCTGGCAATGTTTCGGTTGGTTCGTGGTGGTCAGTCACAACAGTATCTATTCCAAATGACTTTGCAAGTTCAATCTCTTTGTTTCCAGTAATTCCACAATCAACCGTTATAATCAATGTGTGTTTAGTATCTGCAATTTCTCTTATTGCATTCTCATTTAATCCATACCCCTCATGCAATCTATTTGGAATATACACATCTGTTTCAAGTCCTCTCTCGGCTAAAAATCTCTTCAAAACAGTGCTACTCGTAATTCCATCAACATCGTAATCTCCATAAATTGCAACCTTCTCGTGAGTCTCAATCGCCTTAACGACTCTATCTACCGCCTTCTCCATGTCTGGCATCATGAACGGATCATGAAAATCTGTCCTTCTTGGATGCAAAAAAACTTCTATTTCATCACTGTTTGTTAATCCCTTATTTGCAATAATATTTGCAACCAATTTACTTACATTAAATTCTTCTGATATCTTGTTAATCAGTGCATCATTTGCTTCGTTTAATTCCCATTTTTTATTCAAATTTTTCTCCTTACCTTTTTAACATAATATTGACAATATTTTATAACAAACAGCCCAAAAATACAAGCATTTAGGGCAAAAAAACTTTGCCCAATAAAGACGCCACTTTTGGGGCGAAATATTTTTATTTAAGTTATCTAAAAGAAACACTGAGGCTCCCATAAAGGGAGCCTCAGCGTTTTTGGATTATTCGAACTTTGTGGACAGGCTCTTCACCAGTCCATACGGGTTTACTCTAAAGAAATACCCGCATCCCAAAATTCCTACTCTTTTTGTTTCAACTTCGTTGATGATTCTGTCGGCAAATATCTCCTTAGTCTTTGTCTCGCCGTGGTTCACAAGGACAAGCTTAAGATGTTTGAACTTTTTGAGGAAGTCAATCATCTCGTCAGCCTTTGCGTGAGCAGAATATTCGGTGGTGTATTCGACCTGTGCATACTTCTTTACAAGCGTACCACCAATCTGAACAGCCGTACCGACTTCAGCCGCTTTGAGTCTTGCGCCAAGCGTACCTTCTGTGGTATAGCCCGTGAAGTGGATAAGCGAATTTCTCCTGGTCAAATACTCTGGAATATACACCTGTGCAGGACCATACGATCCCATGCCAGAAGTGGTAAGGATAATCTTAGGCATAGTACTCGTCAAGACTTCGCCACGATTAACCTTGTCCACAAAGGTAAGGTTCTTTGGAAGAAAGTTTTTCATATCTTCCTTTATGTCCAGTCCATCTTTCAAGTAAAGCGTGGTATATCTGATGCCAAGCTTTCCATCGAAATAAATCGGGACATTTACGTCCAAAGAACCATCGTCCTGCATGCATTTAACCTCATACAGAATTTCCTGCGAACGTCCCAGCGAAAAAACTGGTGCAACAACAGTGCCGCCATGTTCAAGGCATTTCAGCACGTTCTGCTTAAAGCAGCTAGTAACCTCATAGGAGTCCATATCTCCATAAGTGGATTCCTGAACCGCCGTAAGCGGAAGTTCAAGCACCCAATCCGGAAGGTCTGGTACATCGAAGAACATGTTCTTGTTGCTGTAGTCGCCAGAGAAAAACAAATTAATTGTTTCGTATTCCTCCCAACTGATTTGAACGAGAATGCTAGAAGCTCCCATCAAGTGGCCATTCATAAAGAATGTTGCCTTGATATTCGGACGAATCTGGATAGTCTCATTATACTTGCAAGGATGAATCAGTCTCATGGTTTGAGACACATCGGCTTCGCTGTACAACGGCGAATGATTCTGCCGTTTTGCAACATCTCGTAGCACCTTATGGCTATCCTCCAAAGCCAAAGGCAAGAGCTTTGCAGTTGTCTCAGTCATATAGATTTCTTTGTCGAACCCCTTGTTCACCATAAAAGGCAGACGACCAACATGATCCACATGATTATGCGTAACCAAACAGAAATCAATGTTAGCAGGAATAAACGGCAAACTGTCATTGTTCTTGCTGTACTGCCTTTCCTGGAAAAGGCCACAGTCAACAACAAATTTGACTGTGCTGTTGTCTGGCTGTTTTACAATAACCAGATTGCATGAGCCGGTTACCTCTGGATGCACAGCCATGATGTCTGCGTAGAGCCGGTCTTTTGAACCCATAATAATCCTCCAATCAAAAAATAATAAAGTTAATTAGCTTTAAAATGTTTTATGCAAACATTTCATGTTTTTATTTTACAACATTATGTTGCCATAGTCAATAATTCCAAACATATACTTTCTTTTTTCAACAATATTTATATGATATATATTTAACAATTATACCACACAAAAAGAGCAACTTTAAATTAAGTCACTCTTTCAATCTATTATTCTTCACTTTCTTCTGCTGCTCTTGGTTTCATTAATGGGTATAGAACTACATCTCTTATGTTATCACTGTTTGTTAAGAATTGTAAGAATCTATCTATTCCAAGTCCCCAACCAGAAATTGGTGGCATACCATATTGCATAGCTCTTATATATTCTGTATCTATGCTCATAGCTTCTTCATCACCATTAGCCTTTAATTCAGCCTGCTCAATAAATCTTTTTTCTTGTTCGTCACAGTCTACAAGCTCTGAATATCCATTTATTATTTCTTGTCCATTTACTACTAATTGGAATCTGTCTGTCAATTTTGGATTTTCATCATTGCTTCTAGCAAGTGGAGATAAATCTATTGGGTGTTCAATTAGATATGTTGGGTTTATTATGTTTGGTCTACTTACTTTTTTGTATAATGTATCTATTAAATTTCCTCTTCCTAATTGTTCTAAGTTGTCTGCCTCTAGTTTTATTCCTTTTGCTTTTATTTCTGCAAGTAAGCTTTCTGCTGTAACTTCTGCACCATCTTCAAAACGGTTCAGTACGTCAACGTTGATTGCAATGATCTCTTTTGTATTTCTGTTTTTGAATCCTCTCTTAGGCAGACGTCTGTATAAAGGCATCTGACCACCTTCAAATCCCGGTTTCTTGTGACCGGAACGAGCTAACTGTCCTTTGTGTCCTTTACCGGCTGTTTTACCG
>ERZ826016.2610-NODE-2610-length-13780-cov-3.683716_pt1 | contig 13780 bp, 3 predicted proteins | sample MGYA00519872_ERZ826016 | MGnify/ENA primary metagenome ERZ826016 (study PRJEB31778, sample SAMEA3449218) | human gut metagenome | biome: human gut; feature: human-associated habitat; material: faeces | place: United Kingdom | collected 2010/2012 ... | reverse complement strand
TCCATGCCAATGACAGCGAGCGGAAAGATTGACAGAAAGAATCTGCCTGATCCTAATATGAAATTAACAGATATTTCATATGTAGAACCGGAAACAGAATTGCAAAGACGTTTATGCGACCTTTGGGAAGAAGCATTTGAACAAGCAGACATTAGTATAGATGCAGACTTTTTTGAACTTGGAGGCGACAGCCTGTTAGCATTGTCATTGCTCGCTAAAATTGAAAGTGTTTTTTATGTGAGATTATCAATGAAAGATATTTTTGAAAATGCAACGATTCGTTTATTAGCAGAAAAAATTCAGGATAATCCAACAGATAACCATATCATTCCACATAAGGAAAGAGAGAGTTATATTCTTCTTCCACAGCAGAAAGCAATTTATATTGAATGGTTAAGGAATCCGTCCGGACTGATGTACAATATGCCGGCAGCTGTTAAAATAGGCACTTTCGTTAATCGGAAGAAATTAATAAGTGCAATAGAGCAGCTTTTGATCCGCCATAAAAATCTGACCGTTTCTATTGTACAAAGAGAAGATACTTTGTACGGTGTATATCACGATCCTATGGAAGTAATCATAGAAGAGTATACCGATCAGACCATGGAACGCTTTGTAAGACCGTTTGATCTGCATCAGGAGCCATTAGTAAGATTTGGATTTTCGGAACACTATTTATTGTTAGACATCCATCATATTTTAACAGATGGACATTCTTTTCATGTGATTTTAAAAGATTTATTAGCACTATATGAAGAAAAAGAACTGCCACAGATAAATATTACTTATGCAGATTATGCAGATTTTATTACGCAACGGATAGAAGAAAACGTGTTTTCTTATTGTATGGATTATCTGAAACATGAATTTCCATCAGATATTGCACCAATTACTCTACCAAAACCGGAAACACTTGAGAAAAACATACTAAAAGATAGTTTTTATGAATTCACGATCGACAAACATTTTAAAAAGAATAGTCAGAAACTCTGCTGGAAATATCAGATTACAGAGACTATGTTATATTTTGCAGCGTACTCCTTATTATTACATTACTATTCTAACGAAGAAGAATTGACAAGTAGTATTGTGCTGGCAAATCGCATGTATGAACAGGTTATGCCATTAGTTGGAATGTTTGTAAATACTGTCCCATGTAGACTGAAAGCCGGTAATGCGGAAACACTTGCTGAATATTTCTCTGATATCAGACAGCAGATCTTCCGGTTATATGAGTGTCAGGAACTGCCATTTGAAGTGATTGCAGAACAAACAGGAATTGAAACAAAGAACGCACTCAATACATGTTTTGTATATCAGGTCAATGATATGGAGTCTCTTTGTCTTGATGGTAAAGAGTATCCTGTTACTCCATTTGAACTGTATGAGTCAAAATTTGATCTGACATTTGAAATCTGTACGCGCGGAAACGATTCAGTTATCCGTATCGAATATCGTCCGGCAGTGGTCGGAAAGGATACGATCCAAAGAATGGCAGAAAGTTACCAGCTAATATTAAACAGTATGCTTTTTGCAGATACCACAGAACAGATAACATATCTTTCTGAAATGGAAAAGCAGAAATTAGTAAAAGATTTTAATCAAACCTATGTAAAAGAGCAGGAAAATCAAAGAATTTGGAAGATTGTAAGAAATCATGCCGTCAGAACACCAAACCGTACCGCAATTGTATTTCAAGATAGAAAAATGACGTATCGTGAATTAGAAGAACGTGTCAATGCATTAGCTGCATTGATGATTGAGAAGGGAATTACTTATAAGGATGCAGTAGGCTGTATGCTAAATCGGGATGAACGGGTGATGATCGCACAATTGGCAGTTATGCGGATAGGTGCAGTATTTCTACCGATCGACAGCAGATATCCGAAACAACGTGTTCAATATATGATCGAGGATTGTGATATTCAGATTTTGATACATCATTCAGATTGTCAGTATACGGATTTATGTAAGAATCATTTGAATATAGATATAGATATTCCAGTCTTTCACGAAACAATCGGAAAGACCGGAATGCAGGAAGATACCTGTTATGTTATTTACACCTCCGGTAGTACAGGACAGCCAAAAGGTTGTCAGTTAACAAATCGGGGACTATTAAATTTTTGTAAAAACAACAATATTCTTTCGTATGTCGATTCTTTAAAAGAAAAAATATTTGTTAGTGTTAATACCATTTCCTTTGATTATTTTATAGCGGAATCACTTTTGCCATTAGTCAATGGTTATACAGTGGTATTAGCTTCTGAAGAAGAAAGCAATTCGGGTGATAAACTGACAGCACTGATGTTAAAACATCATGTTAATATTCTGGCAACGACACCTACACGTATTAAGATGTATTTAAAAGGACATCATGCCAAAGAGGCATTTAAAAATATGGATGTGATCGTTTCAAGTGGAGAAGCATTAGAAAGAAGTCTTTTAGATGAAATATGTGATATTTCTGATGCTAAAATTTATAATCCATTGGGTCCAAGTGAATGCAGTGTGTGGAATCTTGGTGGCGAATTAAAGATGGATGAAGAAAAAATAAATATTACGTTAGGAAAACCGATTGCAAATACCCAGATTTATGTTCTCAATAGCAAGATGCAGCTTTGTCCATTAGGTGTTCCAGGAGAATTGTGTATTGCAGGAGCAGGTGTAGGAAATGGATATTTGAACCGCCCGGATATTACCGCAGAACGGTTTATCCCAAATCCATTTTATGATAAAAAAACAAATCCATGTGCCGGAAAGATATTATATCGTACAGGTGACCTGGTTCGACAGACTACAGATGGCAATATCGAATATCTTGGCAGGATTGACACACAGGTAAAAATCCGAGGACTCCGTGTAGAACTTGGAGAAATTGAAAACGAAATGAGTGCATTTGAAGGCATCACACTTGCTGCTGCAACGGATAAACAGGATACGAAGGGCAGACAATACCTTGTCGGATACTATCTTGCAGAAAAGGACATTAATGAAAAAGAACTGCGACAGCATTTAAGAGAAAAGCTGCCCGCTTACATGGTTCCGCATTTCTTTATGCGATTAGAATCCATGCCAATGACAGCGAGCGGAAAGATTGACAGAAAGAATCTGCCGCTTCCGGATTTTGGAAAAACAGATAGATCATATGTCGAGCCAACAAATGATCTACAGAAAAAATTATGCGATATCTATGCAAAAACATTAGGCTGTGAACATTATGGAATCACAAATGATTTCTTTGAAATGGGTGGTGACAGTCTGTCGGCAATACAAATACTGGTATCTGCAGAAGAGGCAGGGATGAAACTTGCTTTGCAAAATATTTTTGATTATCCAAATATTGAAGTACTCAGTCAGATGATTGAAAAGGGAATATCAGAGAAAAATAATTGGTCGAAAGAACAATTTACAAAATATGAGCCACTTTTACGAAATAATCGTCAGATTGGACAGGTTCCGCAAAAACATCCGTTAGGAGATGTATTTTTAACCGGAGCAACCGGTTTTTTAGGAATCCATATTTTAGAAAAACTGCTTTTAGAAGAAACAGGAAAAATCTATTGCCTGGTAAGAGGAGCAGACCACAAAGAGGCAGAGAACAGGCTTTTAGATACGATGGCATATTACTTTGATCATTTGTATGACAACCTGATAGATGACAGGATTTTTGTGATCTGTGGAGACATTACATCTGATACAATTTCCGATGAATTGCCGGTACATGTAGATATGGTTATTCATGCTGCCGCATCCGTAAAACACTATGGAGAATACAGGTATTTTGAAAAAATCAATGTAACAGGAACAAACAATGTTCTTGCCTATGCAAAACAACAGCATGCCAAGTATCTGCATATATCAACGGTCAGCGTTTCGGGAAACAGCTTTGCCGATACCATGGATATCGTAAAGGCAGACAAAGAAATAGATTTTACAGAAGGAGATTTATACATTGAACAACCATTAGAAAATGTTTATGTGCGAAGTAAATTCATGGGTGAATTAGCTGTGTTAGATGCCATGCTCGAAGGATTAAAAGCAAATATCATCCGAATCGGTAATCTGACAAATCGTTACACTGATTTTAAATTTCAGAAGAACTATTCGGAAAATGCATTCTTAAATCGTATGAAAGCATGCATGGAATTTGGATATATTCCAGAGTATTTATATGACATTTATATAGAATTTTCACCGGTGGACATGACAGCGGATGCCATTCTGAAAATTGCACAGCATATGAATGAAACCTATACTGTATTTCATGTAAATTCAGATAAGGGACTTTATTTTAAACCATTAGTAAAAATGCTCCATTCTATGAAGATTCCCATGAAAGTAATCAGTGGTACTGAATATGCAAAAAAATTGCATGAGACACTTCAGCACCAGGAACAGAAATACATCTATGAAGCTTTTATGAATGATATGGATGAAAATGGAAATCTGCAATACGACACTAAGATACATATTAAAAATGATTTTACCGTAGCATATTTAAAACAGTTGGGCTTTGAATGGAATACAGTAGATGAACGATACCTGAAAGGGTATTTAGAATACTTTAGAACGTTAGGATACTTGGAGGTGCAACCATGACAGAGAATCAACCATACCCACTATACGAACTTCCGCGGATAGCAAACATAAAAGACATGCTAGAGCAAAAAGCTGCCGGGCATCCGGCGGCGGTTGCTTTCCGTTACCGGAAAGGACGAAAAGAGATCATCGAAAAGACATTTTCAGATGTCAGAAACGAGACATTCCGGTTAGCAGAATATCTGCAACAGAAATATGGGAGCGGTGTACATATGGCGGTCATTGGCGAGAATTCCTATGAATGGGTCCGATGTTTTTTAGCGATTGTCTGCAGTGGAAATATTGCAGTACCGATCGATAAGGGATTTTTGGTACAGGAAGTAGAAGAGTTGTTAGAATTTGCAGATATCCGGGCGGTCTTTTGTTCGGATACCTATCGGGATTTAGTAGAAAATACCCAAAATGTTGCCGTTTATAGCTTACAGCAGACAGAGGAATTATCAGCAGAAGAAGAGACACCGGAACTTTCTGTGGAACTTGTGGATTCCGCGTTAGCATGCATCTTTTTTACATCGGGAACGTCCGGAAAGACAAAAGGAGTGATGCTGACGCACCGCAATATTACCGAAGAGATCAATCTTACCTGTCAGTTGTTTGTATTAGAAGGAAACACCTTAGCCCTCCTTCCGTTTCATCATGCGTTTGGATTTATCGTCGGCATTTTAATGGTGTACAACTATGGATATACAACCTTTATCAATCGGAGCCTGAAAATGTTACAGGCTGATCTGTCAGAGGCTGCACCTCAGACCATGTTTTTGGTGCCATTATTTATAGAAACTTTTTATAAGCAGATAAAAAAACTTCCACTGCAGCATGTTTCAGGCTTCTTTGGAGGAAAACTGACTTACATCATCAGCGGAGGTGCCGGAATCTCACCGTTTTATTTAGAGGAATACCGCAAATGGGGAATTGAGATACTAAATGGCTATGGTACAACCGAATGTTCTGCCTGTACTGCCGTAAACCGGAACCATTACCATAAAGACGGAACCGTGGGAGTGCTGATTCCGGGGGCGCAGGTTCGTATTGCAAAAGATGGGGAAGTTTTCATCAAAGGACCTCATGTCATGGCGGGATATTATAAAAACCCGGAGGCTACACAGAAAGTATTTTCAGACGGATGGTACCGTACCGGAGACCTCGGACAACTGGATGCAGACGGATTTTTGACGCTGACCGGAAGGAAGAAAAACCTGATCATTCTAAGTAATGGAGAAAATATTTCGCCGGAGGGAATCGAAGCAGATATCGGAAGACATCCGGCAGTGAATGAAGTATTAGTCTATGGAAAAGATGGGGTGATCGTTGCAGAAATTTTTCCGGAAGAAAAATTCCTTGGAAATCAGGAATATTTTGAGGAACTGATTGCAGCGTGGAACCATAGCAGACCGATTTATAAGCAAATTGCAAAAGTAATTCTTCGCGATAAAGATTTTATAAAAAACACCAGTCAAAAGATTGTAAGATACAAGAATATTTAGGAGGAAGCAAAATGTTTGAAAAAGTTGTTGAAATATTAATGGAGCATGTGGAAGCAGACAGCATTACACCGGAATCTACTTTAATTGGGGATTTAGGCTTGAGTTCTTTAGATGTCGTCAATGTGGTAGTTGCGTTCGAGGATACATTTGACATAGAAATCCCGGATCGGATCATTCCTGAATTGATCACCGTTGCTGATATTGTGAATTATTTAGAACAACATGTATAACAGGAGAAAAAACATGAAGCTTACCATACCACAACAAAACATCTGGAACTTACAAAAATATTATGATGACACAGCCATTGCAAATCAGTGCGGTGCCATTATTTATCGTGAAAAGAAAGATATTGAACTTTTAAAAAATGCGATTGCTATGGTGATCCATAGTCAGAGCGGACTGCGTCTGCGTTTTACGGAAGAGGAAGAAGTGAGTCAGTATCTTGCAGACGAAACAGAACTCACGATCCCGGTAAATAATTTTTCATCGGAAGCAGAACTTGATGCCTATGCAACAGAACAGGCAGGGAATCCGATCGGACTGACCGACAGAGCCATGTATCGTTTTGAAATTTTTACGATCGGAGAAAAAACAGGGATTCTTGCAACCCTCAGCCATTTGATCTCAGATGCATGGACATTCAGCATTCTTGCAAATGAAGTGGACAAGGCATACCGCATCTGTGAGGGAGGCGAGGGTCTGACGCTGTCAGGTGCTGATTATTTTGACTATGTACAGGCAGAGAATGCCTATTTTTCATCTGAAAAACAGGAAAAAGATCGTCTTTTCTGGAGTGAAAAATATCAGAACAGACCGCAGGAAACACCGATCAAACTAAATACTTCATCCTCCGATTCGATCAAAGCGAAAAGAGTCACAAAGATACTTCCGGCTTCACTTATCATACAATTAGAGGCTTTCTGTAAGGAATACAGCCTGACACCGGCAGTTGTATTTGAAACGGCACTGATCAGCTACCTGTATCGTTTGAATACAGAAAATGACACTGTAACCATCGGTGTTCCTGTGTTGAACCGCAGTACATTAAAAGAAAAGAAGACAGCAGGAATGTTTATATCCACGATGCCGCTTACGGTTTTTGTAAAAGAGGATATGAACGTAACGGAACTTGCCAAACAGATCGTAAAAGAACATCGGGATATTTTCAGACATCGGAAATATCCTTATTCAGATATCTTAAAATCCCTTCGGGAAAAACAGAACTTCACCGGGAACCTGTATGATGTGATGATGAGTTATCAGAACGCAAAGACAGAGACTGTTGCAGATACAAAATGGTACTCCAATGGTGCGAGTGAAGTCCCATTTGTGATACATATTGATAACCGCGATGAAAAGGACGGTTATACGATAAACGTAGATTATCAGACAACGGTATTTAAAGAGGAAAAGGAAGTCCTTTATATCATTGAGCGTTTAGAATATATTTTAAACCAGATCATAGAAAACAGCACACAAACGCTGAAAGAACTCTGTATTGTACCACAACCGGAACTCATTCAGGTATTAGAAAAATTCAATGACACTTATATCGAATATCCAAGGGAGAAGTGTGTCCATGAACTTTTTACGGAACAGGCAGAGAGAACACCGGATAAAACAGCATTAGTATTTGAAGATAAAATATTTACCTATAAACAGTTAGATGAGATGTCTGCTTCTTTGGCACATTTTCTGCGTGAAAAGGGCATAAAACCAAATGATATCGTACCGATCATCTCCAAACGAAGCTGGCATGTGATCGTGGCAATGCTCGGTGTCCTGAAAGCAGGTGGAGCCTATATGCCTGTATCACCGGATTTTCCAAAAGACCGTATGCAGTATATGTTTGAGACGGCAAATGCAACAATGGCTTTGACTTATGGATATCAGGGTGATTTAGAAATTGATACGATAGACCTTTCAGAAGTAGACTATACAAAGAATCCATCTGCATTAGAGAATGTGAATACACCGGATGATTTATGCTATGTTATATTTACATCGGGTTCTACCGGGAAACCGAAAGGTGTATCTATTCGTCATTTTAATGCGGCAAATTATTGTATGGACAGTGATAATAACGTATGTCACAAGATCATACAGGAAGGAAACCACAGTATTGTTTCTGTGACAAATATTGTATTTGATATTTTTGTGACTGAAAGTATTTTGGCATTATTAAATGGTATTACCATTTATTTTGCTAATGATGAAGAGGTAGTATCACAGAAAAAACTGGCGGAACTGATCACAAAACACTCTATTGATGTGATCCAGACAACACCAACCAAAATGAAAAGTTATATTTTAGATAAACAGAATCTGGAATATTTGCAAACCTTAAAAATAATGATCCTTGGTGGTGAGGCATTACCTTTTGAACTGTATCAGGAATTGACAGAATATACTCACGCAAAAATATTTAATATATATGGTCCTGCGGAGACAACGGTCTGGTCTACTAATCAGGAGATACAAAAACACATCACCATCGGAAAGCCAATCGCCAATACACAGATATATATCATCGACAAGCATCAAAAACTCCTTCCGATCGGAGTTGCGGGCGAACTTTGTATTGCCGGGGATGGAGTAGGTGCCGGATATTTGAACGCGGAGAAATTCGTTCCAAATCCATTTGCCACCAAAGAAAACCACCATGGCAAAGTAATGTATCATACGGGAGACCTGGCACGCTGGAGAGCAGACGGAGAAATCGAGTATCTTGGAAGGATTGATACACAGGTCAAGATCCGTGGGCTGCGGATTGAACTGGGTGAGATTGAGAGTGTGATGAGCAGTTATCCGGGAATTGAAATGACGGCAGTGACAGACAAACGGGATGAAAACGGCAGACAATATTTAGTTGGTTATTATACCTCAAAAGTGAATATCGAAGAAAAAGATCTGAGGTGCTTTCTGTCTGCAAAATTACCTAAATACATGGTGCCTAATTATTTTATGCATCTGGATTTCATGCCAATGACAGCCAGCGGTAAAACAGAAAGGAAAAGCCTTCCGGCACCGGATTTCAGCAAACAAACCAATCGGTACACCTACGTTTCGCCTAAAACAGAGACAGAAAAGCAATTAGCGAAGATATGGTCTGAGCTGCTAGAAGTAGAACAGATCGGAAGAGATGATGATTTCTTTGAACTTGGAGGCGACAGTCTGTTGGCAATTCATTTCGTCAGCAAGATCGCAAATATCTTCCGGGTAGAGCTCTCCGTGAAAGATGTCTTGGAAAACACAACATTAGAAAAGATTTCCGCTGTAATAGATCACTCAAAGCCAAACTACGTTGCTATGGAAAAGCATCTAACTGACCGATATGAATTACTGCCACAGCAGAAGGCTATTTATGCTGCCTGTCAAAAACAACCGGAATCTCTCATGTATAATATGCCGGCAAAAATAATACTTCCAAAACAGTTAAACAGAGAACACTTAAAACAATCTATTTCTCAGATTCTTAACAGACATCAGTCATTAAAAAGTTATATCATTACAGAAAACAGTACGTTTTATGCTGTTTTTGATGAAAATGCAGAAGTAACTTATGAAGAGTATACAGATGAGAACACGCAGGATTTTGTACGTCCATTTGATTTATCCAAAGCACCGTTGGTTCGAATCGGATTTACAGAGAACTATCTTCTATTTGATGTTCATCATATTATATTAGATGGACATTCTCTAAGTGTTATTGTACAGGAGATTGTTGCATCTTACAACGGTATGATTCTATCCGAACCAAAGATAGATTATTCTGATTATGCAATGAATTTTAAAGAAATGGATTTCACAGAACACCGGGCATTTTTCAAAAATCTGTTAAAGTGCGATTTTGAACCGGTATTGTTACCAGAAAAGAAAACAGGTCAGAGCGCGGGTGGTGCATCGGCATATTTTACGATACCTAAAGAGACGATGAACACCGTACGTCAGTCAGAGAAACAATTTGGCATTACAGATACCATGTTTTTCCTTGGAGTATATGGAATCCTACTCTCAAAATTTACAGCAAAGGAAGAAGTACTGACCAGTATGGTATGTGCTAATAGAATTCATACAGAATTAACTGAAGTTGTTGGAATGTTTGCAAATACATTACCAGTATGCCTTTTTATAGAGGATAATTTAGAAAAATACTTCAGACATGTAAAGCAGACTGTTCTTGAAATTTATCAGTATCAGGAACTACCATTCTCTTATATCGCTGATGAGATTGGTTTGACAGATAAAAACACAATCAATACTCTTTTTGTTTATCAGGCAGAAGGTGATAAAACATTGGAATTAGAAGGACAGACTGTTCACATAGAGTCCTTAGATACACACAGCAGTAAATTTGATCTGACAATGGAGGTTATTCCTTCGGATGACGAATGTATGATACATTTTGAATATTCCTTAGAAAAATATGATGACCTTTTAATGGAACGGTTATTTGAATCCATGTTGCGAATTGTATCACAGTTAGAAAACACGAATATTTCAGATATAGATATTCTATCGAAATCAGAAAACACACAAATATTTAATACATTTAATGGTGAACAATTTTACTATGACCAAAATATTTCTATTGGAGAACTTATAGAACAACAGGCTATGAAAGCACCGGATAAGATTGCTTTGGTATTTGAGAACCAGTATTTTACTTATCGACAGCTAGCTCAAATGTCGGATACTGTAGCAAACATACTTTGTGAAGCAGGCGTGAAAAAAGGTTCAACCATACCGATTATTGCTCATCGCAGTTACTATTTAATTATTGCAATTTTAGGTGTACTAAAATCGGGCTGTGCTTACTTGCCATTGGATTTTAGCTATCCTAAAGAACGACTGGAATATATATTAAAGGAAGCTGAGTCTGAATATGTATTAACTTACCAATATAATGTAACTTTTGGTGAAATACATAGTATTGATTTAGAACAGTTAGATTATCGTTATCCTAAACCGTCATTTGTTCCAGTGGAACAAAATGATATCTGTTATGTTATTTATACTTCCGGCTCAACGGGCAAACCAAAAGGTGTCCGTATGCCGCAGCGTACATTGATTAATTTAATTCTTCGAAATGTAAAATATGAGATTGGAGATAATATATCCTGTACCACAACTGCCGCATTTGATGTATTTACGCAAGAAGTATTTACTGCCTTATTATTGGGAAAAACATTATATTTAAGTCCTGATTCATTAAAATCCACACCGGAACATTTTTATGAATTCATTCAAAAAAATAAGATTCACTCTATGTTTTGTACACCTTCTTATTTTAATTATGTAATGACCAAAGTATCTCCGGATTTAAAATGTTCGTTAAAAAATATATTTTTTGCAGGTGAAGAATTAGTTTTATCAGAGGCTGCTACAACATGGATATTACAAAATGAAATTCGTATTATCAATCAATATGGTCCGTCAGAAACTCATGTTGTTACAGAAAAAATTTATGATTTGCAAAATCCAAAAGATAGATACAGCTTCTTTTCTGGTATTACCATTGGAAAACCGATTGCTAATACACAAATTTACATATTGAACAAACATCAACAACTGCTTCCGATCGGAGTTGCGGGAGAACTCTGCATTGCTGGAGATGGGGTAGGTACAGGATATTTAAACCGACCGGACCTCACTGCTGAAAAGTTCGCTCAAAATCCATTTGCCACAAAGGAGAATCATCATGGAAACATTATATATAAAACAGGTGACCTTGCACGGTGGAGAACAAATGGAGAAATAGAATATCTTGGAAGAATAGATACACAAGTTAAAATTCGCGGACTCAGAATTGAGTTGGGTGAAATCGAGAATGTTATGGGCAGCTATCCGGGAATTGAAATAACAGCGGTGACAGATAAGAGAGATGAAAAGGGTAGACAATATCTTGTTGGTTATTATACATCCAAAGAAAGTATTGAGGAAAAACCTTTAAGAAACTTTTTATTAGAAAAATTGCCAAAATATATGGTACCTAATTATTTAATACATTTGGATTCTATGCCAATGACTGCCAATGGCAAACTTAATCGAAAGAGCCTTCCGTTACCGGTTTTTGATAGTTTTGGTGCAACAGAATATATTGCTCCAATCACAGAGATGCAAAAAACATTGTGTGGTATTTTATGCAGACTTTTTCAAACAGAACACTTTGGTATAGAAGATGACTTTTTTGAAAGGGGAGGGGATAGTCTCTTAGCAATCGAGTATACAGCAGCCGCTCATAAACAGGGAATAGATTTTCCTTTACAGAAAGTATTTGATTATTCTACAGTCAGACTTCTATGTGAGGATATAGAGAAAACTTCACATAAAAATGTTTTGTATCATGTAGAGAATTTTGAAAAGTATGCTTCTATTTTAAACCGCAACCAAATAGATAAAAATTTTATTCCACAGAAAAGAGGACTTGGAAATATTTTGTTGACAGGTGCAACAGGATTTTTGGGTATCCATCTTCTTGACCAGCTTATGAAAATGGAGGAAGGGAAGATTTATTGTCTGGTGCGAAATACTGAAAAAGTATCAGCTTGCAAACGCCTGCAAGATTTATTGCAATATTATTTTGGTAAAACCTATGATAATGAAATAGGAAAAAGGATCATTCCCATTGTTGCTGATATTGAAAGTAAATGGTTATTAGAACAGATACCGAGCAATATTGATACGATAATCCATACAGCTGCAAATGTTAAACATTATGGCTCTTACGAAGAATTTAAACGTATTAATGTAAAAGGAACGGAACATGTCATAGCATTTGCAAAAAAATCACATACAAGACTAATACATATTTCAACAATTGGTGTTAGTGGACACGATTTTTCTGCTAAATCGACAACTGAAAAAGCAAGAAAAGAAAAACATTTTTCTGAAACAAGTTTTTTCATAGATCAGCCACTAGATAACGTATATATCCACAGCAAATTTGAGGCAGAACGTGTCGTGTACGATGCTATGTTAGAAGGTCTGGATGCAAAGGTGGTTCGTGTCGGCAACCTGACCAACCGTGCATCGGATTATAAGTTCCAGCCAAACTATCGGGAAAATGCGTTCCTGACTAGAGTAAAAGCACTGTTGGAATTTGGAATGTTCCCGGATTATCTGCTGCCGTTGTATGCAGAATTTTCACCAATCGACCTGACGGCAAAAGGAATTGTTCTGATCGCCGAGTATGCAAAAGAGCAGACGGTGTTCCACTTAAACAGCAACCGTCCACTGTATTTTGACCGCATGATGGAACTGTTGCCGACACTTGATGTTCCGATGCAGATAGTCAATGCCACGGAATTTAACCGTGCTTTAGAGCAAACCCTTCAGAATACTTCCATGAAGTACATTTATGAGGCATTGCAGAATGATATGGACGAGGACGGAAAACTCGTTTATGACAGCAATATCCGCATAGAAAATGAGTTTACCCTGTGGTTTATGAAGCAGGTTGGATTTGAATGGAACGAAATAGACGTAACATATCTGAAAGGGTATTTGGAGTATTTCAGGGATTTGGGATATTTGGAGGTGTAGGAAGTGAATCTGCTAACTACTTTTTTAATGGAATGATTTCTGATCATATTTTTTTCTAATTAAGGTAAATGTTTACATTGTGCAGCTTCCCCGGCTATCCCCACAGACAGTTGCGAGGCTTCCGTCGTGAGGAGCACACTGCCGCT
>ERZ826016.2608-NODE-2608-length-13809-cov-2.737095_pt1 | contig 13809 bp, 11 predicted proteins | sample MGYA00519872_ERZ826016 | MGnify/ENA primary metagenome ERZ826016 (study PRJEB31778, sample SAMEA3449218) | human gut metagenome | biome: human gut; feature: human-associated habitat; material: faeces | place: United Kingdom | collected 2010/2012 ... | reverse complement strand
TCACAGTTACCATGATCTGCTGTTACTATAATGGTATATTCTTCTAATGAGATATTTTCTAATATTTTACCAATACATTCATCTACTGTTTCAACAGCTTTAATAGCGGCTTCATAGTCTCCTGTATGGCCTACCATATCGCCATTAGCAAAGTTTAATATTATTAAGTCTTCATGACTTGTTGTTATTTCTTTTACTAATGAGGCTGTTATCATATGAGCACTCATTTCTGGTTCTAAGTCATAAGTTGCTACTTTTGGACTTGGTACTAATATTCTTTTTTCTCCTTGGTATTCTTTATCTATTCCTCCATCAAAGAAATATGTTACATGAGCATACTTTTCAGTTTCTGCTATTCTAAGTTGGGTTAATCCTTTACTTGCTATATATTCTCCTAAGGTATTTGTTAGTTTTGGTAATTCAAAGGCATAAGGACATAATACAGTATCTGCTACGTGCATCATTGTTACTACTTTTAAATTTTTTATTTCTTCTTTATCAAAACTTTTATATTCTTTATTGGTAAAGATACTAGCAAGCTCTTTTAATCTATCTGGTCTATAGTTAAAGAAAATAATTCCATCGTTATCTTTTATTAGACCATTTTTATCAGTAGTTACTGGTACTATGAATTCATCAGTTACTTTGTTTTTTTGACTTTCTTTCCATACTTTCTTGGCTTCTTTAACTGAAGTTCCTACTACCATTGCATTATAGGCTTTTTCTACTCTATCAAAGTTAGTATCTCTATCCATACCATAGTATCTTCCTCCTAATGAGGCTATCTTTCCTACGCCTAATTTTTTCATATATTTTTCTAAGGCTTCTATATACTTTATTCCACTGGTAGGACTTACATCTCTACCATCTGTAAAGATGTGAACATATACTTTTTTTAATCCTTCTTTTTTGGATAATTCTAATAAACTAAATAAATGATTGATATGTGAATGTACTCCTCCATCTGATAAAAGTCCTACTAAATGTAAACTACTATTTTCTTCTTTAACATGATTTATTACTTTTAATAATTCTTCATTTTTATAAAAACTTTTATCTTTTATTTTACTATTTATTAGTTCTAATGATTGATATACTAAACGACCTGCTCCTATATTGGTATGGCCTACTTCTGAATTTCCCATTTGTCCTCTTGGTAAACCTACCGGGGTACCTGATGCTTCTAATTGACTATGAGGATATTTATCCCATAATTTATCTAAAACTGGTGTTTTGGCATTATATACGGCATTATATTTTTTATTTTTTGTTAATCCTACACCATCCATAATACATAATAATACTTTCTTCATTTTATCACCCTATTTCCTATATAATTATATATTATTATTTACTAATTGGCAATATTTTAAAAGTATTTTTTGTTAACTAACTATAATTTATTATTTTATTTGAATATGTAAAAGAAAAAATACTTTTGTTCAAAGTACTTTATATTTTTATTTATTGTTTAATATTATCTATTTTAATTCATCAAAATGGTAATTAAAAATGATGGGTACCCCAGGCGAGATGAATGCTCACATACAAAGTATGCTTACTGGCATTGCCAACACATCGTTATTCCTTCACAAGTAACCCATCTGTATATATATTATATCACACAATTGCTAATTATTCACATTTTTTGATTTTGAAAAATTTTGTAATTTATTTCACTATTTACAACATAACTCTTATTTTTGAGACGTAGACTCAAAAATACCACGGAAAATTTAAGTTTGCTTAAAGTTGAAGTGGCAAAAGAAAAGAACTAAATTAATTAGCTCTCTCATAATCACAATTCATACATTTTATCTTATCTTTTTTTTCTGTTAATGTTCCATTACAATTAGGACACTTTTCTTCAATTGGTTTATCCCAACTAGCAAAATCACATTTTGGATAATTTGAACATCCATAAAAGATTTTTCCTCTTTTAGTTTTCTTTTCTAATATTTTACCATCACATTTTGGACAAGATATAATTTCTTTTACTTCTTTTTCTTCTTTATTACTTTTAATATATTTACAAGTTGGATAATTTGAACAAGCAGTAAACTTTCCATACTTACTTTGTTTTATTACTAATGGACTACCACAATTAGGACATAATTCTCCTGTTTCTTCTGGGGCTTTCTTTTCCATATTCTTGAAAGCTACTTCTACTTTTGGTTCAAATTCTTGATAGAAGATACTTAGTAATTTATTCCACTCCATGTTACCCTCTGCTATTTTATCTAAATCATCTTCCATATTCTTAGTATATTCTACATTAATGATATCTTTAAAGAATTCTTGTAATTTATCGGTTGTTTCAATACCTACTTCAGTAGGAACAAATTTTTTATCAATAACTTTTACATAACCTCTTTCTTCAATGGTATCAATTGTTTTAGCATATGTTGATGGACGACCTATTCCTAATTCTTCCATTTCTTTTATTAGTTTACTTTCGGTATATCTAGCAGGTGGTTTTGTTGTATGTGATGTATATTCTATAGTGTTAGCTACTAATACATTACTCTTATAGTTTGAGAAGTCTGGTAATACTTTATCTTCACTATCTTCATATTTACTATATACTTTTAAGTATCCATCAAAGATTAGGATTTGTCCATTTACTTTGAACTGATAATTATTATTATCTAATATAACAGTAGTTGCTTCTACTTTGGCATCTTTCATTAGGGATGCTAGGGCTCTATAATATATTAGACTATATAATTTATATTCATCATTAGTTAGATATTCTTTTATTTTTTCTGGATTATTATTTATATTAGTAGGTCTTATGGCTTCATGGGCATCTTGAACATTCTCAGTTTTATTACTCTTTTTTACATAACCTACATACTCACTTCCATAATTATCTTTGATATAACCATAGGTTTCTTTAATAAACTCATCAGATAATCTTACAGAGTCAGTTCTCATATAAGATATTAATCCTTCTGCTCCATCTTTTAGATTTATTCCTTCATATAGTTTTTGGGCTATCATCATGGTTTTCTTAGAGGTAAAGCCTAGTTTGGTTGAAGCCTCTTGTTCTAGTGTACTTGTAGTAAAAGGAAATTTGCTTTTCTTAGCTTTTTCTTTTTTATCAATACTTTCTATTTTGAAGGCATTTGATAGTTTACTTAGTATTTCTTTGGCTTCAGATTCTTTTTTGATTTCTATTTTTTTATGATTATAGGTATCTAATTTGGCATCGAAGTCATTAAATTTTGCTTCTATTTCAAAGTATTCTTCAGGAATGAAGGCTTCTATTTCTCTTTCGCGATCAACGATTAACTTTAGAGCTACTGATTGAACACGGCCTGCTGATTTGCCTCCTGTTTTAGACTGCATTAGTTTACTTAGTCTAAAGCCTATGATACGATCTAGTATTCTTCTTGTTTCTTGAGATTTTACTAGATTATCATCTATTTTTCTAGCTTTATTAAATGAATCTAGAACGGCTTTTTTGGTTATTTCATTGAAGACTATTCGATCATAGTTTTCTTCTTTTAATCCTAAGGTATCGTATAGATGCCAACTTATGGCTTCTCCTTCACGATCGGGGTCGGTTGCTAGATATACGAAGTCTGCATCTTTGATATCTTTTTTTAATTCTTTTACTAATTTTGCTTTTCCTTTGATTATTTTATAATCTGGTTTAAAATTATTATCTATATCTACTCCAAAGCCATATTTTCCTGATGTTGATAGGTCTCTGATGTGTCCTACGGAAGATACTTTGAAATCTTTTCCTAAATATTTTTCTATTGTTTTACTTTTATGTGGGGACTCCACGATTACTAATTTTTTTGACATATAACGCTTCCTTTCTATGACATTATAACTATTCTTTTTATAAAATGCAAGTATTTTTTGTTATTTTTTATTTTATGATTCCCTCTAAACTATAATCTTAGAAGGTTATTTTTTGCTTGTAATCTAAAAATAATATATCAGCCATATCTATTATATGGTAGTTAATTATATATACTAAAATAGCCTCCGGTTAAGGAGGACTACTTATATGTAAACATAAGATTTCTCTTATGACATTATACTATATGCTGGTAGTTTGAGTTTTGTTCCTCTTTTTAATAATATTTGATATTCTTTGTTTTTAATCTTTCTCTCAGTTCTCGAACACTTAAATTGTATTCTTCAGTTATGTTAATGGAATAATTTATTTCGTTAATATTACTAAGTGATAAAATTTCTGTATAATGACTCCACATTAATTTGGTCGACATTGTCGACCAAATTTCATCTTTAAATACTAAATAAAATTGTCTTATTCTTCTAAGTGTTCTTTCATTATAGTTTCTACCGACTTCTATAACTAATCTTTCTGAATATTTTTTAATAATTCCTTCTCCATATTTATTTCCTGCTTCATAAAGTAATTTACCTACTGCATAATAAGTACTAAGATTATTTCTATTTTTAGAGTAGTCTTTTACTTTTTTATATGCTTCATTATCTATTAGTTTATTTTTTATTTCATTATAATATTTCATTTATTTCTCCTTTTAATTTAATATATATTCTCTTGATAATATTCTTTTGTCACTAGAGTATTCTATTACATATTTATTATCTTTTTTACATATTATTAAACCTATTGTTTTATCTTGAGTTAATTTTCTTAATATGTTTATCTATATAATTCATATATATTTGTATTTGCCCTATATGTTCTTTCTTTATCAAGATTATATTTATTATGGATAACTATTGGGTTCTTAACAAAATCATTCACTTTAGTTTCTTCTTTATTAATTAATTTTAATTTAGTCTTATCATCTAATCTTTGATATCCTTTATTTCTTATTCTTTCTCTTAACTATCTTTTGCTCAAGTATTGTTCTATTGTTATTTTGACATAATAATTTATCTCATTAATATCTTTTAATGGTAATAATTCACAATAATGACTCCAACTTAATTGGTGCCACAGTGTGGCACCTTTTCCAATTATAAGATAAAATTGTCGCATTCTTTTTAATGTGGTAATATTATATTTCTTTCCAATTTCTTTAGATAATTTTAATGAATATTCTTTTATTAATCCATCTCCATACTTAGCTCTATCTTCACCACCTTGGGCTTCAATTAATAATTTACCTACATTGTAATAGGTATTTTTCATTAAACCTCCTTATATTTTTTTAGTGATAGCAATTTACAATAATGTCACCAAGCCAATTGGGCCGACATTGTAGACCCTTTTTGGTATAGTTACCATAGCAATTATTGCGCCAGTGGTGCAACTTTTTATGTAATAGTAGTCACCTTTAATATTCCTTTACTATTTATTGTTAATTTTACCATGTTGTTAATATCAGTACGATAGATTCTGCTTTTGGATAAGTTATTTATTACTTCTTTATTAGGATGGTGATAGATATTATTTTCTCCTACTGAGATTAGAGATATACTGGGATTTATTTGTGATATGAAGTCTTTACTTGAAGATGTATTAGAACCGTGATGGCCTACTTTTAATATGGATATATTATTTAGATTATAATTTTCTAGAAGATTATCTTCAGTAGTTATAGAGGCATCACCCATGTAAAGGAATTTGTATTTTTGATATGTAAAGTATGTTATGATACTATTATCGTTTTCATTATTATATTTTGTATTATTTAATAGATATATGGTATGATTACTTAGGTTTATTTTGTTTATATCTATTTGATATGGTATTTTCTTTTTATTTAGATTTTTTATTAATTCTTTTTCTAGATCAGTAAATGTTCCTTTATTTAGTATGACATTCTTTACTTGGAAATTATTTATTAAAGTAATAGAGCCTCCTATATGATCTTCATCGCCATGAGTTATTATTAAATAATCTATTTTTTTAATACCTATACTTTTGAAATATGGTATTACTTCATTTTTTATTTTATATTCATTTTTACCAGTATCTATTAATATGGTATTTTTGTTATAGGGATATTTTATGAGATGGCAATCGGCTTCTCCTACTTCGAACATTACTACTTCAAAATTACTATTTAGATAGGGATATATATAGATTATTATGAGTAAGATAATATTTAGATAGAAGTATTTTTTATTTTGATATGATAGTAGGAATATTATATAATATAATACTATTATTAATAAACTTGGTTTAGGAAATATTATTTTGGTTATATTTATTTTTGATATGAATAATGATATTGTTTCTAGAGTATTAGTAAATAAATATAAGATACTATCTAATATAGGAAATATATATGTTAATATTGTTAGGGGTAATATTATTATACTTATTATTGGTACTAAGATAATGTTTAGTAAGATACTTATTATATTTATTTCATAACTATTATATATGGTTATAGGTATTGATACTAAGAATGATAAAAGTGATATATAGATTATTTTATTTATTTTGTTTTTCTTTTTTAGAGTACTACTAGATAATACTAAGAAGAATGTTATGGTATAAGAATAGATATAACCTAAATCATAAATGATAAAGGGATTTATTAGAAGAGAGACTCCTAGTGTTAGAAGGAGAATATCTATTTTCTTTATTTTTAGCTTTAATAAATAATTTATGCTATATAAGATACTCATAACAGCACTTCTTAAAAGAGATGATGAGGGAAAGAGTATTAGATATGTGATTATAAAGATATTAGTGATTAGATATTTTATTCTTTTATTGTAAGTTATTTTATTTAGATAAAGATAGATAATACTTACAAAGAAATTTATATGCATTCCTGATACAGAAAATAAATGAGATATACCATTAATGCGATAACTTTCTTTTATTTCTTTTGATAATGTATTATCACAGAATAGTAATGTTTTTATATAGTTTGATGATTTTAGTTTATTTATTTTTTGATAAAGAGTATTTTTGATAGTATATAGATAATTATGATTGTTGGCTATTTTATTGATACTAGTAGCTTCGACTAGATAGTATATTTTTTTATAATAGAGATATTTTTGATAATTGAAGGTATTTTGATTGGTATTTTTACTGGGAGTTATTAATGTTCCTTTTACTTTTATTTTATCTCCATATGATAGATTATTAAATTCTTTATCGTCTTTTGTATACTTTGATTTAAAGGGATAGTAGTTTGTATATAATAATGTTATTATAAAGATTATAATGGTTATTATTTTTATTAGATGTTTAGACTGTAATATATGCCTTAATCTTTTCAAAAAGAGAGTCTCCTATTCCGGGAACATTCTTTATATCTTCAATAGTGGTAAATAAACCATTTTCTTCACGATATTCGATTATTGATTTTGCTTTTGCTTCTCCTACTCCATTTATGTTTTGTAATTCTTTTTCATCAGCAGTATTAATGTTTATTAACTGATTATCAGTAGTGGTACTACTAATACAGGCATCATTAGTAATATCACATTTTTCACAGACACAGTTTTCTTCTTTAAATTTTTCTAGTACTTCTTCAGTTGAATAAATTATGATAGTCATTTCATCTTCAACTACTTTGGCTAGATTTATTTTTGAAGTGTCTGCGCCTTCTAGAAGACCTCCAGCTAGTGATATGACATCATTTACTCTTGAAGTACTATCTACTTCATAGACGCCAGGATTTACTACCATTCCTTTTATGTCAACGATTACTTTAGTTGTTTTGTCTTCTTTTTTATCTTCTTTTCCTTCTTCTTTTTCTTCTTTAAATATATCTACTACTTCTTCTTTGGTATTTTTATTATTTTTATATATGATAAAAATAGTTCCTCCTAGTAAGAGAGATATACCTAATAATATTAATATTAACTTTTTCAAATTACTCCTTTCCTTCTTCATTTTGTTAATTATTTATTATAGATATTATTTGCCTTTCTGTCAATAAAACTTGACAAACGCGTTCAAGGTGCTATGATTATAAAAAATGTGAGGTGATCTTAATGGAAAACAAACCGGTAACGGCCATTATCGTAGGCGCCGGGCACCGCTCCATGGTGTACAGCAAACTGGCGCTGACCAACCCGGAGTTGCTGAAGATTGTCGGCGTGGCAGATCCGGACCCCATTCGGCGCAAAAAGTGCCGCGAGCTTTACGGATTCGGCGAGGATATGTGCTTTGAAAATGCAAATGCGCTGGCTGCCAAGGGCAAACTGGCAGACACCGTCATTAACGGCACCATGGACGAGGTACATATAGAGACCTCTGTGCCCCTGCTGAACGCCGGGTATGATATGCTACTGGAAAAGCCGTTTGCCGTGAACGAAGAAGAAATGCGCACCCTGGTGGACTGCGCTCGGCAGAACCACAGCAAAGTGATGATCTGCCATGTACTGCGGTACACACCGTTCTACTATGGCATTAAAGAGCGCATTGCCGCCGGTGAAATCGGTGATATTATCAATATTCAAACCCTGGAACACGTGTCTTACCACCACCTAAGCACCTCTTATGTGCGGGGCAAGTGGGCCAATAGCCAGAAGTGCCACACCAGTATGCTGCTGGCCAAGTGCTGCCACGATCTGGACATTATGATGTGGATGATGGCAGAGACCAAGCCCACCGCGGTTAGCTCCTTTGGCGGCAAGTTCCAGTTTAAGCCGGAGAACGCCCCGGCAGACGCCGGCACGCGGTGTATGGTAGACTGCCCGCTGGTAGATACCTGCCGCTACTCTTGCAAACGGTTGTACATTGACCACCCGGACCGCTGGTCCTTCTATGTGTGGGACAAGCTGGAGGGCATTGAGAACCCCACCATTGAAGACAAGATTCATCTGCTCAAGGGTGACTCCCCTTACGGTCGCTGCATTTACAAGTGTGACAACGATGTAGTGGACCACCAGAGCGTGATGGTACAGTTCGCCAGCGGCGCCACCGGCACCCACAATATGGTAGGCGGTTCCTCCGCCCCCCTGCGCCGTATTCACATCATCGGCACCAAGGGCGAGATCTACGGCAACTTTGAGGAGTCCAAGTTCTATGTATCCAAAATCGACCCCTCCCCGGACGCGGCGAGTGCCAAATTGAGGAAGTGGATCTGAATGTGAAGGGCGATATGGTTGGCGCTTACGGCGGCCACGGCGGCGGCGACGAGCGACTGGCGGCGGACTTTGTGCAGTTCGTCCGCGGCGAAAAGCCCAGCCTGGCATGCACCTCTATTTTCGACTCTGTTGCCGGTCACCTGTGTGTGTATCTGGCAGACGAAAGTCGCACCCACGGCGGCCAGCCGGTAGCGGTACACCTGGACTAAAACGAAGCACATAAAAAAAACCGTCGGTCATAACGACCGGCGGTTATCTTTTTGCGCTGATTTTTTAATACTCTACTTTTAAGCCCTCTTCGGCTTCAGCTACCTTGAGCATAATGGCACACTCAATGCGCTTGCGGTGCAGCTGGCAACCAAAGTCATACACACCGTTCACACTGCCGGTGGTATGGTACGCATTGGCTGCGCACCCGCCGCTGCAATACAGCTTTGCAAAGCAGTCCTTGCATTCCTTGTGGCTGTACACATTGCAGTGCGCAAACTGCTCCAGCACCTGGGGTCGGGTCACGCCATCGTACACATTGCCAAGTAAGAAGTCCGTGTCTCCCACAAACTGATGACAGGGGTACAAATCGCCGGTGGGGGTCACGGCCATATACTCCGTGCCCACACCACAGCCGCTGACCCGCTTGACTATACAAGGGCCGCCGTCCAGGTCGATCATATAGTGATAAAAAGTAAAGCCGTCGCCCTTGCGATAACGGTGCAGCATTTCCTTGGCCAAGATCTCGTATTGCTCCAAAAGCACAGGCAGGTCGCTCTCCTGCAAGGCATAGTCCTCCTTAGGATCGCACACCACCGGCTCAATAGACAGCTCCTTAAATCCCAGATCCGCCATGTGCAGCACATCGGCGGCAAAGTCTGTATTGAAGTGGGTATAGGTGCCCCGCATATAGTAGTCCTTTTGCCCTCTGGAGTCTGCAAACCGCTTGAATTTATCCAAGATCAGATCATAACTGCCCTTGCCGTTGCGGCCCACCCGCAGCCGGTCATGGGTAACCTTGCGCCCGTCCAAAGACAGCACCACATTGCCCATCTCCCGGTTGGAAAAGTCGATCACATCATCGTTGATGAGCAAGCCGTTGGTGGTAAGGGTAAAGCGAAAGTTCTTATTATGGAGCTTCTCCTGCTCCCGACCATAGGCCACCAGCCGCTTGCACACATCCCAGTTCAGCAACGGCTCACCGCCAAAGAAATCCACTTCCAAATTCCGGCGGCCGGGACTGTTGGCAATGAGATAATCCAGCGCCTGCTTGCCCACTTCATAGGACATGATCTCACGCTGGCCGTCGTACTCTCCCTTGCCGGCAAAGCAGTATTTGCACGCCAGGTTGCAATCGTGAGCAACATGCAGGCAAATGGCCTTCAGTACCCCCTGGCGGCGTTTGAACTGGTCGGCAACCGCCTCAAAGGTATCCTCGGCAAACAGCCGTCCGTCGGCGATCAGCGCCTCAATGTCTTCAAAACAAAGATCAATATCCGCGTTCGTTACATCCGGCTGATCCTTGTATTTTTCTAAAATAAAACGGCGGATCTCCTCTTTATCATGATCCTGGTACATAGTGATCATATCGTAGGCCACCGGGTCTACAGAATGGACGCAGCCACTGTTTTGATCCAGAATAATATTGTATCCGTTTAGTTTGTATGCGTGTATCATAGTCTACTCCAAACAAAAAAGGCGGGACCCGGGCAATCGCCCATCCCGCCCTAATTGCAAAATTCTTATTTCTTCAGCTGCTCGCACTTCTGGTTGGCAACGGAGCAAGAGGTCTTGCTGGCAGACTGACAAGAAGTCTGGCACTCGCCGCAGCCGCCCTTTTTAGCGGAAGCACAAAGATTTCTGGAACTTAAAGTTTTAATTCTTTTCATAAAAAGCACCTCATTTCAATATGTTGGTTCTATTTTACAATACTTTCATTCCTTTGTCAATACGCAGCAGCAAATGCGCTCTGCCCCGCCGCCGGCAGTTCCGTGGAGCACCGTGCCGCTGTTTTTCGCTGCCTGAATTGCCTGTACAAACGCCGCAGTGATCTCCTCACCGGGCACGATCATCGGCACCCCGGGCGGATAGGCAAACACCGTCTCGCAGGCGATACGCCCCACTGCCTGTTGGTATGGTAACGGCTCCCCGGCGGGCACCTGCCAGCTTTGCAGGTGCCGAGGCGGCAAGGGCAGCGGCGCCACCGGCCAGTCGCCCGGTTCCAAAGTACAATCGATCTCTCTCAACGCGCGTGCCAGCAGATCAAATCCGGCGGCGGTGTCCCCCACCGTAGCCATACAGATCACATGGATACGGTCGCTCATCTCCGGCTCGATCCCACACGCCCGCAGCCGGTGTGCCAAGGCGTTGCCGTCTATGTTGCAATGCAGGGTAGAAATATTAATCTTGGTAGGATCGTCTGCCTGGATCAATCGCAGGTGCTCCAAAGGCAGTTTATATAGCTTTAGCAGTCCCGCTTGCAGCGTCTCAAACGCAGCCGGATCCGCCACCAAATCGGCCATTTTTGCCACGCTGTTCATGAGCACATAGCTGGGCGAGCTGGTCTCGTACATATCCATATACCGCTTGATCTTCGGCGCCAAAGAGGAGTCATATACCTGCACACCGGCGGTTTGAGTCAACGCCGGCAGGGTCTTGTGATAAGAGCAGATCACCGCGTCTCCCTCCATACGGCCGGGCAGCCAAGGGGCCAGTCCAAGGTGGGCGCCGTGGGCCGCGTCTACCACCAGCGGCACCGAGCAGTGCAAACGAGAAATATAGCCCTCGTATGTAGGCGAGGTCACCACCACCGCTACCACCTCCGGATGGGCTGCCAATGCCTCATCCAGCGCAGCCTGGGTCACACGGGTATAAAAACCGGTGGTCGGGTCAAATTCAGCCTCTACATAGTGCACCTGCAGCCGGTTCAAAAAGCAGGCATTGTACACCGCCTTGTGGCAGTTGCGGGCAATAAGAATTTCGTCCCCCGGCTTGCACAGGGCGGATATGGTCGCCAAAATGCAGCAGGTAGAACCGTTAACAGAGAGAAAAGATGCCCCCGCACCATACAACGCTGCCAAATCCGCTTGCAGCCGGGCCAACACCCCGGTGGGGGCGTGCAGGTCATCGTAGCCGTCTATTTCCGTAATATCAATTTCCGCACCCGGCAAACCAAAATCCGGGTTGCGCTTGTGTCCGGGCATATGGAACGGATAGCGCTCTAAGTGCGCCAGCGCTCGATCAAGCCGCATAAGCTGTCACCTTTTCTTTTTGATAAATCGCAATGTTCAGCAGCACCACACCGGTGAGCACAGGCATCGCCTCGATCAGGCCGGTCTCTTTATAGATCAGCAGCAAAATCAGATCACCGATCATCAGTGCCGCCCAAAATACCGTGGCGCATTGCCAAAATCGCCCTTTTTTGAATGAAAACAAAAAGCACAGAAAGATCGCCACCCCGCTGAGCACGGAAAAAGCCAGCGATCCAATACAGTGCAGCAGCCACAGGGTGTGCCGCTCAAATTCAAAAGGACAGCACACCGTCAGCACCATCCCTACACCGGCAGGCAGTACCAGACCGTGGCACAGCCCTCTGCGCTTTTGCTTATTATACATGGTATAGAGCAAAAGGTAAAGCACCCCGTAAGTGCCCGCACCCCACAGGGCAAACAGCACCGGGTGGTCCAGTCCGATGGTGGAGAGTGCCCCGGCGTTGGTGCGCGGGTCCGCAAAGTGCATATACCCTAATGTAAAACCACAGTATAAAGCGGAAATCAGCGAAATCCAAATTTTTTTCATAAAAACCTCAAAAAAATCAAAATTTCTTATTGACATTTTACTCCCCTCGTGGTATTATGTCAATGCTGTTTCGGACAGCACCGCAGATCAAGCCTTTCGGCTCTGCCTCGCCCGCTCTTGGCGTGTAAAAATTTAGAGCAAATTGAATATGCGGATGTGGCGGAATTGGCAGACGCGCTAGATTCAGGTTCTAGTGAATGCAAGTTCATGTGGGTTCAAGTCCCGTCATCCGCACCATGAGCCTTTTGCGAAAGCGAAAGGCTCATTTTTTTGTACTCCCCTCTTTTTTTCATAAAAACAGAGCAGATCCTATGATCTGCTCTGTATATTTAATATTCGTCATGCTACACAGCATTACAAAACAAGGAACCGTCCACTGTTCTATTGTGAATGACCAGGCAGCGTAGCCAGAGCAGGTCGTGAGACCTGCTCCTTTCTTTTGGTTAAATGTAATTTTTACACACCCCAAATTTTGCCTGCACCGGCGTTGATCATATAATCTCGCAGAGCCTCTACAAACGCCTCTGGATCGTCCACATAGAATACGAATATTTCTTCCTCATAAATCTCTGCTGTGATCCGTATATAGCGCTCTCCGGAACCGCCTATAAGAAACCATCCATCGTCTTTTGAATTGAAAAAGGATTTTGGCGGTCGCTTTCCCTTGCAGATCTGCACTTTCTGAATACAGGCATACGGCACCTTTGGATTTGATTTTTCTCTATGCCAAGAATCCGGAACGCCGTGAACATCAAACTGCATATAGTCGTTATACAGCGTAACCCCTTTCGGTAATTCATAATAGCGATAGGTCGCAACGATCACAGCCACGGCAACAATGATACCGAAAATGAGTTTTACCGGCATTGTCGTCGGCACATGTAGTCGCGGCAACACTGAAAAAACGAGAACAATATATACTATAAAGCCAAAAATGGCATAACCGAATCCAACACGCTTATCGGCAATCTTTTGAAATCTTGATTCCCCTGAAAAAAGAAAGAA
>ERZ826016.2604-NODE-2604-length-13835-cov-3.114586_pt1 | contig 13835 bp, 15 predicted proteins | sample MGYA00519872_ERZ826016 | MGnify/ENA primary metagenome ERZ826016 (study PRJEB31778, sample SAMEA3449218) | human gut metagenome | biome: human gut; feature: human-associated habitat; material: faeces | place: United Kingdom | collected 2010/2012 ... | reverse complement strand
GTAGAGCAGAGGACTGAAAATCCTCGTGTCTCTGGTTCGATTCCGGAACTGGGCACTTTTTATATCCGTTTTATCATCTGCATCGGCAGGTGATTTTTTATTGTGGTAAAAGATAGAAATATTAAAGAATTATTAAGAAGTCATGACAAGCGTTTACTTTCTATAGTAAATGCTATATGATATGGAAAATATGAAAGAGGTGATTTTATGCTGACAGCATTATTTATTATTGCATTTATCTGGTTTATGTGGAAAGTGATCGCGCTGGCGGTCAAGATGACATGGGGATTTTTAAAGATTGGTTTCTATATTATATTTTTGCCGATCGTAGTCATTGGACTTTTCCTGGGAGGGCTGATCTATATAGCCTTGCCGATCTTGATCATTGGCGGTATCATAGCCCTTGTAATATCAAAATAAGAAATCAGGTGTAAAAATGGCAAAGAAAGCAAAAGAAGAAAAGACAAATGTTATGCGTCTTTTAGAACAGGCAAAGGTAGAATATAAACATTATTCTTATGCAAATACAGATGCCATCAGTGGTGTAGAAGTGGCAGAGGTTTTGGGGCAGAATGTGGATAAAGTCTTTAAAACGCTGGTGACTGTGGGGAAAAGCGGCGAGCACTATGTTTTTGTTGTGCCGGTGGCAGAAGAACTGGATCTGAAAAAAGCAGCAAATGCGGTAGGAGAAAAGTCGATTGCCATGGTAAAGTCCAAAGAATTATTAGGACTTACCGGCTATATCCATGGTGGCTGCTCACCAATCGGTATGAAGAAATTCTTTCAGACAGTCATTCATCAAAGTGCAGAGGATTTTGATACGATCATCTTTAGCGGAGGCAAAATCGGCTATCAGGTGGAGGTGTCCTTAGAGGGCTTGCGCAAGGTCATAGCATTTACAACAACAGACATTATTGTCTAGGACATTATTTATCGAGTGGATTTTTTGAGGAAGTTAGTTCATTTTTTTATCATCATCAGGAAACTGGATTGTACTTTTTCTTTTGAACTCGTACAATGAGGACGTTGAGAGAAAACTACAATTTAGGAGGAATGCAGGATGAAGTTTTTTATTGATACAGCGAATGTAGATGACATCAGAAAAGCCAACGATATGGGTGTGATTTGTGGAGTGACGACCAATCCATCCCTGATCGCAAAAGAGGGCAGAGATTTTAATGAAGTCATCAAAGAGATCACATCTATCGTTGATGGACCGATCAGTGGTGAGGTAAAGGCTACAACCGTAGATGCAGAGGGAATGATCAAAGAAGGTAGAGAGATCGCAGCCATCCATCCAAACATGGTTGTCAAGATTCCTATGACCGTAGAAGGACTGAAGGCAGTAAAAGTTCTTTCCGCAGAAGGCATCAAGACAAATGTTACTTTAATCTTCACTGCAAATCAGGCACTTCTGGCAGCAGAAGCAGGGGCTACCTATGTATCTCCATTCTTGGGAAGACTTGACGATATCAGTCAGCCGGGTATTGGTCTGATTGAAGACATCGTGACAATTTTTGATAATTATGGATATGATACAGAGATCATTGCAGCATCTATTCGTAATCCAATTCATGTTACGGATTGTGCACTTGCAGGAGCAGATATCGCAACCGTATCTTACAAGGTAATCGAGCAGATGACAAAGCATCCTTTGACAGATGCCGGAATTGAGAAGTTCCAGGCAGATTACCGTGCTGTATTTGGTGACTAATATTTATAGATAAGTAAAACTGCGCATGACAGGTGTCGGCTGAGGCTGGCACCTGTTTCTGTTATAGCGTTTATTTGTCGAATTCGAGCGACTTTCGATGACAAAAGTCGTTCCATCATGTATAATAAGACGCAAACAAAGATGTTTATGGCATAAGATATTATATAAGGAGAAAACCATGGCATACGATTTTGAAAAGGAACGTAATGAGGCTATTGCTGCGGGCGAACGCGCATTAACATCACTTCGCGCGGCAAGGGAGGAACTTCGCTCTGCCGGAATTTGGGGTCTGGTTGATCTTTTTGGTGGAGGGATGATCAGTGGGCTTGTGAAACACTCAAAGATGGGGAATGCCCAGCGTTATATGGAGCAGGCTAAGTTAGATCTGCAAAGTTTTAGCAGGGAGTTGCAGGATATAAATATGACGCACAACCTTAATTTGAATGTGGGAGATTTCCTCACATTCGCAGATTTCTTTTTCGATGGACTGATTGCAGACTGGCTGGTACAGGATCGCATCAATGAAACCAAAAATCAGGTGGAAGATGCCATTCGTCAGGTGGAGGATATCGTAAGACGTTTGCGTATACTGTAGTTTATCGAGTATATGGGGAAATATTTTCTGGAATGGAGGATACAGATGGAATTTTGGATGAATTTAGTATTAAGTGATTGGATGTATTTATGGCTGGCGGTCATTGTTATCACGGCTGTAATAGAAATCATAACCGTAGGATTGACTTCTATCTGGATCTCCGGGGGAGCGCTGGCAGCATTGATTGTCTGCCTCATGGGAGGACATCCGGGCTTGCAGATCGCGGTATTTTTTGTTGTGACTTTTATCCTCTTGTATTTTACAAGACCATGGGCAAAAAAGTATCTGGAGAGTCGAAAGGTTGCGACCAACTACGAGGAGTGCATCGGCAAGGAAGTGCGTGTCATCGAGGAAGTCGACAATCGCAAGGAAAGCGGAAAAGTCCTTTATAACGGTATGGAGTGGACAGCACGTGCTGAGGATGACGAGCAAATATATGCTGTAGATGAGGTGGCGGTCGTATCCGAGATCCGTGGTGTCAAGATGATCTTAAAGCGCAAGTAGCATATAAGGAAATAAGACAGAAAAAAGACGGTAGCATTTACACAGTGTGGGTGTTACCGTTTTTGTGTTATGACGACTGCTAATCAGAGGGAGATTTGCAGAGCGTATCTCGTCTCGGTTTGGTAAATAATAAAAAATCGCAAAAGAACAAGAAATTTTGAATGAAAAAGCAAATTTTTGAATAGGGTTTTCTTCAGAATGCTCTATGATGTAGTTAGCAAAGAAGAATGTCAGCATTACACATTCAAATATAGAAAGAAACTACAAAAAGGAGAGCGAGTATGAGCAAGAAATTTACTTGGAATGAAAACTGGAAGTTTACAAAAGATGCTGTCACAGTATCTGATAAGACAACTTCCGCAGGAAACTGGGAGACATTGGATCTGCCACATACCTGGAATGGCGAGGACGGACAGGACGGTGGAAGCGATTATTATCGTGGAACCTGCTACTATGCAAAGAACCTTTCTAAGGCAGAGGTTGCTGAGGGCAAGGAAGTTTATATTGAGTTTGAAGCAGCAAACTCATCCGCAGAGTTATTCGTAAATGGCGAGTCTGTTGCAAAGCATGATGGCGGATATTCTACCTGGAGAGCCAACATCACACCATATTTAAAGGATGAAAACGAGATCGTGGTTGCTGTTGACAATGCACCAAATGATTATGTATATCCGCAGAATGCAGACTTTACCTTCTACGGCGGACTCTATCGTAAGGTATCTCTGATTTTAGTCGATGAGACACGCTTTGATCTGGACTATTACGGAAGTCCTGCCATTAAGGTAACACCGGAAGTGACAGGAGATGATGCCAAGATCACAACAGAGGTATATCTGACAAACGCAGGAAGTACAGAAGAACTGGTATTTACCATTACAGATGGAGACACGGTAGTTGATACCGTGACTGTATCAGCAGACAAGACAGAGGTAGAGCAGACCATCACAAATGTGCATCTCTGGAATGGACGTAAGGATCCACATCTTTATACCATGCATGTAGAGTTAAAGAAAAATGGTACAGTCGTTGATGAGAGAAGCACACGTTTCGGCTGCCGTACCTTTAAGGTTGATCCGGAAAAGGGATTTTTCTTAAATGGCGAGCATTATCCACTTCGTGGTGTATCCCGTCATCAGGACAGACCGCATATCGGTAATGCACTTACACCTGAGATGCATGAAGAAGATGCTAAGATTATTTATGAACTTGGCGCAACCACCATTCGTCTGGCACATTACCAGCATGACCAGCACTTCTACGATATGTGTGATGAGTTAGGATTTGTACTCTGGGCTGAGATCCCATATATTTCTGTGCATATGCCAAATGGACGTGAAAATACCATTTCACAGATGAAGGAACTGGTCGTACAGAATTACAACCATGCGTCTATTTTCTTCTGGGGACTTTCCAATGAGATCACCATGAAGGGTGCAAAGGATCCTGACCTTTTAGAGAACCATCATATCTTAAATGATATGGTTCATGAAATGGATAAGACAAGACTTACCACTATGGCGGTTATCTCCATGTGTGATATTTCAGAGAGCCAGTATATAGAGATCCCTGATCTGGTATCTTATAACCAGTATCTGGGATGGTACGGCGGAAAGATCGAGGAGAACGGACCATTTATGGATTCCTTCCATGAGATGTATCCAAATATCCCGATCGGTATGAGTGAGTACGGCGCAGAAGCCTACAAGTGGCATTCTTCTCACCCGGAGCAGGGTGATTATTCAGAAGAATATCAGGCACATTATCATGAAGAACTCATCAAGCAGCTCTATACCAGAGATTTTGTATGGGCTACACATGTTTGGAATATGTTTGACTTTGCAGCAGATGCCAGAGACGAGGGCGGATGCAAGGGTATGAACAACAAGGGTCTGGTTACCTTTGACCGTAAGTACAAAAAGGATTCCTTCTATGCTTACAAGGCATGGTTATCCGACGAACCGTTTGTTCATCTTTGCAGCAAGAATTATGTAGACCGTGATGAAGATGTTACGACCGTTAAGGTTTATTCTAATCTTCCTGAGGTAGAACTTTTTGTCAATGGAGAATCTGTAGGAAAGCAGACAGCAGAAGATCACTTCTTTACCTTTGAAGTAAAGAATGTTGGCGAGACAAAGTTGGTCGCAAAAGCAGGAGACTGCGAGGACAACGCAACCATCAAGAAAGTAGATGAGCCAAATCCGGACTATCGTATGCCGGTGACCGGTGATGTCATCAACTGGTTTGAGATCACTGCACCGGAAGGATACTTCTCCATCAACGATACCATGGGAGACATCATGGCAAATCCGGAAGGACAGAAGTTGATGGGCGGTCTGATGGCGAAGATGCAGGCAGGAAACCAGAATCCATCCGATGATGATCCACAGAAGGGTATGAAAGAATTAGCAAGCCAGATCGATCCGGCAGCAGCACAGAAGATGATGATGGGCTTCACCGTCAAGAGAATGCTTGGATTTGGTGCCGTTCCAAAGGAGCAGGTACTGGGTATCAATGCTATGCTGAATAAGATTAAGAAATAACACGCTTATATCAAATTCCTTTCCTAAATACAGGCGATCAACAGGATCGTTACCCCAATTATGAGAGAAGACACTCCGCATGAGAAAATCTTGTGCGGGGTGTTTTCTTGTATTTTAAGAAGATAGAATATATAGATTTATGAAAAATGGATAAAATGAAGGCCTGATTTTATGGTAAAATGCCAGTAGAAAAGCAATGATAGAAAGATAGGTTTAGGAGGCACAAATGAAGATAGTATTTTTGGATCGAAAAACCATAGGAGAGGATATTGACCTTACAAAGTTCCATGCATTTGGTGATCTCGTGGAATATGATTTTTCTACAAGTCAGGAAATTCCGGCGCGTATAGAGGATGCAGACATCGTTATCACAAATAAATGTAACATGAATGAGGAAACGCTGGCGGGAGCCAAAAATCTGAAACTGATCTGTGTGACTGCAACTGGAACCAACAATCTGGATAAGGAATATCTGGAAAAGAGAAAGATCGTATGGCGCAATGTGGCAGGCTATTCGACCGAGACCGTGGCACAGCACACTTTTGCCCTGCTATTCTACCTATATGAGAATTTGGCATATTATGATGCTTATGTAAAAGAGGAAAAATATGTAAACGATAAGATGTTTACGCATTTTTCCAAGACATTTCACCAGTTGGCAGGAAAGACCTGGGGGATTATTGGACTTGGCGCGATCGGAAAACGTGTGGCTGAGATTGCAAGCGTTTTTGGCTGTAAGGTGCAGTATTTCTCTACTTCCGGACGAAACCACGATAGTCAATATCAGGAAGTAGACTTACAGACTTTATTGAAGACATCCGATATTGTCTCCATTCATGCACCTTTGACGGATGACACCCTGCATTTGATCGGAGAAAAGGAACTTTCCCAGATGAAAGAGAGTGCTATTCTGATCAATGTGGGACGCGGACCGATCATCGTGGAAAAAGATCTGGCAGATGCACTGGATCGCGGAAATATCGCGGCGGCAGGGATTGACGTGCTTGATACAGAGCCGATGAGTGAGGACAATCCGCTGCGCCATATCAAAGACAGCACAAAACTCCTCATCACACCGCATATCGCATGGGCATCCGTGGAAGCACGTGTGCGCCTGATGGATATTATTTATGGGCAGATCAAGGAGTTTTTGGAAAAATAGTGAGGACAAAATTGATAGAACGATGATCTGGCATAAAGATTCTGATAGAATTACCTATGTATAAAGGAGACACTATGGACGAGAGATTAAAAAAGCAACTGGATTTTATTTTGGAGATTGATAAAGAGAAAAATATCCTGCGGCAAACGCATCTGTCCGGGCACGGCAGGAGAGAGAACGATTCGGAGCATGCATGGCACATGGCGATCATGGCATACCTCTTGCGCGATTATTCCAATGAGCCTGTGGATATTGCCAAGGTCATGCTCATGTGCCTGATCCATGATATTGTGGAGATTGATGCAGGTGATACTTACGCATATGATGCAGAAGGATTAAAGACACAAAAGGCGCGGGAAGATGCAGCCAAGGAGCGGATCTTTTCTCTTTTACCGGAGGATCAAAAGGAAGAACTGATCGCGCTCTTTGATGAATTTGAGGATTTTTCAACGGCGGAATCCAAGTTTGCACATGCCATGGATAATTTGCAGCCGCTTCTTTTAAATAACAGCAATGGCGGCGGTGACTGGAGAGAACACGGGGTAAGTGCCGAGCAGGTCTATGGCAGACAGAGAAAGACCGCGCTGGGATCTGAGAAATTGTATGAGGTGACAGATCATATCATCCGGGAACACGTAGAAAAAGGGAACCTGAAAAAGTAAGAAAATTAAAATAAAGCAGGGTATAATGATCGGCTTTTTCATACACAGAAATATTATCTTAAAGATGTTTTAACATATTGATAATGGAAGTCCTGTATTATAAGATAAATCGCCGTGTTCTTCCATGAAGGTATTTCTGGCGTGGTAAATATCTTCCATGGAGACATCGGCGCGCTCACAGACAGCACCAAAGTAAGCATGTATGCGGTCTGCAAAAACCGGAGCCGCCAGATCAAACAGGTCATAAAGACTTTCGGTACGCTTTTGGTCAGGATTCCAAGGGTTGTGCCATGTTTTGTGGCGGAAATTGCAAGGATCCTTGTAGGCGTAGATCGTGTCACTTGGGATCATAGGTGAAATGACAGGAACCTTTACAAAAATGGCTTCCAAACGGCGGACAAGCCTTTTCTTGATGCCGGTCGGGTCATGCATCAGACGGGATTCCGTCTTCATGGCGCGAAAGGCACCGCGGATCTGCCATTTTGGCATGACCGCATCCGGAAATACATTTGCAAGGGCAAAAGATAAGACCCTGGCAATCACACGGCTTTCCTTAGTAGAAAGGGCAATGGTATCTCCCGGACGAAAATCTGTCGGCTTGCAATGCAGAAAATGTGAGATCATTTCCTGATCGATGCCGGTCTCTAAAAAGACATGACGACCAAAATCATAAAGTCCACCATTGCGGTCTTTATTTTGTAAATGGTGTGTCCGGTCAAAGATGTATGGATGACAGTAGGTGTCGAGCGTATAGTGACCCAAAAAACCGCAGATGTAAGCGTCCGCAATGATGCGTTCGCTATGCGAGGACAATTTATTCCGGGCATCGATCATAGCAATAAAAAATTGCAATGAAGAATTTTCGTGAATCAGGCTGGCGGCATTGTGGTCATAAAGCAGCCATGCCGGCAGGTAATAATAGAAGATGTCAGGTCCCTGCAAGCCCAGATTATAGGCATGTGGATGTAAGGACAGGATATGATATTCCTGATCTTCTTTAAGATGTGAAAGTGACTGTTGTCCAAAAAGGTAATGTGAGGCGAATCCTGGCATAATATGCGCTCCTTTCCGCTGTTATGAGCACTTAGATTTATATTTTAATTATACTTGAACAAACAAAATGTGGCAAACAAAGTATAGATTTTGTCAAGTCAGATATACAAATTCGCGAAAATGTATAATGCGACCATACACAGAAAATCTATTGTATATGTCAAAAAACCACGTTATTTCTTATACTAGCAAAGGTAAAAGACAAAGAAGAAAAAGAGGGAGGAAATTAGCATGGCTTCATTAGTTGAAAACGCACAGCACAAAGCAGAAAGAAAAGCTTTTGAGATAATGGTCAATGGTATCGTTGGTAAGTTGACAAAGACAGATGATATCGCAAAAAGACAGGAAACATTCCTTAATCTTATTGACAAGGCAGAGGCTTTCTGGGGAGAGGGCACAGATAAGGCAACACTGGATAAGGTTAGAGAGTATGTAAAGAATCCGGAGAACAGATGGGTAAAATTTGTGAACCGTGTTCTGGATGAGACAAACCCGAACTATGCTAAGAAATTCCTTCTGAATTTAGGATATGAAGCATTTTTCCGTGGAACAAAGACGATCAGAGCAAACCGTGAGAAGTACAACTGTAACATTCCTTGGCTGATCTTGTTTGATCCGACAGACGCATGTAACCTCCACTGTGTAGGATGCTGGTCTGGTACATATGGTCATAAGAACAACATGTCATACGAAGACATGGATAAGATCGTTACACAGGGTAAGGAACTTGGAACTTATCTTTACTTTATGACAGGTGGAGAACCTACCGTTCGTAAGGCTGATATTTTAAAACTTGCTGAGAAGCATAACGATTGTATGTTTGGTCTTTTCTCTAACTCTACATTGATCGATGAAGAGTTATGTAAGAAGATCGTAGAACTTGGAAATATTACATTCCTTCTTTCTATCGAAGGAACACCAGAGACAAACGATGGTCGTCGTGGTGAAGGACATTATGCAGCAGTTATGAAGGCAATGGATCTTTTGAAAGAATACGGTATCGTATTCGGTACTTCTATCTGCTACACCAGCAAAAACTATAAGGTAGTCACCAGTGATGAATTCCTGGATATGATCATTGAAAAAGGTGCCAGATTCAGCTGGTATTTCCATTATATGCCCGTAGGCAATGATGCATCTACCGAATTGCTCTTAGATCCGGACCAGAGAGAATATATGTATCACCGTATTCGTGAAATCCGTGCCATGAAGGGCGGAAAACCTATCTTTGCCTTCGATTTTCAGAACGATGGAGAATATGTGGGCGGATGTATCGCAGGCGGCAGAAACTACTGCCATATCAATCCAAACGGCGATGTGGAGCCCTGTGTATTCATCCATTATTCCGGTGCCAATATCAAGGAAGTAGATCTGCTGACTGCGTTGAAGCAGCCACTGTTTATGGCATACCGTGCGAACCAGCCTTTCAACTGCAATCACTTAAAGCCCTGCCCGATGCTGGAAAATCCGGAAATCTTACAGCGTATGGTGCATGAGACCGGAGCACATTCCACTGATTTACAGTCACCGGAGTCTGTGGAGCATCTGTGCGGAAAGTGCGCAGAATACGCGAAAAACTGGGATGAACGGGCCCAGAAACTGTGGAATAAATAATAGTTCTTTTACAAAAGTTTATACTTAGTTAATTGCTTTTTGCCTTTCGGCATACCATAATGTAGGTAACATTCAGAGGAGACTTCGCGAAGGAGACTCTGAAAGATTTGGATAATGTGTCCCCTGTATGGTGGCGGACGAAAGGTGGTACTTCATGAAAGAGAAGTTACAGCGTTTCATGTGGGGGCGTTATGGCAACGACCGCTTCAATCAGTTTTTGATGATTGTGGCTCTGGTCTGCCTGACGCTCTCTTTTTTTGGTCTGAGAATATTTTATGTGCTGGCTCTGGCCCTGTTAGTCTATGCGTATTACCGGATGTTTTCTAAAGACCTGAGTAAGAGGAGTGCCGAGAACCAGTGGTATCTGAAGAAAGAAATGAAGGTTCGCGGATGGTGGCAGCGAAAGAAAAAGGCTATTGCCGGTCGTAAGGAGTACAAGATCTATAAATGCCCGAAATGCGGACAGAAGATTCGGGTACCCAGACATAAGGGGAAGATCGCAATCCGGTGCAGAAAATGCGGTGAAGAATTTATCCGTAAGACCTGACGGGAAAATCCTGTGGCAGGATCACGGGAAATGAAAATTGGAATACAGAAATATAGGAAAGGGTGGTGAGCCAGATGTTCGGATATATTGTGATCAATCAGTCGGAAATGAAATTTAAGGAGTATGATGTTTATCGATCCTATTATTGCGGATTGTGTCAGTGCCTGAAGGAACGTTACGGTGTCCTGGGGCAGCTTTCTCTGAATTATGATATGACTTTTATCCTGATGCTGCTCACCGGCTTATATGAACCGGAGGAGCAGGAGGCCCAGTGCAGATGTGTGGCCCATCCTTTGGAAAAACATCCCACAAGAAGAAATCTGTTTACGGATTATGTGGCAGATATGACGGTGCTTTTTTCCTGCTATAAAGCGGAGGACGACTGGGAGGACGAGCATAGTCTGAAGGGACTGGTGTACAGTTATCTGTTGGGAAGAAAATTCCGTAAAAAACCGTTATTATATCAGGAAAAAGTAAGAAATATCTCACTGGCCATGCAGGATTTTGCGGATGCGGAAAAGCAGGGCAATGCGGATATTGATACCATGGCGGGATTGTTTGGCAGAGTCATGGCACAGATTGTATCCTGTCGTGAGGATGAGTGGAAGGACAATCTGGAGAGACTTGGATTTTTCCTGGGAAAATTCATTTATCTGTTGGATGCCTATGAGGATATCGAGCAGGACCTCAAAAAAGGAACCTATAATCCGTTAAAGAAACGGTATGAGGAACCGGGCTTTGAGGAGGAATGCCGGCAGATCCTGACCATGATGATGTCGGAGTGCTGTAAGGAGTTCGAACAGCTTCCTATTTTACAGAATGTGGATATTCTGCGGAATATTCTGTATTCCGGTGTATGGTGCCGTTATGAGATCGTGCGGAAGAAACGGATGAAAGACAGTGCAAAAGAGGTAACGGGAAATGACTTATGATCCATACAGTGTTCTGGGAGTGAGCAGAGATGCCTCCGAGGAGGAAATAAAAAAAGCATATAAGGCACTGAGCCGGAAATACCATCCCGATGCCAATATCAACAATCCCAATAAGGCACAGGCAGAAGAAAAATTCAAAGAAAATTTTTCTGTGGCGGTCACTATTATGGAGGACGATAGTGTGAATATAATAAAGAGTAAATATTATGGTATTATCAGAGGTGTTACGGTTGGAATAGCGTTTTTGTTGCAGATTATAACTATGATGCTTCTTGCCGTATATCTTTTCAGAGGATTTTTTATCATCTATCTGTTAATGGAATTATTGAGCGTTTTAACGGTCTTTGCACTGGTTAATAATGCAGAATCCTATAAAATGTCCTGGATTATTATTATTCTGGTACTTCCGGTAGCAGGATTGTTTTTGTATTTTATGTGGGGACGTAAAAGACGTAATTCCAAAGAAAATAAACGAATATACGAAATTGAATCAGAAATATTTGACCACATGGTCCAGAATACAGAAGTAGCAGAAGATATTCAGAAGCAGCATCCTAATAAGGTTCAGATTAGCCGTTATCTCAGGAAAAAAGGCTTCCCAATCTATAATAATACACAAGTTACATATTATGAGATTGGTGAAGATATCATTCAGGCAATGATAGAAGACTTGAAAAAGGCACAGAAATTTATTTTCCTTGAATATTTTATCGTATCAGATGGAAGAGTATGGAAAGAAATTCTTGAAATACTGACCCAGAAAGTACAGGAAGGCGTAGAAGTCAAATTACTGTTTGATGACTTTGGTACACTGATTATCAATAATCATGCGTTCCGTAAAGATCTGGAGAGCAGAGGAATAGAGCTGCGTATTTTTAATCCAATTCATAAAAATGTGGCAAGATTGTCTTTTAATTATCGTAACCATCAGAAGATTACAGTAATTGATGGCAATATCGGATATACAGGAGGCATTAATCTGGCAGATGAGTATGCCAATTATATTGTGCGTTTTGGACATTGGAAGGATACAGGACTCAGACTTTATGGAGAAGGTGTGTGGAGCTTTACCTGTATTTTTATGGCAATGTGGAAAGCAACAGATGCCGAAAGTGTCTTTGAATATGACAAATATCGTCCTAATGTAAAAGTAAAGGAAGATGGCTATGTACAGCCATTTGCCGGTGGACCTCACAGAAATCCAAGCAATCCGACAGAGGGTGCTTACACCAGAATGATCAACAAAGCCAGGGATTATATCTACATTACGACACCATATCTTGTACTTGATCAAAGTATGAGAGATGATCTGATCAGTGCCGCTCAAAGTGGGGTAGATGTTAGAATTATTGTACCTGGAATTCCTGATAAATGGTATGTGTATATGGTCAATGTATCCAATTATGGCAAACTGATAGAGTCAGGTGTCAGAATTTTTGAATATAAGCCAGGATTTATTCATGCCAAAAATGTTGTTTCTGATGATGAGTGTGCGATTTGCGGAACCATTAATACAGATTACAGGAGTTTTTATCTGCATTATGAAAATGGTGTGTGGATGTCAGGCAGACAGATACAAAATAAAGTAAAGTATACGATATGAAGAACGATTTCCTCAGTACGATGGAGAAGTGCGAGGAAATACAGCTTGATAAGTGGAATAAGAGACCCTGGTATCAGAGATTGATTCAGTTTGTTTTAAAAATAATATCACCTATGTTGTAGGAGAAAGGAGATATATATGCGTGAGAAAATAGCAAGATTTATGCAGGGCAGGTATGGCGTGGATGAACTGGCAAGATTTTTAACGGGACTTTCTATGGTATGGATCGTGCTGGAATTAATCACCAGAAATCGATTTTTTGAAATTCTGTTCTGGGTAACGGTAGTATGGCTGTATTACAGAATACTCAGTAGAGATTATGGGAAAAGGCAGCAGGAGAACAGCAAGTTCCTGACACTGCGTTATCGTTTTACTTCAAAATGGAATCAGTGGATTCATCCCAAGGGATATACAGCTAAGGGCAGCAGATGGGAGAAATTAAAATATGATCTTGCTCAGAAAAAGGCATATCATATCTATAAATGTCCAGGATGCGGACAGAAGATCAGGATTCCCAGAGGAAAAGGCAAGATTGCCGTCATATGTCCCAAGTGTAATACGGAATTTATAAAAAGAAGTTAAAAAAAGGTAGCCGATTGGCTACCTTTTTCATGTTCTGAAATTAACCTACAACTTTCTTTACCGCTTCCAATACACGTTCTGCCTGGAAAGGCTTTACAATGAAATCTTTAGCTCCGGACTGAATTGCTTCAATAACCATTGCCTGCTGACCCATTGCAGAACACATAATAACCTGTGCATTAGGATCATTTGCTTTAATTGCTTTAAGGGCTTGGATACCATCCATTTCCGGCATTGTAATATCCATTAATACAAGATCGGGTTTTGCCTCGTTATATTTGTCTACTGCTACCTTGCCATTTTCAGCTTCTGCGGCAACAGTATAAC
>ERZ826016.2599-NODE-2599-length-13865-cov-11.169804_pt1 | contig 13865 bp, 18 predicted proteins | sample MGYA00519872_ERZ826016 | MGnify/ENA primary metagenome ERZ826016 (study PRJEB31778, sample SAMEA3449218) | human gut metagenome | biome: human gut; feature: human-associated habitat; material: faeces | place: United Kingdom | collected 2010/2012 ... | reverse complement strand
TTCGTTACGGTATAAGTCAGCGTTCGTTCTGCCGCTGCTGTTTTCGCTGCCACTGTTCCAGCAGCTTGATGATGGTGTCCTCCATCTGTTTCGGAGTGTAGCTGCGGGGAAAGTATTTCCGCAGGGTGTCGTTTTTGATGACCACCTTGTCCAGCTCGTCCTTTTTTTCTTCTCCCATGACGGCAAAGGCAACATCATACGAGAAGTGCCCTTCCTGCGCCAGCTTCTTAAGCCGCTGCGCTTGGGAAAGGGACGGTGCATTTTGGGTGTCGTTCATCGCTTCTAAAAAATCCCGCTGTTGGCTTTCGTCCAGATAGGACAGCTCCACAGCGGGATTGAAGGCAATTTTCTTTTCGTCTACCATGTCCAGCAGTTCAGGGACAAGGTTGGTCAGACGGATATAGCGGAAAATTTGATTCTTACTAGTTCCGAGTTCTTCTGCCATCTCCTCACTAGATAGTGTACCGAAATTATTCCCAACTTGGGAATAATTATCTTGCGTAGGACGTCCTGCCTGATGCTTCATGGCTTCCAGCTTCATCTTGTAAGCGAAAGCCCTCTCGCTTGGCAAGATGGTTTCGCGTTGAAGATTGCTGTCTACCATGAGCAAAACTGCGGCATCATCATCCATCTGACGGACAATGACCGGCAGGGCATCCAGCCCGGCAAGCTGTGCAGCGTGCTGACGGCGGTGCCCGGAGATGATCTCATAGCCACCTTCCGGGCGGGGACGGGCAATCAGCGGAGACAGCACACCGTACTGCTCCACGCTTTCCACCGTGCGCTGCATGGACTCATCATCCAAAACCTTAAAGGGATGATTCTTGAAAGAAAACAGCTCTCCGATGGGAATCTGCTGAACCTGTTCCCGTTGTTGCTCCTGTCGGGATTCTTCCGTGGAGAAAATGTCATCTGCCCCTTTCAGCGACACGTTTAAGCTGTTTTTCGGCATTCGTCATCACCTCCCTTGTCAGAGATTTATAGGCTTCTGCCACCTTGCCTTTGGGATCGTGCTGGAAAATGCTCTTACCCACGGCACTGATCTCCGCAGCGCGGACAGACCGGGGAATAGTCTGGTCGAACACTTTGATCTTGCTGCCGTAAGCACCCCGAATCAGATTGTCGATCTGCTGTCCATAGTTGGTGCGGCTGTCGGTCATGGTCAGCAGGATGCCCTCGATTTTCAGCTTGGGGTTGATCTGCCGCCGGACTTTCTGCACAGTCTGCAAAAGCTGTTCCAAGCCTTTCGCAGACAGGTACTGCGCCTGCACCGGAATCAGGGTGGTGTCCGCCGCTGCCAGCGCATTCACGGTCAGCATCCCAAGGGAAGGAGTGCAATCCAGCAGAATAAAATCGTACTCGTGCTTTGCGCCTTCCAGCACCTGTTTCAGCATCTTTTCCCGGTTCATGCAGTTGACAAGGGAAATTTCCAGCCCTGCCAGTTCGATGTTTGCCGGAATCAGGTCAACGCCCTCCGCATGGTGCAGAACACCTTCACCGGGCGGAATGCTCTGGTCGTTTATGGCTTTCTGCATCAGGGTAGAAAGGGTGGTGGGCAGTTCATCGGGCTGCTGCCAGCCCATGCTGATGGTCAAGCTGCCCTGCGGGTCAGCGTCCACCAACAGGACTTTTTTGCCCTCCATCGCCAGTCCGATGCCCAGATTTTCACAGGTGGTGGTCTTGCCGGTGCCACCTTTCTGGTTGACGATGGCAATCGTAGTTGCTTTCTTTGAAATTTTTATCACCTCCGCATCGCTAAGTCGTGGTTGGTTTGGTTCTGGTAGAAAAGCTGCATCGTGGTAGGTGCGTTGTACAGAGAAGCGAGCAGGTATTGTTTCATGTTACGAATCGGGCTGCTGTTCTCTGCAAGGCACTTCAGCACAAAGCGGATATGGTCAGCGTTCAGCTTCATAAAGCGACTGCGTACCACCTCGGCGGGCTTATCGTCCCCGGCAATGCGCAGCAGCTTGCGGTTGGTAGCGCAGGTGTCCACCAACAAATCTACGATCTGATAGATGGTATCCTCATCATCCGGGCAGAGCCGGAGCAGGAGTTCCACCTCCAAAGACTGAGAAAAATATTCTTCCAGTTGGGTGCGTTTGCTCATTCCTTCCGCTTCTTCAGAATAGAAAGGATTAGTCTCACTCATTTCAGTATCATTCTCTTTAGTCTTATTACATCGTGATTTTGAAGGGTCTTGACTTGCGTTTTTGAAGCCTCCAGAATCGTGAAAATCACGATTCTGGAATATTGATTTTGACGATTCTGCTGAAAAGTTCTTCACATACACCAAACTTGGCTTTCCCAGACCTCTGCGTTTTCGTTCAATCAAACCAAACTTTTCAAGTTCCCGGAGCAGCTTTGTCGCTTTGTTGTCTGCGCAACACAATGCCCTCTTGACATCCTCTATCGTGAAGATGATGAACACCCGGTTCTGCTCGTCCAGCCAGCCGTTTTTCACGGACAGGCTCATGCGGTCAAGCAAGATACCGTACAGTGTTTTGGCATCGGTGGAGAGCTGCCGGAAACGGCTGTCCTGAAAGAGTGCTTTCGGGATGCGATAATAAGAAAACAGTTCACCTGACTGACCATAGAAGTAGTCATAACTCATGGTATTAACGGATCATCATCTCACGGTCTGCGGCACCTTTCATATACAGGGCTTCTGCGATGTCACATTCTGCCGATATGGCTGCGGATTCCAAATCAAGGTACTTGCGTTTCTGCTCATCGTTCAGCATCCGAAAGAACTCTCGTGCGATCGCGTCACGCTTACTTGCTGCAGGTTGATAGCGCGGTGTTTTCAGCAGTTCCTCCCATTCAGGCTGTACTGCTTTGTTAAAGTAATGCAGCATAAAGTCTTTATCCATAGGCATTCTCCTTTTGAAATGTGTCGTGGGTAAAAATAAAAGCGCAGCTTCTATTCATTCAGAGTAGAAGTTGCGCTTTGCGGTCAGCTTGCGTGTCAGACCAGCACTATTTAATTTTTTGTTTTGATACGCTGTCTAGCAGCACATGGGTTGCACCGTGGTGTAGACACCATACTTTGAGAATATAATCAGCCCTTCTTTGCGTACTTTACGCGTAGTTCATTCACGACCTGTTGATAGCTGGACTGACCGCTGCCAATACGGTCAAGATTTCTACGTGTATCTTTGCTGATGGTCATGCCTTCGATAGCGAAGGTGCCGTACACATTGCGGAGGTTGCTCTGGTGCTGGGCAGGTGTGGTCTTGACGCTCATGATTTGCCTCCCTCTGATTCACATAATACTACATCAAGTTTATCTTGCAGGTGCGCTCATGTCAATCTATAACCGTTGTCAAACATAAAAAGAAGTGCTTCCATTATCTGAAAAAAATGTGAATCTTAGTGCATGGGCGGATTTTTTGCAACATAAATAACAGACATCCTGAAAGCTCACCTTCAGTCATTCAGTCGGGGATATGTACAAAAATCGACGTTATACCGTATATGTTTCGTGGTGCGTATACCGATTGCTATATTTTGTACAGAGCAAGACGATATTTGATAGCCTTTTTGGGCATTTTCATCTTTGTTGGGTGCGTAGTGATCGGCACTGTTTTCGCCGATTTACGCATAAAAAAAGAAACAGCCAGAAAAAAATCTAACTGTTTTTCGTTGATTTTATTGCACAGGGGATATAATCCGAATCATCCCCATACGGTGCATGATCCGCAAGAAGTATTCAGATGGTCGCCCGTTCAAATCACATCTGAAGCGCATCTCTCCTGAAGTGTGACTTTTTTACATTGAAGCAAAAACGGCAATTTTTTCTCGAAAGTAATGCTCGTCTGAAAACCCGCATTACACCTATATTTTTTGCCGTTTTCCTAAAGAAATGTTTTGTCCTTTGGGGGCTTCTTTAAGGTCCGCATGGGAGAGCGTTCGGTTCGCATCCGAGAGGTCAAGGGTTCGAATCCCTCTAGGTCCATAAAACCAAAATGTCCTGCCGTATCCCGGCAGGACATTTTTTGCTAGTTTTTCGTTTCAACGCACTGTCTTAGAACATCGCAGAACGCCATATCATCATCTACGGCGGCGATTGCAGCGTTGATCAAGGTTTCCCGGTCAGTATTGCCCCAGTTGATGTGCAATCCATACTCTAGTGCCATGCAACGAATCAGTTCGCGAGTGCTGCGGCCATTTCCCTCGCGGAAGGGATGGATGATGTTCAGTTCGGCCATCGTTTGCGACAGATTCTGAATCTGCTTTTCTTCATCTTGTTCGGCAAGCAGCTTCTTGGAGTGAATGTTTTTGAACACACGTTCCAATTCCCGGTCAATCAGATCTGGCGGGTAGAACATCGTGTCACCCTTGCTGATTTGTTCCTTGCGGATATGTCCTGCAAAGGGGTCACATCTTCAAAAAGGAAACGGTGAATCCGAAACAGGTGCGTTTTGGTAAAACGTCCCTTGATCGGCTCTTGCAACAGAGCCATCTGTTTTACCGCCGTAAATTCTTCTTCGGCCTGCTTCAGTTCTGCTTTGTCACGGATGTCCAGCTTGTTGATCAGAACATCCGTATCCGGATAGCAGTACATGGACTGCACTGTGGTGTAGACATCATACTTTGAGAACATAATCAGCCCTTCTTCACGTACTTTGCACGCAGTTCATTCACGATTTGCTGATAGCTGGCTTGACCGCTGCCAATGCGGTCAAGGTTGCTGCGTGTATCTTTGCTGATGGTCATGCCCTCAATGGCAAAGGTTCCATACACATTGCGGAGATTGCTCTTGTGCTGGGCAGGGGTAGTGTACTTGACGCTCATGGTTTGGCCTCCTTCTGATCTACATAATACTATATAAAGTTTATCGTGTATGAGTCCTATTGTCAATCTACAACTTGTTGTCAAATGTAAAAAGCGCAGCTTCCATTCATTCAAAGTTGAAGTTGCGCTTTTACGGTACATCGTATTTTATTGTAAATTGAGATGCGATACATCTGAACCCCATGTGAGTTACATCTCAAGGGCCTGTAGCTCACTTGTCCGCCAATCATATTACATCCCAGATTGCTTCATCTTGAAAATCAGCGGCTTGGAGACCATACTTGCGACCGAGAAAGGTCGTTGGGATGGCGCTGAACTGCCTCACCCACCGCAAGTAAAAGAAAAAATAGGATAAGCAAGCCGTCCGGGAGGATCTGCGGATCTTCCCGGGCGGCTTTTTTCACAGGCGCAGACGGCGCTGCTTTTGCCGGATTCATCCCCGGGCGTCCTGCCGGGTGGTGTGGAAGTACTCCTTGGGGGTCATGCCGTACTCCTTTTTGAAGGCGCGGAAAAAGTGGTTGTAACCGCCAAAGCCGCTGGTCTTGTACACCTCGGTGATGGGCAGCCCCTGCTCGATGAGGGTGCAGCAGCGGTCTAACCGCGCCTTTACGATATAGCGGTGCACCGTCTGCCCGGTCTGGCGTTTGAATTCCCGGGCAATATGTTCCCGGGAGACGAAAAACTCCTTTTCCAGACGCTCCAGCGTCAGTTCCTCGGTAAGGTGCGCCTGAATAAACAAAAACACCTCGTCCAGCATCAGGTGGTGGCGGCTGACCGATGCGGTGTGGAACTCCGCATGGATGCAGGCACGCAGCGCCAGCACCACAAACATTTGCAAAATACCGTGCTCGAACACTGCTGCACCGAACTGGGTGCGCTCCTGCGGGAGCATCAGCAGCTTCCGGGCAAGGTTTTTCAGCAGCATATAGATCTGGCTGTCCGGGCGCACAGCCACCTGCCGGAAGGGCACCACGTTGAAGCTTTTTTCAAGGTCGGTATCTGCGTCCGAAAGCTGCGCCAGCGTCTGGGGGGGCAGCTGCACCCGAATAAGTTCCAGCGGGCCGTAAGCACCGGCGTATTCCAGTCTGCCGCCCTGACCGGGCTTGAAGATGATGAGATTCTGCTGCTGTGCAGGCAGCACCACCTCGCTGCACCGGAACACACCGCTGCCCCGCATGACCAGAAACAAATCATAATACGCGCCGGAATAAAATTCCCGGACGGCGCTCTGCTCAAAAAGATAACGCTTGGCTGTATAATTCACCAAAAGTCCTCCATGAAACTGTCATGTGTAACAGATTGTTGTACACAACAGAAAAGTACAACTGTTATAATTGCATAATACATCAATTTGCGATAGTTTTCAATCATTTTTTGGATATGTATTGATGAAAAATTAATGTATAATGCAAACGTAGAAAAGAGACTTGTGTGAAAAGTCTCGTGGTTTCACTGTTTTTAAGGAGGATAAAACACAATGGACCAGAAAAAGACCATCCGACCCTTCTCCATGAAGGACAAGATCGGCTATACGCTGGGCGATCTGGGCTGCTGCTTCACCGAGCAGTACCGCGCCATGTATCTGTCGATCTTCTACACCCTGATCCTGCAGGTCAACCCCTTCCACGTGGGTATCCTGCTTCTGATCACCAAGATTTGGGACGCCGTGAATGACCCCATCATCGGTGCCATCGTGGACTCCCGCAAGGCTACCAAGGGCGGCAAGTTCATCCCGTGGATCCGCGCCTTCTCCTTCCCCATGGCAGTGCTGTGCATCCTTGGCTTTGTCAATGTAGGCAATATCAACTACGGCCTGCGTCTGGCCTACATGTTCGTCACCTACGTTCTGTACGAGGCGCTGTACACCTGCGTCAACGTGCCCTTCGGTACTCTGTCCAGCGTGATGACCGATGATGTCAGCCAGCGCACCGCACTGTCCCGCTACCGCAGCCTTGGCGGCACCATCTTCATGACCGTTATGGTCATGGTCGGCCCCCTGTTCCTGTATGTGAACAACCAGCCCGTGGCTGGCCGCTTCCTGATGCTGGCCTGCATCTGCGCTATGCTGGGTCTGCTGTGCCTGCAGATCACCTGCGTATGGTGCAAGGAGCGCGTGCAAGTGCCCGAGCGTCCGCAGGGCGAAAAGCTGAACTACCTGCATGTGCTCAAGGAGATCTCTCACAATAAGGCTCTGCTGGGCGTTATGTTCTTCAGCCTGACCGGCATGATCGGTGCTTCCGTGGTCAACGGTCTGAACACCTACCTGTATAAGGACTTCTTCGGCAACGTCAAAATTCAGGCTGTCTCCGGTATGCTGAGCGTGCTGTACGCTGTGCTGTCCTTTGCCATCACCCAGCCTCTGGCCAACAAGTTCGGCAAGAAGGAGTGGTGCTGCATGGGCGCTGGCTTTGCCGCCATCGTGTTCGGCATCCTGTTCTTCTTCCCCGTCCACAACCCTGTGATCTTCATCGTCATCAACGGTATCTGCTATCTGGGCGCTTCCGGCATGCAGGTGCTGATCTGGGCTATGGTCAACGACGCCATCGACTACCACGAGCTGCAGACCGGCGAGCGTAACGAGGGCATCGTTTACTCCACCTACTCCTTCTTCCGCAAGCTTGCAAGCGCCATTTCCGGCAGCCTGTCCAGCTTTGTGCTGGGTGCCATCGGCTACAACGTTACCGCAGGCGCTGTGCAGACCGCAGGCGTTGTGAACGCCATTTGGAAGAGCTACACCGGCGTCTACTTCCTGGGCTACGGCATTGCAGTTGCCATCCTGTTCTTCGTCTACCCCCTGACCAAGCAGAAGACTGCTGAGATGCTGACCGAGCTGAAGGCTCGCCGCGCCGCAAAGGAGAGCAAGTAAACCATGAAGATCTTACAGGTTCAGTTTAAAAACCGCAATGGCCACACCCTGCGCGGCATCGTGACCCTGCCCGACACCGAGGGCAAGGTACCCTTTGTGGTGCATCTGCACGGCTTTGCCGGCAGCTGCAGCGGCTACAAGTCCATGTACACCCATCTGTCCCGCGCTCTGGCAGCGCAGGGCATCGGCAGCGCCCGGTTCGATTTCTACGGCAACGGCGAGAGCGACGGCGAGTTCGAGGATATGAGCTTTGACGGCTTGCACACCGATGCACAGGATATCTTTGCATGGGCCGCTGAACAGCCCTATGTGGACAGCGAAAAGCTGTTCCTCTCCGGCCAGAGCATGGGCGGCTACATTGCCGCCTCCTGCGCACCGGTCATCCAGCCCCACGGCCTGATTTTGCTGTGCCCGGGCGCCGGGATGTGGTTCGGCTGCGCCCAGCGCGCCGACGGCATTATGCAGACCGGCAAGGACTACGCCGACATGGAGGGTCTGTGCTACAAGATGGCCTTTAACTACGAGATGGCAAAGCACCCCGACCCCTTTACCGAGGCCAAGGGCTACAACGGCCCGGTGCTGCTGCTGCGCGCCGACGATGACCGTCTGGTGGACGAGGGCACCTGCAACCGTTACGCACAGGTGTACACCGCACCCGATGTGGACACCATTGCAGGCGGCGGCCACAACTTTGCCACGCTGGCAGCCCGTGCCGCCGTGGAGGAAAAGACCGCAGCATTCATCAAAGCAAATCTGTAAAGCAAAGCGTATCTGCAAGGAGGTTTTCGTATGCAAAACGTGATTCTGCAGCCCATCGAGGTGGGCGGACAGACCTTTAAGAACCGCATCATGTTCCCCCCGCTGACCACCGGCTACGAGAAAAACGGCATGATCAGCGAGCAGGACATGGGCTTCTACACCCGTCTGGCAAAGGGCGGTGTGGGTTACATCGTTCTGGGCGATGTGGCACCCATCAACAGCTTTTCTCCCACCCCCAAGCTGTTTGACGACAGCCAGATCCCTGCCTTCAAGGCACTGGCCGACAGCGTACACGCCTACGGCACCAAGCTGGGCGTCCAGCTCTTCCACCCGGAGTACGACGTAGACGCCATCAACAGTCTGTTTATGCAGAAAAAGTTTGATGAGATGCGTCAGCGCCTGCATCACGACATGATGTTCTTCACCGATGAGGTCAGCGAGGAGATGCTGATGGCCATCATCGATAAGATGTGCGCCTGCGCAGTGCGTGCACAGAAGGCCGGTGTGGACGTCATCCAGATCCACGGCGACCGCCTGAACGGCTGCCTGTGCTCCACCCGCATGAACCACCGCACCGATAAGTTCGGCGGCAGTCTGGAGAACCGCGTCCGCTTTGCCCGCATGCTGACCCGCGCCATCCGCAAGGCTGTGCCGGATATGGTCATCGACTACAAGCTGTCCATCGTCACCCCGCAGCGCGGCAAGGGCGGCATTGACGAAGCCGACGCCGTGCAGTTTGCCCAGTGGCTGGTAGAGGACGGCGTGGATATGTTCCACGTTGCGCAGGCCAACCACACCGGCAACATGGCCGACACCATTCCTCCCATGGGCGTACAGCCCTACGGCTTCTTCGTCAAAATCGCCGGAGACATCAAAAAGGCCGTCAATGTGCCGGTCAGCGCCGTGGGTCGTATCGTGGATGCCGAAATGGCTGCGCGTGTCATCGAGAGCGGCATGGCCGACATGGTTGCCATGGGTCGCCCGCTGCTGGCAGACCCCGACTGGGGCACCAAGATCGCTGCCGGGAAGGCCTGCGATATCCGCCGCTGCATCAGCTGCAACAAGGGCTGCACCGATGCCATCCAGAACCGTCAGTTCCTCTCCTGCGTGCTGAACGCGGAGAACGGCTACGAGAACACCCGCAGCATCCAGCCCGCAGCGCAGAAAAAGAAGATCGCCGTCCTCGGCGGCGGCCCTGCCGGTCTGGAAGCCGCCCGTGTGGCAGCGCTGCGCGGCCATGACGTGACCCTGTTTGAAAAGACCACCACTCTGGGCGGCCAGCTGAACATTGCCTGCGTACCTCCCCGCAAGGAGGAGATGCGCCGCGCCGCACAGGACCTGATCCACGCGGTCTGCAACGCCGGTGTGCACCTGTGCATGGGTCAGACCCGCACCGCAGAGCAGCTGAAGGATGCCGGTTTCGAGGCCGTCATCAACGCTGTGGGCGCACACAGCGCCGCACCCCGCATCCCCGGCATCGACAGCGTGAACGTGGCCGATGCATGGAAGGTTCTGGCCGGTGAGCAGCAGGTGTACGGCACGGTTGCCGTCATCGGCGGCGGCATGGTGGGCTGCGAGACCGCAGAGTATCTGGCTGCCCGCGGCTGCAAGGTGTCCGTTATCGAGATGATGGACAAGATCGCCGCAGGCGAGAGCTCCACCATTCTGCCCACCCTGCTGGAAAACTATAAGACCTACGGCGTGGAGCAGTACCCCAGCCACAAGGTCAAGGAGTTCCGCATGGACGCCGTCGTCTGCGAGAACAAGGACGGCGCAGAGGTGACCATCCCCTGCGATTACATCGTGCTGGCTATGGGCGCACGCTCCAACGAATTTGACGCTGCTGCGCTGGAAGCTGCCAGCATCCCGGTGTATTCCATTGGCGATGCCGCCGGCAAGGCTGCGGATATCTCCAACGCCATCCGCACCGGCTACGATACCGCCTGCCAGCTGTAAAACAAAACTATCGTTCTATTTGTGTTGTGGGTCAGAAACGCCTGTGGGCGCTTCTGACCCACTTTTTTTACCCTCTCAGGCAAAGCGTCAGGGTTTCGCCTCGCCCTCTCAGGCGCTCCCGTGTCCGCTCCCCCAATCGGCAGTGCTCTTGGCTCTCCCTTTGAGGAAAGACTTCCACCCGCTCCGGGGGAAGATGTCGCGGAGCGCATTCAAAATCATCCCACATAAAAAGGCTGCTGCACAAAACCCTGTGCAGCAGCCTTAAATATTTTACGTTTACAACAGATCAGATGCTGAACTGCACGGCGCAGAAGGCGGCATAGATGCACAGCAGTGCAATGCCCTGCGGGCGGCTCAGCTTGCCCTTGATCAGAGCGGGCAGGGTGAGCAGCAGCATCACGGCAAACATGACCGGGATATCCATCACCAGCGAGGCGTTCATGCCTGCGATGGTGGAGTTCTGCGGGATGCTGAAGGGTGCCAGCGTGACAGACACGCCGCTGACCAGCACTAGATTGAACACGTTTGCACCGATGACGTTGCCCAGCGACAGCGCGCCGTGACCCTTGGCCAGCGAGGTGATGGCGGTGACCAGCTCCGGCAGCGAGGTGCCCAGTGCCACAAAGGTCAGCGCAATGACCGACTCCGGCACGCCCAGCGCCTGTGCGATGAGGGTGCCGTTGTCCACCAGCAGGTCAGCGCCCACAGCAATGAGCACTGCGCCGATGGCCAGCAGCCCCAACTCCTTGGCAAAGGAGCCTTCCTCAGCCTGCTCTTCCTCTTCCGGGGCGGGGGTATTTTTCATAGCCAGCACGTTGCACACGATGTAAGCCACGAACATGGCCAGCAGGACCAGGCCCACCGGGCGAGTGAAGGAGCCGGTGGTGTAGGCCACACCGGCATAGAAAGCGGCAGCCACAAAGAAGAAGGCCACCGGGGTGCGCAGGCTCTTGGGGTCAACCTTGCCCGGGCGCACCGCAATGGTGATGGCGGCGATCAGTGCAGCGTTGCAGATGACCGAACCGATGGCGTTGCCGTAGGCGATCTCGCCGTGACCGGTGAGGGCAGAGGTGGTGGACACCATGACCTCCGGCAGGGTGGTACCGATGGACACCACCGTGGCACCGATGAGCAGCTCCGGCACATGGAAGCGGCGGGCGATGCCGGTGGCACCGTCCACAAACCAGTCGCCGCCCTTGATCAGGCACAGCAGACCCACGATAAATAACAGAACAGGGATCAGCATAATATCTCTCCTTTTTCATAATAGCGGCAGAGGCACAAAAAAAGACCTTTATCACATCCAGCCCAAAACGGGAAAATGTGATAAAAGTCTCAAGCATCCGGTACTGCATCGGGCATTTCTGCCGGGGGTGTCGCTGCAGCACAGCGCACCCGTTTTTCAACTAAAGTACGCCCCTTACTCCCTTTTATCCAGAGAATATTATACCTGTTTTCCAGCAAAAGCGCAAGGGGAAATATGGGATTTATTCTGCCTTGGTCACTTTTTGGCGTTGGGGTAGCGTTCCATCTTGCTACGCAAGACCGTTCTGTCGCTTAAAAGCCCCACTGGGGCTTTCATTGTTCTGCTTCGCTCCACAAACGCGAATTTGTCAACATCCTTCTTTTTTATCTTTTATATCGTCTTTTAACGATTTGATTTCTTCCAGAATGAGTTCAGTACAAACAACGATAAGACCTGCAAGAAGAACGATTCCGCCATAAATCGGATAGATAAAGGACTCTTGGACTCCACCGCCGATAACGCCAGACAAGAGTTGCCATACACCACCAAATGGCCAGATAACGAATGCAAATACCACAATCATCGTAATAATAGCTTTTTTCATTGCTCTTTACCTCACGAAATTCCAATTGTCTTACTTCTTGTCATTGAAGTAGATGATAAAAGCACCCATTACTGCAATAGCAATGAGCAATCCAAACTCAACCCAATTACCTAAAAGTTCAAGTCCTACGACCATACCTAAATAACCAACAATCAATGTAACGATTGCTGCCAAAATCGCTTTACCCATATAATCACACTCCATTGTGCTGCAATTAGCTCCGCTCAAACCCAAGATAGCGGGTGCCCTGAAAACTCAGCTTTCCAATGTCGCCCTCCACAAGCATTCCGTAGTCTGAACCACTTACGGTAAGCTCCATGCGGTCGCCGCTCTCTACCTGAAAGGTCACATAATAGGTCGTGAACGTATGCATCATCGTATTGTCCGTATGGTGGCGAGAAACTTCCGTGCGCTTTGCCACCACCGTTGCCGGAACGGTCAGCCGCGGCGAATGGTTGTTTTTATTCCATGTGCTGATATTTCCGATGATGGTGTATAGGATCATGCCCAAAACCACAAGGAACAGGATGGGAAACAGGATGCTGAACAGCATATCAATTCCAGCGTAAAACATCTTATCCCTCCAAAATTTCTTCCAGCAGGTCCTTTACATCGTCCAGAAAAGATTCTTCTCCGAGGGTGTTCACCTTGAAGAACACCGCTTGACTGCCTCCTGCGGTGATGGCAGACAGCCGGATCGGACTGTCCGCATTCTGGAACATGGTCAGTGTCAGGCTCAGGCGGTTGCCGCCCATCATGCTGTACCGTTCAAACACACGAACGCTGCACCGGGCATTGCCCTCTTTGAAGTCGCTGCCCGCTTCCAGATTGGCCGACCAGCTGCTGTCCGGAATTTCCTGTTCCAGCTTCCGAAGCAGTTTGTCAAAATTCTTGTTTCGGATGGTCTTTTCAAAGATTGCCATAATGGTTCCTCCGTTATGCCAACGAAATTCGGTTCCTTTATCTGGAATACGAGCGAAGCTGCCGAAAAATTGCAGAGAAGCTCCTCTCAATAACCGAACGCCAGTGCGCCGCCATCCACGGCAAAATCCTGTCCGGTGATATAAGCGGCACCATCGCCCACCAGGAATTCGGCCATCTTACCCAAGTCGCGGGTGTCACCGTAGGCGTGCAGCGGCATCCGGTTCAGAATTTTCTGCTCCCGGGCTGCGTCCACTACCTGCTCGTTCATTTTGCTGCGGAACCAGCCCGGCGCAATGCTGTTGACGGTGATGTTGTCCTGCGCCCACTCCACGGCCAGAGCGCGGGTCATTGCCAGCACAGCGCCCTTGCTGGCACAGTACGGCACCACCTCGCTGAAGCCCAGATGGGCGCTCATGCTGGTGATGTTGATGATGCGGCCCTTGTCCGCACTTTTCTTCAGATAGGGGTAGCAAATCACACTCATCTGGAACAGATATTTGACATTCACATTCATGATATTGTCAAACTGCTCCATGGGAAAGTCCTCGGCCCGGCATTTATAGCTGACGCCTGCGTTGTTTACCAGAAAATCCAGACAGCCGTTATGCTTTGCGGCCAGCTCCGCCACCAGTGTTTTCATAGCTTCTGCATTGCCGATGTCACCCCGCAGATGGACAACGCCCGGTGCACTTTCGCCTACGCCCTCTTTGGGCTTG
>ERZ826016.2597-NODE-2597-length-13870-cov-18.075353_pt1 | contig 13870 bp, 13 predicted proteins | sample MGYA00519872_ERZ826016 | MGnify/ENA primary metagenome ERZ826016 (study PRJEB31778, sample SAMEA3449218) | human gut metagenome | biome: human gut; feature: human-associated habitat; material: faeces | place: United Kingdom | collected 2010/2012 ... | reverse complement strand
CAAGCCGGGACAAGGGAGCCGGATGTGCCGTGGGAGTATGAGAGCAGAATGGAGAGCTGAGAATTGAATAAATGACTTTTTAACACGGGAGATACGAAATAATGCTTATCTTTGTATAACGGTAAGATTTAAAGAAAAAATTATATGGACACGGTAGATATAAGAAAATCATTGCTAAACGAAGTGGCAACGATTATAGATAATGATGAATTGGTGGTGAAAGCATTAAAGTCAATCCGCAGATTAAAAGCAGCAGCTAATAATCGGGAAAAGTTGTCTGCCTATACCACAGAAGAACTGGAATCCCGTATTGACGAATCTTTGGCAGATGATGCTGCCGGACGTGTTTATACCACAGAACAAGCTGCAAATATCATTGAACAAAAATATCCGTTCTTGTGCAAGTAAAGTGGAATAAAAAGGCATTGACCGAATTAGATAAAGCCATTGCCTACTGTATTCTTGTATTCGGGAAACAAGTAACGATTCAATTTTATGGAAGAGTAATGGAGTTTAATGAACTTCTTGTTCACAACCCGGAAATAGGGAAAGCAGAACCCTTACTTGAAAAATACCAATTGAATTTTCGCAGCATTGTTATACATGAGCATTTTAAACTAATTTATTACATTAAATCCCAAACAATACATATTGCCGATTTATGGGACGTTCGCCGTGAACCTCAATCACTTGTGGACAGAATTAAAAACAAGAAAAAAGGTTGATAATACTCTACTTCCCGTGAGGCATTTTTAAACTTCCCACGGGAACTTAACAAAAATCCGCCGGGAGTTTGAAGAAACTCCCGGCGGATTTTTAAAAAAGCATTCTTTTATAGAGGTATTGTCAAGGATAGTCGTTATCTTTGCATGAAACAAAAGGACAGCCTTATGAGTACACAGGAATTAAAACTATCTATTATACGACGGCTCACGGAAATTGACGACGAAGAATTACTCCGACACATCAGCCAACTCGTTGATAAGGCTGAGCTGACTGCGTGCCCCGGCATTCCCTCCACAATGGAAGAACTAAAGAAATGCATAGCTGAAAGTGAAGAAGAGTTTGCGAGGACGGGAGTGGCATATGAGGCAGAAGAAGTGGACCGTGAAATGCAGAACTATCTTGATGCCTTATGCAAATAGTATGGTATTCCCGGGCTAAGAGCCAACGTAAAGATGCAATTTCGTATACTTTCCATAACTTTGGAAAAGCTGTTGCCCAACATTTCCAAGATGAAATAGTTAAAACCACAGAACTGCTTTCCAAATACCCGGGCATGGGATTGATAGAAGTGGAATTGGAAAGCTGTGCCCACATGTACCGTTCCATTACGCTGAACCACGGAAACTATAAAATCATTTACAGGGTGGACACCGGTAAAGATACCATTTACATTGTTTCCCTATGGAATTGCCACCAAAACCCGGTACGTTTATACACCGAAACAGATAACGATTTTCCTCCTTCAGCGGTAAACGAACCTATCGCCGGATATGGTCGCCATAAAGCGGAATAACTCAAGGTTCCCCCAGATATTCCACAATCAGTTCCACTTGCTTGGGAGTGTACAGTTTTGCCGTACTCTTTAAACCCGTTGCTGCCAATGCACAACTCAAACCCTCGTTTGCCCTTATCCATTTCTTTAGCAGTTGCAGGGCGGTGAGGATGCTCGTATCAGGATTGTAAAGGTGGGCAAGATCGCTCTTTTTGTAAGTCCTCACAATAAAATCAGTCTCTTTTCTCATGCTTTTCTTTCTTTGAATTATACCTTAAAGGTACGAAATAATAACCGATTATCAACCATAATTACCGAGGAAATACGAAGCGTTACGAAAGTATTTCCGTTACCCGCACATACCCTATATTTGCATTGTCAATAAGGGGAAAAGAGCTCTTAACCGGACGGACATTCAAAACAAAAACTAAACCTTAACTTAAAAAGAAGAAAACAAATGAGTGTAAACTATTCTGTTGTATCAAGAAAGAACCCGATGAGCCCAGAAGCTCCCAAGAAGTTTTATGCACAGGCACAAGCTGCGGGAACTCTCGATTTTGAAACCATCTGCCAAACCATTGCAGACCGTGGAACCTGTATCAAAGGGGATGTGATGGCAGCCATTGACGGCTTAATTTATTCCATGAAGCAGGGATTGAGCCAAGGGCGCATCATACGGCTGGGAGAGTTCGGCTCATTCCAGATTGCCGTGGGAAGCTACCCGGCAGTGAATGAGAAAGATTTCCATATGGGGCTGATAAAAAAAGCGAGAATCGTATTCCGTCCCGGAAAACTGCTCACCGACATGGTGAAAGTGCTTGGATTCTCGCAAGTGGCAAAGCTGCCGGTGAAAGAGAAAGTAGAGAAAGTGTAAACGAACCTAAACAACAAAAACATGAAAATCATCAAGAAGATCGTATTTATTCTGAATGTAGTTATCCGCGTATTCATCGGCAAAGAAAAGAAACGATGAACGACAGGGAAATAAACCTGATAGTAATCCACTGTTCCGCCACAAGGGCGGACAGGGATGTAACGGCACAAGACATAGACGCTTTTCACCGTGTAAGGGGATTTTCCTCATGGGGCTACCACTTCTATATACGTAAATCGGGAATGGTGGAACCCATGCGCCCGGTGAGCGAAGTAGGTGCACATGCACGGGGATTCAATGCCAAAAGCATAGGTATCTGCTATGAAGGAGGACTGGACGAAAACGGGCAACCCCAAGACACAAGAACATCCGCACAAAAAGCTGCGCTGCAAAAGCTGGTAAGAGATCTTTTGGCACAGCACCCCGGGTGCAAAGTAGTGGGACACCGTGACCTGAGCCCCGATCTGAACGGGAACGGGGCGGTGGATAAATGGGAAAGGACGAAAGAATGCCCTTGCTTTGAAGTGAAAGAGGAGTTTTGAACTCCTCTTTTCTATTTTCACCTGTTCATTCGCTTCATTATTCATTTTCTTCCTTTATCTTTGTGCGGCATTAAAAAAAGAAAAGACATTGAAACATATCATTATAACCCTACTTCTTGTCCTGCTTGGCAGTCATGCTCTGCAAGCGCAAAACGAAACAACGGATTCCGTAAGGGTGAGTTTGCTTACTTGTTCTCCGGGAAGTGAAATATATGCTTTGTTCGGACATACAGCCATCCGTTACGAAAATCCGGCACAGGGAATCGACGTGGCGTTCAATTACGGGATGTTCAGTTTCAGGACTCCGAATTTCATTTACCGCTTTGTGAAAGGGGAAACCGACTACCAACTGGGAGTGACGGAGTTCCCGTATTTTGAAGCAGAGTATGCCATGCGTAACTCAAGTGTGACACAGCAAACTCTGAATCTTACTGCGGAAGAAAAAGAACGCCTTTGGGAAATACTGAGAGAGAATTACCTTCCGCAGAACAGGGTGTACCGTTACAACTTCTTTTATGACAACTGCACCACCCGCGCAAGGGATAAGATAGCCGAAGCTATTGAGGGCACTGTGAAATATAATGAGAATAATTCCGAACAATCCTTTCGTGATATTGTTCATCAATATACCAAAGGACATGACTGGTCGGAGTTCGGGATTGACCTGCTGATAGGCAGCGATGCTGACAAACCGATTGATTACCGCCTCAAAATGTTTGCTCCTTTTTATTTGCTCGATGCGCTCGAAGGAGCCACCATTACGGATAAAAACGGGAATGAACGCAGCATGGTGCTCAAAACCGAAGATGTGGTAACCCGTGAGGATGAGGAACCGGAAAAGGAATTTCCCGTGTCGCCCATGGGAATGGCTCTTGCTTTATTTGTCATCACTTTGGCATTGACGATATATGGAATAAAAAGTAACAAGATGCTTTGGGGACTGGATATATTGCTCTTTGGAGCGGCAGGATTAGCAGGGTGTGTCATTGCCTTTTTGGTGTTCTTCTCTGTTCATCCGGCAGTAAGCCCCAATTATTTACTTTTTTTCCTGAATCCGATACATCTGTTTTTCCTTCCTTTCATGACTTATTTGTCCATAAAAAGGAGAAAAGACACGTATCATTTAATTAATTTCGCCGTTTTAACACTTTTTATAGTGTTATGGCCGGTAATTCCGCAGAGATTTAATTTAGCTGTATTACCTTTGGCGGCGTGTTTGTTGATTCGCTCGGCAAGCAATGTTATTTTGACTTATAAACGGAACTAATGAAAGGATTACTTACATCCCTTATAACAGTACTTACCTTTACCGGATTGCAGGCACAACCGTTGCCCGCAAGGCCGAAGCTGATTGTCGGTCTTACCGTTGACCAGCTACGCACGGATTATATCGAAGCATTTGCTTCGCTCTATGGCGACAAAGGTTTTAAGAGACTGTGGAAAGAAGGGAGAGTATACCGGAATGCGGAGTTCAACTTTATCAATGTGGATAAATCGTCGTCCGTAGCCGCCATTTACACGGGAGCAGTTCCGGGAGTCAACGGAATTATCGGGACGGATTGGTTGGATAACACCACCTTGCGTGTGGTGAATTGCGTGGACGACAAGGATTACATGGGTAATTATACCGAGGAAACCGCCTCACCCGTGAAATTGCTTACTTCCACTGTTTCCGACGAATTGAAGGTTGCCACCCAAGGCAAAGGACAGGTTTTTGCCATTGCTCCTTACCGCGAAGCTGCCATACTGGCTGCGGGACATGCCGGAAACGGTGCGTTCTGGATGAATCCCAATACCGGGAAATGGTGTGGAACTACTTATTATACGGACTTCCCTTGGTGGGTGAGCCAGTATAACGACCGCAAAGCCCTTGATTTCAGAATACAAGATATAACATGGGTTCCTACCCATCCTGTCACGGATTATAAATTCATCACTTCGGACTGGGATCAGACACCGTTCAAACATCAGTTTGACGATGAGAAGGCAAATAAATACAGAAAGCTGATAAACAGCCCGTTCATCAATGATGAAATAAACCGGCTTGTGTTCGACTGTTTGGAAAGCACTTCGCTGGGGATGGATGAAATTCCCGATTTGCTGTCACTCACTTATTATGCAGGAAACTACGACCATAAAAGTAAGCTGGAATGTCCCGTGGAAATACAGGACACATACGTGAGACTCGATAAAAGCATAGGTGAACTGCTTGATATGGTAGACAAGAAAGTGGGTTTGCAAAACACGGTCTTTTTCATTACCTCTACCGGATATACCGATGCAGAAACACCCGATTTGAACAAATACCGCATTCCGGGCGGAGAGTTCCACATGAACCGTTGTGCAACGTTGCTCAACATGTATCTCATGGCGCTCTATGGTCAGGGACAGTATGTGGAAGGGTATCACAATCTGCAGCTCTATCTGAACCACAAGCTGATAGAAGACAAGCAGTTGCGTTTATCCGAGGTCTTGGATAAGGCATCCGATTTCCTGATCCAGTTCAGCGGAGTGGCAGAAGTTTATTCTTCTTACCGTTTGTTGCTGGGTGCATGGACTCCCGAAATAGGAAGAATACGCAACACATATAACCGCAAACGTTCCGGAGACTTGTTTATCGATGTGATTCCGGGATGGACGATTGTACACGAAAATCCATTTAACAATACGTTGGTGCGGAAATCTCACGTACCTGCTCCGCTTGTATTTATCGGCGGAGGAATGAAAGCCGAGGTTATCCATACTCCGGTGGATATTAACTGCATAGCCCCTACATTGGCTCATTTCATGAGGATCAGGGCGCCGAATGCCGCAACCGCTTTACCGCTTACAGACATACGCAAAGAAAATATCAAAGCGGAAAAGTAAATAAATCAGCATTTTAATGTAACTTTGCGGTAAAATTAACTACAAGTAGAAATAATAATTACACAATACAATGGGATTTAATGAGTTTTTAAGCAAAGTATTCGGAAACAAGTCAACACGCGACATGAAAGAAATTCAGCCGTGGGTGGAGAAAGTGAAAGCTGCTTATCCGGATATTGCTAAATTGAGTAACGATGAACTTCGTGCAAAGACTGAGGAACTGAAAAAGTTTATTTTTGATTCGGCTGCCGATGAACGCGCGAAGATAGAAGAGTTGAAAGCAAACATTGAGTCTACTGAGCTGGAAGACAGAGAAGGAATCTTTGCTCAGATTGATAAATTGGAAAAGGAAGTTCTTGAAAAATATGAAAAGGCGTTGGATGAAGTGCTTCCCGTAGCTTTCTCTATCGTGAAAGACACTGCCCGCCGCTTCACCGAAAATGAAGAAATAGAAGTAACGGCAACCGATTTCGACCGCCAGCTTGCTGCTACGAAAGATTTTGTACGCATAGAAGGAGATAAAGCCATTTACCAAAACCACTGGATTGCCGGAGGTACGGAAATAACATGGAACATGGTTCACTATGACGTTCAGCTCTTTGGTGGTGTGGTTCTTCATAAAGGTAAGATTGCCGAAATGGCAACAGGTGAAGGTAAGACATTGGTTGCAACCCTGCCTGTGTTCCTTAATGCATTGACCGGAAACGGTGTACATGTGGTAACTGTGAACGATTACCTGTCAAAACGTGACTCCGAATGGATGGGACCGCTTTACATGTTCCACGGATTAAGCGTAGATTGTATCGACAAACACCAGCCTAACTCCGAAGCACGCCGTCAGGCATACTTGGCGGATATTACTTTCGGTACGAATAACGAATTCGGTTTTGACTACCTTCGCGACAATATGGCTGTCAGCCCCAAAGACTTGGTACAGCGTCAGCACAACTATTCCATTGTGGATGAGGTTGACTCCGTTTTGATTGACGATGCCCGTACACCGCTTATCATTTCAGGTCCTATTCCGAAAGGAGATGACCAGTTGTTTGAAGAGCTCCGCCCGTTGGTTGAAAGACTGTTTGAAGCACAAAAAGTATTGGCTACCAAATATTTGTCGGATGCCAAGAGAATGATAGCTTCCAGTGACAAGAAAGAACAGGAAGAAGGTTTCCTTGCTTTGTTCCGCAGTCATAAGGCGTTGCCTAAGAACAAGGCCCTTATCAAATACTTAAGTGAACCGGGAGTGAAAGCCGGTATGCTGAAAACAGAGGAAATCTACATGGAGCAGAACAACAAACGTATGCCCGAAGCAGTGGAACCTCTTTATTTCGTTATCGATGAAAAGATTAACAGCGTAGACCTTACCGATAAAGGTGTGGATTTGATTACAGGCAACTCTGCAGATCCTACTTTATTCGTATTGCCCGATATTACTTCGCAACTTTCCGAATTGGAGAACGAAACCAATTTGAACGAAGAAGAAAAGTTGGCAAAGAAAGACGAGCTTCTGACTAACTATGCAGTGAAATCGGAACGCGTTCACACCATCAATCAGTTGTTGAAAGCGTATGCAATGTTTGAGAAAGACGACGAATACGTGGTTATTGACGGACAAGTGAAGATTGTGGACGAGCAAACCGGACGTATTATGGAAGGTCGCCGTTACTCGGACGGATTGCACCAGGCTATCGAAGCCAAGGAACGTGTGAAAGTAGAAGCTGCCACACAGACTTTTGCAACTATTACCTTGCAGAACTACTTCCGTATGTATCATAAGCTGTCAGGTATGACCGGTACCGCAGAAACGGAAGCCGGAGAATTTTGGGACATCTATAAATTGGATGTTGTGGTTATCCCGACCAACCGCATTATTGCGCGTAATGATATGAACGACCGCGTTTATAAGACTAAACGCGAAAAATATAAAGCCGTAATCGAAGAGATTGAAAAGATGGTGGAAGCCGGACGTCCTGTCTTGGTGGGTACTACTTCGGTTGAAATCTCTGAGATGCTGAGCAAAATGCTTTCCATGCGTAAGATTGAACACAATGTGTTGAATGCGAAGTTGCACCAGAAGGAAGCTGATATTGTGGCTCAGGCAGGACAGAAGAGTATCGTTACCATTGCTACCAACATGGCAGGTCGTGGTACCGACATCAAGTTGAGTGCGGAAGTAAAGGCTGCGGGCGGTTTGGCAATTATCGGTACGGAGCGTCATGAGTCACGTCGTGTAGACCGCCAGTTGCGTGGTCGTGCTGGACGTCAGGGAGATCCGGGATCATCCGTATTCTTTGTTTCACTGGAAGATGATTTGATGCGTTTGTTCTCATCAGACCGTATTGCTTCCGTAATGGACAGACTCGGATTCAAGGAAGGCGAGATGATTGAGCATAAGATGATTTCAAACTCTATCGAGCGCGCACAGAAGAAAGTGGAAGAAAACAACTTCGGTATTCGTAAACGTTTGTTGGAATATGACGACGTGATGAACAAACAACGTGTGGTTGTTTACACCAAACGCCGCCATGCCCTGATGGGTGAGCGTATCGGAATGGATATTGTGAACATGATTTGGGACAGATGCGCTGCTGCTATCGAAGAAAATGATTATGAAGGAGCAAAGATGGCTTTGATACAAACTCTTGCCATGGAAGCACCGTTTACGGAAGAAGAATTCAGAAGCGGCAAGCGTGAAGAGATTATAGACCGCACGTTTGATACGGCAATGGCTAACTTCAAACGTAAGACGGAACGCATGGCACAGGTTGCCAATCCGGTTATCAGACAAGTGTACGAAAATCAGGGACACATGTATGAAAACATCCTTATTCCTATTACAGACGGAAAGAGAGTATACAACATATCTTGTAACCTCAAGAATGCATACGAGAGCGAGAGCAAGGAAATAGTAAAGGCATTTGAGAAATCGATCCTGCTGCACACTATTGACGAGGCTTGGAAAGAAAACCTTCGTGAGTTGGATGAATTGAAGCACTCCGTGCAGAATGCAAGTTATGAACAGAAAGATCCGTTGTTGATTTATAAGCTGGAATCAGTTACCTTGTTTGATAACATGGTAGAGAAAATCAATAACCAGACAGTATCTGTCTTGATGCGCGGTCAGATACCGGTGCAAGAACCGGAACAAGTGCGTCAGGCTGCTCCCGAACAAAGAGAGGATATGAGCAAATATCGTGAAACCAAGCACGATTTAAGCGATCCGCGCCAACAGGAAGCTGCGCAGAGAGATACCCGTGAAGTGAGACGCGAGCCGGCTCGTTCGGAAAAAACAGTGGGACGAAATGATCCTTGTCCATGCGGAAGCGGAAAGAAATATAAGAACTGCCACGGCAGAGGTCTTTAAGCAAATAAAAGAAGCTCCCCGGATGATTTATTCGTCCGGGGAGTTTTTTTGTATCCTTTAACGCTATTATATAGTCTAAAGTTGTACATTTGTTCCATATCCAAAGCTTAAAGTTATGAGAAAATATTCTTATGCACTGATTCTGTTACTGAGTGTCCTGTTTGTTTCATGCCGCTCCATAGAACAGCTATCCATAGATTATCTGCAATCTGCCGAAATAAGTTTTCCAAAAGAGATACGCAGAGTGGCAGTGGTTAATAATACGGTGGATAATACGGATCGCAATGAAATAAAAGGAGAACAGATCAACGGTCAGAACCCTATCCTCAGCCTGAATGTGGATATTCATGGCGACGGGCAGGTAACTGCGGAAAAGTTGGCGGAAAGCATAGCCGGGCAAAACTACTTTGATGCGGTGATTATTTGTGATTCCGCATTGCGTGCAAAGGATAATTTTCCACGTGATATTATGCTGTCTCCGGATGAAGTGAAACAATTGTCCGGCAGTTTGGGAGCAGACCTGATTATATCGGTGGAAGATGTTCAGATTCATGCAAAGCGACTGATAGAATATCTGACGGACTGGAACTGCTATCGTGGTGCATTGGATGTGAAGGTGCGCCCCATGATAAGGGTATACTTGCCGGGACGGCAGAATCCAATGGTAACCATTGCTCCACATGACAGTATTTTCTGGGAACAGTTTGGAACAACCGAGCGCTATGTGAGAAATGCTTTGCTGCCCGAACAAAAAATGGTTCGCGAAGCATCCGAGTTTGCAGGGACTGTTCCGGTGAAACACTTGCTTCCTGTTTGGGAAACGGGAAAACGTTTCTATTATGTCGGGGGCAATGTGGATATGCGTGACGCGGCTGTTGCAGTTCGCGAGGATTCATGGGACGATGCTTTGAAACTATGGGAAAAGATGAATAAAACGAAGAGCGACAAGAAGCAATTCTATTCGTCCGTAAACATAGCTTTGTATTATGAAATGCACGACCGGTTGGATAAAGCAATGGAGTATTTGAAGAAAGCCGAAAGTATTGCTTTGGACAAATATAACAAGAAGCACAAGGGAGCCAAGTTACAATCTTTGGATGAAATAAAGGGAGTGGAACTCGATGCCGATTATGCTTTGGTTATTTATTATAAGAAAGAACTTCAGAAACGTTTGGAAGATTTGCAACGCCTAAATCTCCAAATGAATAGATTTAGTAGTGATTTTTAGGGAATAATATAGTGCGGATTAATTTTTTTTGTACTTTTGATTCTGAATTAGGAAAACAAACAATTAGGAGAGGTGCTATACTATGAAGTTAAGTAATCAGTCACATTCATTAATAGAGTCTGCATTGAAAGATGCAATGAGCAAATTTACTTCCGGAAACGAGGAAATGGTAGTGACGGATATTCATATACAACCCAAACAGGGGAGTGGTGAACTGTGTATCTTTGATGATGAGGATGAGGTTTTGTCTACTGTGACTATTGAAGAATGGATGGATAACGAGAGCAATACTTTCTCTGAAGATGTGGAACGTTTGCTCCGTGCTGATATTAACAAACTTAAGGAAGCGGGAACATTTGATGATGTGGTTATCTTAAAACCTTATTCTTTTGTCTTGGTAGATGAAGATAAAGAAACGATAACCGAACTTCTCTTAATGGACGATGATACCGTGATGGTGAATGATGAGCTTTTGAAAGGGCTCGATGAAGAATTGGACGACTTCTTAAAGAAGTTGCTTACCGAATGATATATTTAAATTGTAAATATATATTAGAAATCGATTCAAAAAGAACGGAGTAGTGATTACCCCGTTCTTTTGCTTTTATGACTAATATGTTTACTTATGCTTTCTTCAAAGCTGCAATGCTTTCTTTCAAAGATTTGATGATGCTTTCGGCATCCGCTTGTTTCTTGCGTTCCATTTCGAGAACGTTTGCCGGAGCATTTACCACAAACTTTTCATTGCTCAGCTTCTTCATTACTCCCTGTAAGAAACCTTCCTTGTGTTTCAATTCGGCTTCCATGCGGGCAATCTCGGCTTCTGCATCGATTAAGTTACCCAATGGCACTGCAAACTCCGTAGTTCCTACCATGAACGATGCCGCACCTTCTGCTTTAGCCTCTACTGTGCTGATGGCAGATAAGTTGCAAAGCTTGCAGATAAGGCTTCTCAGACGGATAATATCCGATTCTCCCACTATTTCCAGTTCGAGAGCTTCTTTCTGGGCAATGTTCTTTTGCAGACGGATGGCACGCACGCCGCTTACCACTTCTTTCATCTGTTCAAACCAAGCCAATTCATCTTTGCTTATCTCTGCATGATTTTGAGTTCCTTTCAACAGTTGAACCATAAGGCTTTCACCCGGTTTGCGTTCCTCGATGTTCTGCCATAGTTCTTCGGTAATGAATGGCATGAACGGGTGAAGCAACTTCAACAACTCATCGAAGTAACCCAAAGTCAGTTCGTAAGTCCGTTTGTCGATAGGCTGTCCGTAAGCCGGTTTAATCATTTCAAGATACCAGGATGAGAACTCGTCCCAGAACAGTTTGTAGACAGCCATCAAAGCTTCGCTCAATCTGTATTTGGAGAAAAGGTCTTTTACTTCGTGAGACACCGCTGCCAACTTGATTGAGAACCAAGCTGTGGCAAACTGTGCATATTCGGGTTGTTCGATGTCGGCAACCTCCCAACCTTTAATCAGGCGGAAAGCATTCCATATTTTGTTATTGAAGTTACGTCCCTGTTCGCAAAGAGTTTCATCAAACAGAATATCGTTTCCGGCAGGAGCAGAAAGCATCATACCCATACGCACCCCGTCTGCACCGAATCTGTCGATCAGTTCCAACGGATCAGGTGAGTTTCCGAGTGATTTACTCATCTTGCGTCCCAGTTTGTCACGAACGATACCTGTGAAATATACGTTCTTGAACGGCATCTTTCCTTCATACTCATAACCTGCCATTATCATACGTGCCACCCAGAAGAAGATAATATCCGGAGCTGTTACCAAGTCGCTGGTAGGATAGTAGTAGTTGATTTCTTCATTGCCCGGATTATTGATTCCGTCAAACAAAGAAATAGGCCACAACCAAGAAGAGAACCAAGTATCCAGACAGTCTTCGTCCTGACGGAGGTCTGCCATAGTCAGGTTGTTGTTACCTGTCTTTTCTTTAGCTTGTTTCAATGCATCTTCTTCGGTGGCAGCTACCACGTAACCGCCTTCGGGCAAGTAGTATGCCGGGATTTGATGTCCCCACCAAAGCTGACGGCTGATGCACCAGTCCTTGATGTTTTCCATCCAATACTTATAAGTGTTCTTGTATTTGGCAGGATAGAACTTGATGTCGTCGCTCATCACTGCTTCGAGTGCGGGTTTAGCCAAATGCTCCATTTTGAGGAACCACTGCATGGACAACTTCGGTTCGATAGGCACGTTTGTGCGTTCGCTGCATCCTACCTTATTAGTATAGGCTTCAACTTTCTCCATCAGTCCTGCTGCTTCGAGGTCTTTCTCAATTTGCTCCCGCACATCGAAACGGTCCATACCGATATATAATCCGGCAGCTTCGCTGAGAGTTCCGTTGTCATTGAATATGTCGATGCTCGGCAAGTTGTATTTCTCACCCAGCATGTAGTCGTTCACATCGTGGGCCGGAGTCACTTTCAAGCATCCCGTACCGAACTCGATGTCCACATATTCGTCCTCAATAACCGGAATAACACGGCCTACCAACGGAACAATCACTTTCTTTCCCTTCAACCATTGGTTCTTCGGATCGTTGGGGTTGATACACATGGCTGTGTCACCCATGATGGTTTCGGGACGTGTGGTTGCAACCACTGCATAGCGTCCTTCGGCATCACCTTCCACTTTGTAGCGCAGGTAATACAGTTTGCTGTGTTCTTCCTTATAAATAACTTCTTCGTCGCTCAGTGCGGTAAGGGCTTTCGGGTCCCAGTTCACCATGCGAACGCCGCGATATATCAAACCTTTGTTATAAAGGTCAACGAATACTTTCAGCACGCTTTCGCTGCGAACTTCGTCCATAGTGAAACCTGTGCGGTTCCAGTCACAGGAAGCACCGAGCTTGCGTAGCTGTTGGAGGATGATTCCGCCGTGCTTCTCCGTCCAGTTCCAAGCATGCTTCAGGAACTCCTCGCGGGTAAGGTCGGTTTTTTTGATGCCTTCGGCAGCAAGCTTGTTTACAACCTTTGCTTCAGTGGCAATAGAAGCGTGGTCGGTTCCCGGAACCCAGCAGGCATTTTTACCTTCCATGCGGGCGCGGCGAACGAGAATATCCTGAATGGTATTGTTTAGCATGTGTCCCATGTGCAACACGCCGGTCACGTTTGGAGGAGGAATGACGACGGTGTAGGGTTCACGTCCGTCGGGTTTTGAACTAAATAAATCATGCTCCATCCAATACTTGTACCACTTATCCTCAACGTCTGCGGGATTGTACTTACTTGCTAATTCCATGTTCTCTATTATCTTGTTATTTAATGTTTTGCGAATAATGCCTGCAAAATTAATAAAAAAGGATTGATAAATAATGTTTGTCTGCCTATTTATTCTGTTTCTTGCCCTGTGTTAAGGTGTTTATGCCTTAGTACTAAGTCTGTTTATCTGCATTATTTAATAACTTGACACTTGTCACTTATATACTTGACAGTTGTCAATTAATAACTTGACAGCTGTCAAGTTATTAATTG
>ERZ826016.2595-NODE-2595-length-13875-cov-3.053473_pt1 | contig 13875 bp, 9 predicted proteins | sample MGYA00519872_ERZ826016 | MGnify/ENA primary metagenome ERZ826016 (study PRJEB31778, sample SAMEA3449218) | human gut metagenome | biome: human gut; feature: human-associated habitat; material: faeces | place: United Kingdom | collected 2010/2012 ... | reverse complement strand
TTCCCTGCAGCAGTTGATTTGACAACAGATTTACATTCAATGGGTCAGTTCATTCAGGACGGATCAAGACTTATGTTTGAAACAGTTGTAAATATTGAAAAGACAGATGCTGATATCGTAATTCAGGAAGAAGCAGATGATCTTGACGGATTAAATTACTTAGCTGGAAAAGATATGGATTTTGTTAACAAGAGTGCAATGAATGGAACAATTCTTGCTCATACAGATGGTAATGTCTTTCTGCAGGTACCCAGTTTCTATGAACAGCTTTGTGATGCATCATCAGAAAGAAAGGCTTGTTCTTGTCTTTCCGTCCGTCGAGCCATTCTTCCGTATATTTAGTAATCAAATCCGTCACATACCCCAAATGACGTGTGGTATCATTTTCAGTAATAAAATGCGGATTACAATATTCTCCCTGATCATCCAGAATCATCCAATGATCGAAACCTGTAGGCTTAGAAATAAGATGCCACTTACCAATAACAGCTGTCTCGTAACCATTTGCCTGCAATATCTTTGGAAGGGTCTGTTGCGTACCGTCAAAACCTTTCGCCCAGTTCTTCATGAAACCATTCTTATGGCTATGTTTACCGGTAAGTATGGCAGCACGACTCGGCCCGGAAATAGAATTGCAACAATAGTTATTCTGGAAAACCGCTCCTTCATGCCCGATACGGTCAATATTCGGAGTCGGCGCCACTTTCCCTATAGGATGACCATAAATACTCATAGCCTGACGGGCGTGGTCATCACTCATAATAAAAATGATATTGGGGCGTTCGTTACGGACTTCCTGCTCTTGACCTTGCACAATGGAGGAAGGTACAAAAGGTAAAACGACAAGCCCCAAGGATAATTTAGAAATCATGGTACTATCGAATTGTCAGATTGGCCTGAATAGGCGCATGGTCGGATAAATAGCCATTGTCCGGCTTGTCTGCTATCACTCTGAATTTATTGGCCACCACTTGTCCATTGACAAAAATAAAATCGATCAACTGGCGTTCTTCAACCGGGATGCGCCCAAAATCATGAAAGCTCCACGTAGGACCATAAACTATGTCAGATGCGGAATAAGTATTCTGCATTCCCCCTTCCGTAAGAACAGAAATCGGATCTGAATCAACAGTACCATTAAAATCTCCCGTAATAACCACCGGTAAGTCCGAGGCTATCTCACGTATCTTTGCAAGCAACAAAACTGCACTTTCACGACGGGCAACCTTACCAATATGGTCGAAATGTGTATTAAAAGCAGCCAATTCTTTACCACTGACTTTATCTTTAAGAACAGCCCACGTCACAATGCGTTCGCAAGCAGCATCCCAGCCTTTTATTCCAATAGAATCGGGTGTTTCACTTAAACCGAAATTGCCACTCTTCATAAGATCGAAACGATCGGTCTTATAGAACAGAGAACAATATTCCCCTTTTTCTTTTCCATCGGCACGCCCCACACCTAAAACCGTATATTGCGGAAGGCGGTTCTTCAGATCGTCCAACTGGTTCTTTAATACTTCCTGCATACCTACTACATCCGGAGCATAATAAATAATCATTTGTGCCGCAGCATCTTTACGATACTTCCAGTTGTTCAAACTATCCGCTACATGATCCAGACGAATATTGAATGACATCACATCAACTTTAGCTTCCGGCTGCTTGCTGCACGAAGCAACAAGCAGAACGAAAGCAACTAATACACTATTAAAAAACATGTTTTTCATAATTATGAAACCTTTTTAATTTAAGTATGGTGTTTTAAATCCTAACTTCTTCAATCCTTTTTGTACATCCGGATGACTCATAAACAATTTCCATATTAAACTCTTATTTTAAGGTGCAAAGATACTATCTTTATCCTAAATTATTATCTTTATTAACGGTGTTTCATAAAAACATGAGCCCTTTACTGTTTAATCAGTCATTATAAATCAGACAAGCCTCTTTAGAGTAATGTCATAAATAATCACCTTAAATTTATAGTTGTAAATAAGAAATATTATAGCCTTTGACAGTATATATACTCCACTAATAACAACTCCGGTATTTTGAAATTGCGGCATAGTTATCATTCTTTTATTAACGCTTACGTTCACCACGTATGTCTCTAAAGAAACTCGTGACTATTCTTTCTCCGTTACACTACGAAAGGTAATAACGTCACTCCCACAGACATACTCTAAAGGGTTCACTCTCGCTCCGCACCTGGACAATCCCCCTGTTATCAATTAGGGAATTCATTGGGATATAGAGATTTCGGAGAAATGATTAATTGGACAATGAGGATGATAATTGGAATAAATGGGGAATTAGGGAAATGATGGTATAGCTTCTAAACTCATCCCTTCATAGTTTTCAATTATGTCCGTCATTTTTGTTTATATGGCTAATTGGATGAAATGAAGGGGAAATAATGAAGCTATATACAAAGGATAACAAGCAAATACATTATGGCAATTAATACATAGCATTATTTCATAAACACAGAGAAAGTGTCTCCTTTAGGAGATACTTCCTCATGGAAAACAACATTTGTTTTCCTATTTTTCTTTTATTCAAAAAGAAATTGTACTTTTGTCAAATGGGAAACACGATATCCTTTAGAATATGAAAACATCCTTTTTATTAAAAAGCTCATTACTTGCGACTACGGGAGTTTATATCCTTCCGCAACTTCTTTTTGCCCAAACTTCAACACGTCCTCATATCATTTTAATTGTATCCGACCAACATCGTGGAGATGCCATGAATTGTATGGGAAATACTTCTGTCATTTCTCCGAATATGGACGCTTTGGCAGAAGACGGTACACTCTTTACAAACGGTTATTCTTCTACCCCTAGTAGTACACCGGCACGTTCCGGATTATTGACCGGACTTTCTCCCTGGCATCATGGTATGCTAGGATACGGCAGGGTAGCCAGCCAATACCGTTATGAGATGCCTCGTATGTTGGGAGACTTAAACTACTACAGCTTTGGCATTGGTAAAATGCACTGGTATCCTCAAAAGGCTCTGCATGGATTCCGGGGAACATTAGTTGATGAAAGCGGACGCGTAGAAAGTCCCGATTTTATCAGTGACTATCGATTATGGTTCCAAATGCAAGCTCCCGGCTTAAACCCGGATTCTACTCATATCGGTTGGAATGACCATGGAGCAGCTACTTATAAACTTCCGGAACGATTGCATCCCACAGCATGGACAGGAGAAATGGCTTGCGAAATGATTCGCAATTACGAAGGTATCAATAACCAACCATTGTTCTTGAAAATATCCTTTGCCCGTCCACATAGTCCTTATGATCCTCCCCAACGTTTATTGGACGAATACGCGAACCGGGATATACCTGCACCTTGGATAGGAGAATGGTGTAAAGATAAGCCGTATGCCAAACTAAAGGATCCTCAAAAAGTGAAAAAAGATGCTCCTTATGGTAATTTCGGTGACGAATATGCAAAAGACTCACGGAGGCACTATTATGCTAATGTGACATTTATTGACGAAGAGATAGGTAAAGTAATTAAAACTTTGAAAGAAAAAGGTATATATGACAATGCACTTATCTGCTACATTTCTGATCACGGTGATATGTTAGGAGACCATTATCATTGGCGTAAAACGTATCCTTACCAAGGTTCAGTACATGTTCCTTATATCGTTAAATGGCCGGCTAGCTATCACTTTACTAAAGGAAACAAAATTACCCAACCGGTAGAATTACGTGATTTATTACCAACTTTCCTTGAAATAGCCGGAAGTTCTATCCCGCAAGATATGGACGGTCAATCTTTACTCCGGTTAATGGAAGGTAAAACCGATCAATGGAGGAAATACATAGATTTAGAACATGCGACTTGCTATAGTCCTGACAATTATTGGTGTGCATTAACCGACGGAAAAATAAAATATATCTGGCGTTTTCACACCGGGACAGAAGAGTTGTTTGATCTCTCGAAAGACCCTCATGAACTAAAGAATGTAGTAACGGATAAAAAATACAAACAGCAATTAAATGAGCTTCGTCAAGCTATGATTGATCATCTTTCCGAACGTGGTGAAAAGTTTGTGAAAGACGGTAAGTTACAGGTATTAAAACAGACAATTCTTTATAGCCCGTTATTTCCTGATAAAAGTCCGGTAGATACCGGAATTTAAAAATTAACATCTATGCAAATTCAAGACGAAAGTTATATTAAATGGAAACTTTTTCTCGAAGGCAATGATGAAGCTTATAGTTGGCTTTATACACACCATATTCAATTACTGTATCAATATGGATTACAAATCACTCCTGACACAGAAGTGATAAAAGACTGTATACAAGATGTATTTATAAGAATATACAAGAATAAAAATAAATTAAGTATACCCCAAAATGTAAAAATCTATCTGATGATTTCTCTTAAAAACAGTATCTATAATGTTTTCAGTAAAGAGCGTTCAGAAGAATCCTATGCCTTCAACTTCTACTCTATGGAAGAACAATATATAACAGAGAATGATTTTATCAATGAAGAAGAACGTCGCGAACAAATTAATGAAATCAAAAAAATACTCCATGTGCTAACTCCCAGGCAACGAGAGATCATATATTATCGTTTTATAGAAGAAATGGAATATGATGAAATATGTCAGATTATGGACATTAATTATCAATCAGCCTACAATTTACTTCAACGCTCACTACAAAAAGTAAGAGATACTTTCGGAACACCTGAATGCATCGCATGGATAAGTATCTTGACCACTTTCTTCAGAGAAACACAAAAAATGCATTTTCTTTAAAAAAAATACAAGTTCAGTGAGTAGATTCCATTTTTTGAGTTGTCCTTATATAAACAACGCATAAAATGGATTCAAAAATAGACTATAATAATTATAAAGCAGACTCATTACTCAATGATGCTTATTTTTTAGAATCGGAACAACATCCGACTCCGGAAAGTATTATGTTTTGGGATAAATTAGCTCAAGAAAACAAGCAGTTAGCTAAGGAAATAGCTATTGCGCGTAATTTTCTACATATTCTCCGTCATGTTCCTAAACCCTGTCTGCCTCAACAAAAAGTAGATTCCATTTGGAAATGTATATCCGATCAGAATCGTTTGGAAATACAGAACAAAAGAAAGAGACGCATTCTATACCGCACTTTGGCTGCAGCATGCATTGTTGTCTTCCTTGTAAGTGGTTGGTATCTACAAAATATTTATCAGACAAGCGAGTGCATGGAACAATCTGATATAGTCGCAGTAAAGAAACCTGATGTCTCTACCAATCAAACCCTTTTGATTCTATCCGAAAAGAAACAGATAGCTATACAAGGTAAAGAAAGTAAGCTACATTACAACCAACAGGGAAAATTAAATGTCAATTCTCAAACCATTAATCAAGAAACTGAAAACGATAAGAAAAAAGATACTTATAATCAATTAATAGTGCCGGCCGGAAAACGCTCGTCAATTACTTTTTCTGACGGGACACGTATTTGGCTAAGCGCCAGTTCACGAGTTGTTTATCCGGTTGAATTTATGAAGAACAAACGGGAGATTTATGTAGAAGGTGAAGCCTTCCTAGATGTTTATCACGACAAAAGTCGACCATTTATTGTAAAAACGAATAAAATGGACATACAGGTATTAGGTACTACTTTTAACGTTTGTGCATACGAAAAAGAGAATATACAAACAGTAGTACTTGTCACTGGAAAAGTAGAAGTAAAGACTAACAATAACGAAACGAAAACTTTATCACCAAACAATTTACTTGCATATAATGATCAGCAAGGTATCAGCGTACATCCTGTAGATGTACAAGAATACATAGCTTGGAAAGATGGATTTTACCAATTCAAAAAAGAGAGGTTGGAAATTATTACAAAAAAACTCAGCAAGTACTATGGTAAGACAATCATTACCGACAAACAGCTTGCTAATATTACTTGTAGTGGCAAGCTAGATCTGAAAGAAGAACTAGATGATGTGTTGCATACGCTGATTCAAACCGTCCCAGCTCAAATAACAGAATCAAATGAGAAAATCTATATTAATGTCAAATCTAAATAAATTAATAGCCTATGAAAATATGACTTCCTAGAAAATGATAAGGCCGGATAATACCCGCATATCACCCGACCTTAAATTAAATTACTTACACGTTTAAATATTAATAATCTAATTCGTTATAAAAGTATGGAAAAACACCAATTATTCAGTCTAAAAAAGACTGAAGAAAAACAATTATTGCTAATTATGAAGTTCTTTTCATTTTTTCTACTGATAGGAATAGGTCATTGCTTGGCAACAAATTCGTATTCGCAAAGCAAATTATTCACAATGAAGACCTCTCAAAAGACTGTGAAACAAGTCTTTCAAGAAATTGAAAAAAATAGTGAATACATAATTTTCTACATGGACCAAATCATCGATACGAATCGTAAGGTAAATATTGATGTAAAAAATCAGCAAGTGAGCGCTATTTTGGACCAGCTATTTCTCGGTACAGATAATACTTACAGCATCAACGACCGACAAATCACAATTTACCATAAAGGCGAACAACCAAACAGCCAACAACAAAGTAACAAATTTATAGTCACCGGTGTAATAACCGATGCACAAGGAGAGTCCATGATTGGCGTTTCAGTAAAAGTAAAAGGAACAACATTAGGAGGAATCTCAGATATGGATGGACGATATTCCATTAGTGTCCCTAACAAAAATGATATTCTTATAGTTTCTTTCCTGGGCTACGCAACAGAAGAAATCAAGATTAACGGACGGCGCAACATTAACATCCGGTTACGCGAAGACACCAAAGCATTGGACGAAGTAGTTGTCATCGGTTATGGACAACAAAAAAAAGAGAGCGTCGTGGTATCCATGAGTTCGGTAAAGCCTTCGGAAATCGCTGCCCCGACTCGAAATTTGACCAACAATCTGGCAGGACAAGTATCCGGTTTAATTGCCGTACAACGTTCCGGTGAACCAGGATACGATGATGCAGAATTCTGGATTCGCGGTATCAGCACATTCGCATCTAACAGTTCCGCATCAACCCCTTTAGTCTTAGTAGATGGTGTTCCTCGTAAAATCACCGATATTGAACCGGATGAGATTGAAACATTCTCAGTATTAAAAGATGCTGCCGCAACTGCTATTTATGGTGCTGAAGGAGCAAATGGCGTTATATTAGTTACAACCAAACGCGGTAAGGACGAAAAACCTAAAATTACATTTAAAACAGAACACTCCATTTCAAGTCCACAACGTCTGCCTGAATTTGTAGGTTCTGCTGATTATTTAAGTTTATATAATGAAGCATTAAATAATGACGGGGAACCCGATTTATTCAGCGCTGAATTAATAGAAAAGTTTCGTACTAGTACAGACCGTGATCTTTATCCGGATACAGACTGGATCGGTGAACTGCTTAGAAAGAATACACATAATCACCGGTATACATTGAATGTGCGTGGCGGTTCGGCACGTTCCAGATATTTCGTATCTGGTGCCTATTATACAGAAAGTGGTATATATAAAGGTAATCCTACAGAAAAATACGATACCAATATTGGCTTGGACCGTTTTAATCTGCGTTCAAACATTGATATGGATGTCACCTCTACAACACTAGTATCTATTGACTTGGCAGGACAATACTTGATAGGCAATTATCCGGGTGAATCTTCATCTACTATCTTCCGCTCTATGTTGATTACTCCTCCTTATTGTTTTCCCGCAGTATATAGTGACGGAACAGTAGCTACTTACGAACAAGAACGAGGTGTAAATATGAGGAACCCATACAATCAGTTGATGAATTCCGGTTATACCCGCCAATGGAGAACAGGTATTCAATCCAAAGTTGGCGTTAGACAAAAACTCGATTTCATCACCAAGGGACTTAGCGCCAAAGTAAATGTCAGCTATGACTTTGATGCAACATTCAAATCCATACGTTCATACAATCCTTCCCGTTATCATGCAACAGGTAGAGATGAGAACGGTAACTTAACATTCATCCAAGTTGTATCAGGAACACCGGATTTGAGCGATTTGAAGGACAATGGTATTGAAGCGCAAAAGAAAATATATATTGATGCAGCTATCAACTACAAACGTATTTTTGCAGAGAAGCATGATGTAAGTGGTATGTTGCTATATATGCAAAAAGAAACACAACTCAAGACTCAACCTCTCCCCTATCGCAAGCAAGGGTTAGTAGGGCGTTTTAGTTACTCTTATGACGGACGTTATTTCCTTGAAGGAAATTTTGGATATACGGGTTCAGAAGCATTTGCCAAGAATCATCGTTTCGGTTTTTTCCCGGCTGTAGGACTGGCTTATTATTTGTCAAATGAGCCTTTTTACCCCGGAGTTTTAAAAAACTATATAAACAAAATCAAATTAAGAGCTTCTGTCGGTAAAACTGGTAACGACACTACCAGTGACCGTTTTATCTACCGTCCTACTTTCTCTATGAATGCAGGTTCATGGTCACAAGGAATAGGTAGTAACGGAGGTACTAATTCTATAGGACAAGGTATCATCGAAGGATTTCCGGAAACGTTAGATATTGGTTGGGAAATTGAGAAAAAACAAAACTATGGTTTCGACTTAGGACTTTTCAACAACAAGATAGATATTGTATTCGACTATTTCCGTTCCGAAAGAAGCAATATCCTGATGCAAAGAAAAACGACACCAACATTAAGTGGTTTTCGTGTCAACCAATATGCTAACTATGGAATCGTATCCAACCATGGTGTAGATATGTCTTTGAATGCTCATCATCAAATTGGTAAAGTAAAACTAAGTGCAAGAGGGACATTTACATTTGCCAGAAATGAGATAAAAGAATATGATGAATTACCACAAAAATATCCATGGATGGAACGAACAGGTAAACGAATTAATGAAAATAACCTCTATATAGCCGAACGCTTATACACAAAAGAAGATTTCATCATCAATAAGAACAGTAATGGTATTGAAAGCTATACATTACGCCCGGAACTGCCTCAAAGCACTCTAGGTGGATTGCTTGGCCCCGGTGATATTAAATACAAAGATGTGAATGGTGACGGAGTTATCGATTCCTATGATAAAGTAGTAGGCGTGGGACATCCTAATGTACCTGAGATCGTTTACGGATTTGGATTAAACATCGAATATAAAGGATTTTATGCTAGTGTATTCTTCCAAGGTACCGGAAACTGTTCTGTTTTATTAGGAGGAAATACTCCGGAAGGTTGGTATCCATTTGCATGGGGAGTAGACCAATCCAGTTATCGTACTTTCGCATTGGACCGTTGGACTGAGAGTAATCCAAGTCAAAATGTATTAATGCCACGCCTACATAAAGATAATGCCAACAACGCCAATAATCAAGTGGCAAGCACATGGTGGCTTCGTAATGGAGGTTTCTTACGATTAAAAAACATGGAATTCGGTTATCAACTGCCCAAACAATTCTTGAAGAAATTTAATGTTCAGGCTGCCAGAATTTATGTAATGGGATATAATCTTGCTTTGTGGGATGACCTTAAGTATTTCGATCCGGAAGCAGGAAATGCAAATGGAGGAAACGTATACCCTAAGAATCGTACCTTTACCTTAGGAATAGACTTTACATTTTAATTAAATCTATAAAATATGAAAACAATGAAGAAACTATATAAGAAAATACTGATAGCTGCTTTTGCATTGTGCAATATTTATTCTTGCGATTATCTGAATGTATCTGATGAATTAGCCGGAAATCTCCGTTCATTGGATGAAATTTTCGATAATGTATCTTATACCCGAAGATGGTATGCAAACATATTTACTTCTATTCCAGATTATTCAGGAATTACCGCAGCTGCTGGAAGTATCACAGGATTTAAAAATCCTTGGGCAGGTATGTGTGATGAATTAACTGTTGGATATGGAGATGCAAAACTCTATAACAAAACAGATAAAAATGCAGCTAACATGAGTTTTCACCGTTGGGGTACATGCTATAAAGAAATCAGACAAGCAAATATATTCTTGGCCCACGCCAAACCAATAGCGGCAAATGGAACCCATGTTGATGTACTGACGGAAGAAGAACTAACAGAGATGAAGGCTAATGTAAGATTCATGAGAGCCTATTATCACTATTTGCTTTTCGAACAATATGGTGCTATTCCTTTGGTAAAGGATTTAATTCTCGAAAGAGAAGATAATCTGGATCTGCCCCGAAATACCATAGATGAAGTAATCAGCTATTTGGACGAAGAACTAACAGCAGTAGCCAAAGAGCTGCCTCAAAAGGCATTACATGATGACGACCAGCATAATGCATGGCCAACCAAAGGCGTAGCTCTGGCTGTAAAAGCTAAAATGTGGGTATATGCAGCCAGTAAGTTATTCAATGGCGAATACAAAGAAGCGCTAGCCGTAACTAATTTGGATGGGACAAGACTTTTTCCTGATAAAGATCCTAATAAATGGAATAAAGCGGTAGCTGCTTTAGAAGAATTCATAAAATTTGCAGATGAGGAAGGTAATTATGAATTGCTGAATACGGGTAATCCTTCACAAGATATATACGATCTTTTCCAAACATATAATAAAGAAATTATATGGGCTACTGCAGCAACTTCATGGGGTGGAATGACAAATGACATGTTCGACCGTAGATGTACCCCAAGAAGTGAACAAAACGGAATGGGTTGCATTGGTGTCACACAAGAACTCGTAGACGACTTTTATATGAAGGACGGTCTCCCGGTACAAGCAACAAGTTATTTACCACAATCCACATTATATACAACCGAAGGGTTTGACAAATACACTGAGACTGTTAAAGCCGGAAGCAAAGAAGTACAAGTGGCCAACAATGTCAGCAATCGGTTCCTCAATCGGGAAGCACGTTTCTATAATACAGTATTTTTCCAAAATAGGAGATGGCATGTAACAAACAACGTAACTCAATTCCACAAAGGAAGCCCCAATGAATTAAGCGGCACAATTTATACTCATACTGGTTATATGCTATACAAAAGATTTAACAGGGAAGTTAGCATGAAATCTCCGGGGGTTCAAAACAAGTTCCGCCCTTCTATCATCTTCCGTCTTGCAGATCTTTATTTATTGTATGCAGAAGCTGTTAATGAAATTGATCCTCAGGACGAACGTGTTCTGACCTATTTAAACAAAGTACGCCAGCGTGCCGGTTTGTCGAATATTGAAGAGCTCAACCCTGCCATTGAGGGAAATCAAGAGTTGCAAAGACTCGCAATTCAACGTGAAAGACGCATCGAATTGGCAACGGAAGGACAACGTTATTTCGATGTTCGCCGTTGGATGATAGCAGACCAGGATGGAGAAGGGCGTCAATTCGGATATGTTCATGGCATGAATATGAATGCGGCAGAAGACAAATTCTACGAAGAAGTAGAAGCTAGCCCGATTGTCTTCAGACGTAAAATGTACTTATATCCTATCCCAGACGATGAAATGAAGAAAACTGAACTGCTTGTTCAAAATCCGGGATGGTAAATCAACATTATGTTTCATGACTTAAAATAAAAAAAGATGAAAAAAATATACTCCATACTGGTAACCATAGTATTTTTGATACTGACAGCAAGTTGTAACGAGAACTTTGAGATCGCAGATAAAGCAGATAGCCTAGTATCTGTTGCTATCAATACACTGAATATACAAAAATCATTCAATGTAGGAGAAAGTTATCAAGCAGAGCTTTGGGTACAACGAGGCGGATTAAGCGATATGTCAGGAAAAGTAAAATTCATGATAGATCCCAATTTACTAGACTCTCTGAACAGAGAAGACAGAACCAATTATCAAATGTTACCGGAAAACTGTTATGAATTGTCCAACATTGAATTTTTACTAAATAAAAATGAAATGTGCGGTTATATAACCTATCATCCTGAAAAAATAGTCGAATTGTCCGATTATGACCAGATTCAATATGTTCTTCCACTGAGGTTGGTTTCTAACGAACTAAATATCAACCCCGAAAGATGCGTTTCATTGTTGGCATTTCAGGTATCAGAACCTATTGTACAAATCACAAACTCAGGAATATTCAATATAGATCCGTTACAAACCTCCCAAATGGACGTCCACATCAGCGTACCTTTTACTAATAAATGGGATATAGAATGCGATTTAACCCACGATCAATCTCTGATTGAACAGTATAATTCAAACAATAAGGTTAATTTCACCTTACTACCCAGTGAATCGTACACAGCTCCGGATAAAATTTCTTTACCGGAAGGAGTTAATGCAACAACAGCCTCCTACCAACTCAAAGATAATCTACTTCCGGGTAACTATATATTGCCCATAACTATTGGAAGCATTGAAGCGACACAGAACGGCACTCCGAATAATTCATTAGTAATAGACAAGGAAAGTAGCACTTTATTCCGTATCGTTAAAGAAGGGAAGAAAATAGATAAGTCAAAATGGGAAATTATTGCTTGCAATTCCGAAGCAGCAGCCAATCCGGTGAAAAACCTAATTGACGACGATGAAACGACTTTCTGGCACTGTAAAACTAAGTCTGAAGCCAATTGGTGCGAACCTCCTTATGAAATTACCATTGATATGAAAGACCCGGTCACAATTGCTCAAATTGATTTAGTAAACCGTGGAGAAGCTAGTAGAGCTAATAATATCAAATGGGTGGAATTTTATGCCAGCAACAATAATAGTAATTGGGAAAAAATCGGTGCTTCTGACTTCAATGATGAATTTATTAGAGAAACATTTCGATACTATGTCAAATCGACCACAGCTCGTTATTTGAAACTAGTCATTCCTGAAGGCCATGGAAATGCGTGTCCTCCCGCAGCAATTCGTGAATTAACAGTCTTCGGGTATTGAGCTAAAAACTCCTACTAATTAAAAGAGACGACCTGAAAAAGAAATGTACCCCAAAAGTTTATCAAAAAAACAATTGGGGTACACTTCAATTACTCCGAAATAGTTTTAGAATCCTGTCCAGTTTTTTATTTTAGATATCCTATAGGATGATTCATCATTGGTACCTGGCTTTCCTTCAATTTCAACACCTTCTTCAATTGATTGATATCCATCGAAGCGCGAGGTACAGTAGCCAACCTTGCAGCGGAACAAAAGATTGAAATATTCTGGGAAACGATTCCTGCATCCATAGCTCCCATTAACTGAGTATGTGCATTCTTAGTATCTCCAAAACGAGAAAGATCACTAACCAAAACTAAAGATACCGGAGCTGATATTACAAATGCCTGTCCACCTGCCACTGCTCCACGATAATCGCCTTCAGCTATCAGATTCAACTGATGATTTTTTGCATCATATAAATAGCTACCTTCCGGCAATACCACATATACATCCACATCCTGCTTATTCAAAGCCGACGGAGCAGTCCGTTTTCCAGAATCGCTCCGATTAATACCGTTAGCAGCCCACAACAAATCTGACAAATCAGATAAATTCAATGCTTTCGAAGCAAATTCACGAGTAGAATGACGTTCGGACAATGCTTTCATCACCGTACCAGTACGGTTCAAATTAGGTTTTGGTAACTTAATTACTTTATCAGCAGCAAATGCAGCTACCGAGAATACTAAACAAGCTAACAACAGTTGTACTTTTCTCATAATTGTGATATTTAAAAGTTGATGAACAAATATAGACAAAAAAGGTCTGCATTCATTTTTGAATACAGACCTTTTAAGAGTTATTATGAGGTTTGATTATTTATCGCCGAAATAACGGTTATACAGACCTTCAAAACCTTTACCGTGACGAGCTTCGTCTTTAGCCATTTCGTGAACTGTATCGTGAATAGCATCCAAGTTCAAAGCTTTTGCAC
>ERZ826016.2592-NODE-2592-length-13880-cov-4.529693_pt1 | contig 13880 bp, 10 predicted proteins | sample MGYA00519872_ERZ826016 | MGnify/ENA primary metagenome ERZ826016 (study PRJEB31778, sample SAMEA3449218) | human gut metagenome | biome: human gut; feature: human-associated habitat; material: faeces | place: United Kingdom | collected 2010/2012 ... | reverse complement strand
CGAACGTCGATGACCGTGCCGGTCTCCCACGGAACGTCGTCCTCCTCCGCGTCGGCGGCGTTTGCCGCCTGATGCGCCAGCTCCTGCTGCAGCACTGCCACCTTCTGCTCCAGGGCGGCGGTATGCGCCTTGACCGTGCCCTCCTCGACCAGACGGCTGTCCAGCACGTTATGCGCCTGCGGCGGCTGGTCACCGAACACCTGCTCGTACGACTTCTCGATCTGCGCGCGCACGCTGTCCGGCACCTCGGCCTCGGTCGCCAGACCGGAGACCGCCTCGGCGGTCAGCTCGACCGGCGGCAGACTTTCGTCCTCCTCGCGCTCCGCGACCATCGCGCTGATGGTGCGCTGCATCTTGAAGAACGCCTGGTCGGCCTGCTCCTCGTCCTCGCCGAAAGCGTCAATGACCACGTTCTTGAACGCCAGCTTGTCCTCGGCAGCCGTGCGCTGCGCGACACAGCCGAGCACGTTCTCGATGAACTCCGGATGAGAGGGACGGCCGGTCTTGACGTAGTACATCACGGCGTTGACATCGCTGCCGCGGTTTGCAAACGCCGGGTACACAAAGCCGAGGTCGGGCAGACCGACCACCCAGTCGCGCTCCCGCGCACCGATGCGGTTTTCGTCCTCCCTGTAGCCGAGCGCAGGCTTCGCCAGCTCGACCGGACAGACCGCGCACACGCAGTACGCATACAGCTCGGTGGATTCGTCCTGGTCCTCGCCCGAGGTGGCCTTGCTCGGCACGTCGTACACGTCGTGGTAAACCACGATCAGGTAGTTGCCCGGGTAGCTGTACTCCTCGATCACCTGCTCGTACAGACGGTCGAGCAGCTCCTCGTTCGCCAGCTTGCTGTCCTTGAGCGTCAGCAGGTATTTCTGGTGCTCGATGCCGCTGTCGCTGCGGTCAAACTCCAATTCCAGCAGGTTTGCGCCGAGCGTGCCGCTGAACGTCTTTTTTGCGATCTCGAGGTACTTGTAGTATTCATCCTCTTCCAGTTCGGAAAACTGCTCGGTGAACTTGGTCACGATCTGCTTGCCGCTGTTGACGTAGCAGCCGCACAGACGCCCGAACGTGCATTCGGTCTTTTTCAAACGGCGGCGCAGCTCCTGCACATCGCCCTTGGTGATATTCATAGGTTTCGCTCCTTAGCGTGTGGATTCGGTATATACAAGTATACGGCATTTTCCATGCAAAAGGCAAGCGGTTTCACATAAAAAGCGCGATGACCGTTCGGCGGCAACCGTACGGTCATCTGTGAAAACTTTTGACTGAACTTGGGAGCTGACCGTCCAGCGGACGGCGTTTCCCTTTAATTACATTAAAACACACTTTCAGGCACTGTCAACCTGCGGAAATTGACAAATCCCGTACATTCGTGTTATACTTTGACTTGGAAACGCTGTTGCATAGATCAGCGGTCAGCCTCCTCTTTTCCTCCCTCGGTCCGAGGCGGAAAGGAGGTGTCGTAAATGCGGAAGAAAGCACTTCAGCTTTTGGTATGTGCAGTCATTGTATTGTACATTTTCTCCGTATATGCGCGATGACCGCTTGGCTGGTACCCAAACGGTCATCTCAATTTTCGTAGATGAATCGGGGGCCTGACCGCTGTGTAAACAGCGTTTCCCTCGTTGTATCTTTATTATATCACACTTTTACACACTGTCAACCTGCGGAAATTGACATTTTTCGCACGTCCTGTTATACTTAACTCGTGGAAACGCTGTTGCACACGCAGTGAGCAATCACTGCAGGCGGTCAGACCCTCTTCTTCCCCACGGTCTGTGGGCGGAAGGAGGTGCTGCGCATGAGGAAGAAAGCCTTTGAGCTTTTTATCTGTGCGGTCATTGTACTGTCCATTTTTCTCGTAAAAGCGCATTGACCGCTTGGCTGGTACCCAAACGGTCAATGACTTAAAAACCATTGATTATTGAAAGGGTCTGACCGCTGTACAACAGCGTTTCCCTTTTGTATCTTTATTATACCACACTCCCGCGCCAAGTCAAGCGCGGGAGCATTTTTATGCCTGCTCTGTGCTCTCACTCGGCCGGCTCTCTTCCGGCGCGTTACCCGTGTCCTGCGGCGGCTGCACCCTCACCTCAGGCGGGTTTCTCTCATCGCCGGACTGCCGAAACCAATCGTCAATATGCTCGCGGAGCCGTTCGGCGTGGCCGCTGCTGCGCGAGGTCCCCGACACGGAGCCCGAGTTCGGCGAGGCGAGGCGCCTGCTGAAGTTTCTGGACCATTTCACCTCGCTCGACGGAAAAGAGATTCCGCCGACGTCCATTCTGCGCGAGTTCATAGGCGGCAGCAGCTTCGAATATTAGAGCGAAGTGTCGGATCGTAACTCGAAAGTTCCGGAATGAACGATTTTTTAAGTCGGAACGGTTGCGTTCGGATAAATTGTTTATTTTTGTGGCTTTAACATACAAAGCATTATGTCACAAGATCAATATGCCGGTCGCCACGTCGGTTCGGACGAAAGGGCGCTTTCGCAGATGCTGTCGGCCATCGGCGTCCGCTCGGTCGACGAACTGATCGGGCAGGTCGTACCCTCGACGATCCGGCTCAAGAAGCCGCTGGCCCTTCCGCGCGAAGGCATGAGCGAATGCGAGTTCGCCGCCCATATCCGCGAGATCGGCCGTAAGAACAAGCTTTACCGCAGCCTGATCGGTATGGGGTATTACGGCACGGCCTCGCCTGCGGTCATCCTGCGCAACGTGTTCGAGAACCCCGTCTGGTACACCTCCTATACGCCCTACCAGACCGAAGTGTCGCAAGGACGCCTGGAGGCCCTGCTGAACTTCCAGACCGCCGTATGCGACCTCACCGGCATGCCCCTTGCCAACTGCTCCCTGCTGGACGAGGCAACCGCCGCCGCCGAAGCCGTGACGATGATGTACGCCCTGCGCCCGCGCGATATGCAGAAGTCGGGAGCCAACGTAGTGTTTGTGGACGAAAGCGTATTCCCGCAGACACTTGCCGTTGTCACCACCCGCGCCATCCCGCAGGGCATCCAAATACGCACGGGCAAGTACGACGAAACGGAACTCACGCCCGACACCTTTGCCTGCATAGTGCAGTATCCGAATGCCGGCGGAAACATAGAAGACTACCGCGCATTCGTGGAGAAAGCGCACGCCGCAGGCTGCAAAGTGGCGGTTGCCGCCGATATACTGAGCCTCGCCCTGCTCACCCCGCCGGGAGAATGGGGAGCGGACATCGTATTCGGAACCACCCAGCGACTGGGTACGCCGATGTTCTACGGCGGCCCGTCGGCAGCTTATTTCGCCACACGCGACGAGTACAAGCGCAACATGCCGGGACGCATCATCGGCTGGTCCAAAGACAAATATGGAAAACTGTGCTACCGCATGGCGCTGCAAACCCGCGAACAGCACATCAAACGCGAGAAGGCCACTTCCAACATCTGTACCGCACAGGCATTGCTGGCCACGATGGCAGGCTTCTATGCCGTATACCACGGGCCGGAAGGCATCCGCACCATCGCCGGACGCATCCACAGCATCGCCGCATTCCTGGAACAGGAAATCAATAAATTAGGATACAGGCAGATGAACGCCCAATACTTCGACACGCTCCGCTTCGCCCTGCCCGACAATGTATCGGCACAGCAAGTGCGCACCGTTGCCCTGAGCAAGGAGGTGAACCTGCGCTACTTCAAGAACGGTGACGTGGGCATGAGCATTGACGAAACCACCGACCTCGCCGCAGTAAACGTACTGCTCTCCATTTTCGGCATCGCCGCCGGAAAGGACTATACCAAAGCCGCCGACATCCCCGAAAGCTGCACCATTGCGGAAGCGTTCCGCCGTCAGAGCGCGTACCTGACGCACGAGGTGTTCAACAAATACCACACGGAAACGGAGATGATGCGCTACATCAAGCGGTTGGACCGCAAGGACATCTCACTGGCGCACTCCATGATTTCGCTCGGCTCGTGCACCATGAAGCTGAACGCCGCCGCGGAGATGCTGCCCCTCAGCCGTCCGGAATTCATGGGCATGCACCCGCTCGTTCCCGAAGACCAGGCGGAAGGCTACCGCGAGCTTATACACAACCTCAGCGAGGAACTGAAAGTGATAACCGGATTTGCCGGCGTAAGCCTGCAACCCAATTCCGGCGCTGCCGGAGAGTATGCGGGGCTGCGCGTAATCCGCGCCTATCAGGAGAGCATCGGGCAGGGACACCGCAACAAGGTGCTGATACCCGCTTCGGCGCACGGCACCAATCCGGCTTCCGCCGTCCAGGCCGGTTTCACCACCGTTACCTGCGCCTGCGACGAACAGGGCAACGTTGACATGGCCGACCTCCGCGCCAAAGCCGAAGAGAACAAGGACAGCCTTGCCGCGCTGATGATTACCTACCCCTCCACCCACGGCATCTTTGAAACGGAAATCGTGGAAATCTGCCAGATTATCCATGCCTGCGGCGCGCAGGTGTATATGGACGGCGCCAACATGAATGCACAGGTGGGGCTGACCAACCCCGGATTTATCGGCGCCGATGTATGCCACCTGAACCTGCACAAGACATTCGCGTCTCCTCACGGCGGCGGCGGACCGGGCGTAGGCCCTATCTGCGTGGCAGAGCATCTGGTTCCGTTCCTGCCGGGACACGGACTGTTCGGCAATGCCGCCAATGAAGTAGCGGCAGCACCCTTCGGCAGCGCGGGCATCCTGCCCATCACCTACGGCTACATCCGCATGATGGGTGCGGAAGGGCTGGCACGCGCCACCCAAACGGCCATCCTGAACGCCAACTACCTGGCTGCATGCTTCAAGGATACCTACGGCATCGTTTATCGCGGGGCAAACGGCTTTGTCGGCCACGAAATGATACTGGAGTGCCGCAAGGTGCACGAGGAAACGGGCATCAGCGAAAACGACATCGCCAAGCGACTGATGGACTACGGCTATCATGCGCCTACCCTCTCCTTCCCCGTTCACGGCACGCTGATGATAGAACCCACGGAGAGCGAAAGCCTTGCCGAACTGGATAACTTCGTACACGTAATGCTCGCCATCTGGCAGGAGATTCAGGAAGTGAAGAACGGCGAAGCGGACAAGAACGACAATGTGCTGGTAAATGCCCCGCATCCCGAATATGAAGTGGTGGCCGATACATGGGAGCACAGCTATACCCGGCAGAAAGCCGCCTATCCGATAGAAAGCGTACGCGACAACAAATTCTGGGTGAACGTGGCACGGGTGGACAATACGTTGGGCGACCGCAAACTGCTGCCTACGTGCTACGGGTGCTTCGAATAGGGTAGTGAAATATACCCGATGATTTTTTTAGGCACGGATTACACGGATTTACTTGATTTTTTCTGTTTCTGCGAACTCTGTGTAATTCGTGTAATCTGTGTAATCCATGAAACCTGTGGAATCCGTGGAATCCGTGTAATCCGTGCCTGAAAAAAATACATACCATTTGTTTCTTTGTTTATATATCCTCCCCTGCTTTTATGCCACAAATAAATCTATGAGTACCACTCACAAAAGAAAAAGAAACGGTCTCTTCTACAGCAGAGGCGAAGAAACGGTCAACAGCCTGTCTCACGGCATAGGCATCTCGATGGCGGTCATTATCGGGGGATTCTTCCTGATGAAATGCTACCGGGCACAAGACCCGTGGGCGATACTCGGCATGTGGCTCTACCTGTTCGGTATGGGCGGCTCCTACCTGTCCTCCACCCTTTACCACTCCCTGAAGCACCATAACCCGTGGAAACGGCGGTTGCGCCATTGGGACCACGCGGCTATCTACTGGCACATTGCCGGAAGTTTCTCTCCCGTTACGCTGATTGCCTTGCGCGATGAGGGGCTATGGGGCTGGGGACTGTTCTGCTTTGTCTGGTTGTGCGCCGTTGCGGGCACTATCATCAGCTTCCGCAAAATGAAAGAACACAGCTATGTGGAAACGGTGTGCTACATCCTTATGGGGCTGTCCGTGCTGGTGGTGTTCAAACAGCTTTTTGCCGTTGCGCCCGTATCCTGCTATTGGATTATCGCCGAAGGGGTATGCTATATAGGCGGTGCGGCGTTGTATTCCATACGCAGCGTGCGCTATATGCACTCGGCTTTTCATTTCTTCGTACTGGCGGGGTCGGGCTGCCACCTTGTTGCCGTATGGTACATTCTGGCGGGGATATAAACAGGTTCTCCGCCTATACATGATACATGCACCGTCAGCGGATTACGGTCACCGTGCCTGCCGCCAGCTTCTTTTCTTTCACGGGAGCGTCCGCAGGGGCATAGCCCAAGGCGGCACAGCCGTACACACGGTGATTTTCGGGGATGCCGAGGCGGGTGAGGAAAGCACGCACATCGGGGTCGTCACAGGTCTGCCCCAATTGGTTAATCCAGCAAGAGCCGATGCCCAAAGACTTGGCGGCAAGGAAAATATTCTGCAAGGCGCATGCGCAGTCCATAGACGCCCACCAGCGGGTAGGCTCGTTGGAGACGATAACCAGCGTCGGAGCATGGTAATAGCAACAATAGGTTTCGCTATGTCCGCGCTCCTGCAAATGAGGGTCGTCGCTCTTGGCAAAAGCGCCTTTTATCTTTTCATTCAGTTCGGTCAGCACGGCGGCATCCTGGATGGCGGTGAAATGCCACGTCTGGAAGTTCATGCCGCTGGGGGCATACGCTGCCGCTTCCAGTATAAGGTTCAAATCTCCGGCGGAAACCTGCTGTTCCGTATAAGTACGCACGCTGCGGCGCGACTTGATATTTTCCAATACTTCGTTGCTCATTGTCAGGATATATGTTTTTTATGTAAGGAGAGTAAATGCGTTAAGTTTCAGTCTGCCGTTCCGCCCATACGGCGCTAAACAGACGGTCAGCGCTTCACCAATCCTATCTTTACGTTCAGTTTAAAGTAATACACACCGTTCTCCCGCTCCAGGAAGCCGTATTTGTCCTTATCTACCGAACCCTTCTCGAAACGGGTGTTCCGGTAAAGGAAGTCGGCAAAGGTCTGCCGGTCGGACTTATGGTAGCAGAGCACCCCGCCGTCTCCATTGGTCAGCAGCATGCCTTCCACGGCAGAATCCGTACCGTTGTAAATCTTTGCCGGACGCATGCCCGTTGCAAGCGCCAGCAGGAACTGTTTCATCTTGAACTCGTAGAAGCGGTGCTTGTTTATCAGCTCGTCCTTGATTTTCAGGGGATTCATCTCCTTAATGCGTTCCGTCAGTTCGGCAACACGGGTAATGCCGTCCAGGTGCATGATACGCACCATCTCGGCCAGCATACGGGGGAAGTGGAGGTCTATCATCAGCAGGTTGCAGCGGAACACACGGTCGGCAACATCGGAATACTTCAACACGCCGCCCAGACGCTCAATCATCATCATGCGTTCGGCAACTTCCATAGGCGATTCGGGCAAGGCGTTCACCTTGTTTACCGTGGGCACGGCAAACTTCACGCCGCTCTGCTCCAGCTTCAGATTGGCCGTGCGCCCGCCGTCCAGCAAAGGATTCATGCGGCTGAGACGACAACGGACGGTGAAGCCCGTGAGCGGAGCGTCCGCACTCCAGAAAGCTACGGAGAAGTCGGTACGGTCATCGGTTCTGGACTCCAAGTCGTAGATGTTCACAGCATCCAGAAAGGCTTCCAGCCCTTCGGAAACTTCCACCTCCTCGCCTTGCTCATTTCTGAGCAGATGGAGTATGATTTCCGCCGCATCGCCAAAGTCCGCACGGGGAAACGAAAGCGGCTCTTTTCCTGCCGATGCGGTAAACGTACCGTCCTTCTCCACCGTACCGCTGACAATGCGCACATCCTCTTCCCCGATATAATAGCGGCGCGTGCCGTCATGTTCCTCTCTCTGTATCAGCGCCACAGGCCAATACTTCCTATCATCTCTCTGCGCGTCCGGCGTTCCCGGAAAGACCTTTCCGTCCGCCAGCAGACGGAAGAAGGTATACAGTTCGCCCAGCTCGCGCTTGGTTGCTTCAAATGCCATATCAACTCGATTTTGATTAAATAAGTGTGCAAAGATAAGTAAATCCGTACAAAAGATGTGGAAAACCCGGAGACTTTACGCTTCCTCAAAACGTAAAGTCTCCACCTTCTCCAGACGCGCCCTCAACTTGGGCATTGCCGACTTGCGGATGCGGAGCGTCATGCGGCAGTCCATGTCGTACGACTGCTCCAGCATCTCCGGCTCCTCTTCCTTGACAATGCGCATCACACCGTTCATGAAAGGATACTCGAAAAGGACGGTCACCGTTTCGTCCACCGTCTTTTCAATGACGGTGGCGGCAGCGATGGCCTCGGCAGCGGCAGCCTTATAAGCCACTATCAGTCCGCTGGTTCCCAGCTTTATGCCGCCGAAATAACGAACCACGACAATCAGGATGTCCGTCAGTCCGTTCGAGTTTATCTGCCCCAAGATAGGCTTTCCCGCCGTACCGGACGGTTCGCCGTTGTCATTGGCACGGAAATCCTTGCGCTCGTGCCCCAACATATAGGCATAACACACGTGGCGAGCATCGTAGTATTTCTTCTGATAAGTTTCCAGATGCGCCTTTACTTCTTCAACCGTACGCACCGGCAAGGCAATAGCGATAAACTTGCTGCGCTTCTCGGTATAAATTCCCTCGGACGGGACGGCTATGGTTTTATACGTATCTTCGCTCATGCCGCAAAGATACTACACTTTTTGCTATCCGCCTTTTGATAGCCGGCAAAAAAAACTTTATCGCGGCAGAAGAAAGAGCCGCTTTTCAGCCGATGCGCCTCCTCACCAGTTGCAGCAACGGTTTCGCCGCAATTATCAGTGTCACGGCAGTAAGTATCATCAGTACGCCGAGCATGATGCGCGGAGTGAGCTGCTCGCCAAACACCACTACGCCGAAGAACAGCGCCGTCACCGGTTCCAGCGCCCCCAATATGGCAGCCGGCGTGGAGCCGATGAGGTGGATGGAGAGCGTCATCAGCACCAACGAAATGATAGTGGGAAACAAAGCCAGCGAAAGGACATTTGCCCACAGCACCGGCGAAGGGACGGGCTGCAAAGCCGTGCAAAAGTCCAGACGCACCACATAGATGCTGATGCCGAAGAGCAAAGCATAGAAAGTGAGTTTCGCCGTAGGCAGCTCCTTGAGTGAAGAGCGGTTCACGCCGACGATGTATATGGCGTAGGTCAGCGAGGAGAGAATAACGAACAGTACGCCCAGCATGCTCAACGTCTTCCCGTCCCCACCCTCGTACAGCAGGGAGATGCCCGTAAACGCCAGCGCTATGGAGAACATCGTGATGAAGGAGACCTTCTCGTGGAAAAACACCGCCATGATGATGGCAACCAGCACCGGATAGACAAACAGGATGGTGGACGCAATGCCCGCATCCATGTAGTTATAGCTCTCGAAGAGAAAGAACGAGGAAAAAGAGAACAGCAGCCCCATTACCGCCAGCGGAAGTATATCCGCCTTCTTCAGCGCAAAGGACTGTTTCTTCACTTTCATCAGGATGCCCAGCATCACAACGGCGAAAAAGTAACGGTAAAAGAGGACGGAGTCCACACTCATTCCCGCCCCGTACAAGGGCAATGCAAACAACGGGTTCATGCCGTAACTGGCAGCGGCAACGGCTCCGTAAGTAAATCCTTTAAGACGATTATTGGTCATGACAGTATCTCTTTCTGAAAAATCGGGCGCAAAGATACCGCTTTTATTGATACTTGGCTCCATGAAGAACTAAAAAGAATCCTGCACAACGCAAGCATGCCGCAAGGGAATTGTTCATGCCCCGTTCTTCATTTTATAATACAGCATACCCACCGCGTCTGCCAGCAGCCAACCGATGGGAATAGACCACCAGATGCCCGTTACCCCGACAGAAGGAATAGCCGCCAGTAGGTAGGAAAGCGCCACGCGAGTGCCCAGCGAAATCACCGTGAGCACTACCGACATCCCCGGCTTCCGGACAGCCCGGTAATAGCCGTAAAGCAGGAACAGAATGCCGATGCCGCAGTAAAACGCACCCTCTATGCGCAGGTACTCCACTCCGGTAGCAAGGATTTCCGTTTCGCCCGGATGGACGAAAATCAGCATCAGCGGTTCTGCAAAGACGAACACGAGCACGGAGACGATAATCGAAAAGATAACCGTAGTAAGCAAGGCGCTGCGGACACCCCGGCGGATACGCCCGTAACGTTTCGCCCCGAAGTTCTGCGCGATGAAAGTGGAAAAGGCGTTCCCGAACTCCTGCACGGGCATGTATGCAAAGGAGTCTATCTTGACGGCAGCGGCAAAGGCGGCCATGACTGCCGTGCCGAAGCTGTTGACCAGCCCCTGTATCATCAGGATGCCGAAATTCATGACCGACTGCTGCACACAGGTCAGTGTGGAGAAAGAGACTATCTCTTTCAGGCTGCCACGGTCGAAGCGCATGTCTCCGATATGCAGCCGCAGTTCCGGACGCTTCCTCCAGGTATAGAGCACTATTCCCGCAGAAGCGACTCCCTGTGCCATGACCGTGGCTATCGCAGCCCCCTCGATGCCCCAGTCCAGTTGCAGGATGAAAAACAGGTCGAGAACGATATTCAGTGCCACAGAGAGTGCCAGAAACCAGAGAGGAGTTACCGAATCTCCCACCGCACGCAGCATCGCCGCATAGAAATTATAGATAAACGTAAAGACAATGCCGCAAAAGATTATCCACAGGTAACCGCGCATCATGCCGTAAATGTCCTGCGGCACTTGCAGCAAACGGAGAATAGGGTCCAGCCATACGAATACCGCCATATTCAGCACGCATGTAACCGCCCCTATCAGTACGAACGACACGAAAATGCTGCGGCGCAGGGCGGAATGGTTTCCCGCACCGTAATGCAGCGAGAATACCGTGCCGCTGCCGATAGACAAACCGAGAAGGATGGAGATAAGGAAGACCATCAGCGTATACGCCGACCCTACCGCCGCCAGTGCATCCGCACCGATGCACTGCCCTACAATCAGCGTATCGGCTATGTTATAGCACTGTTGCAGCAACGAACCCGCCATCATAGGCAGGGTGAAACGCAACAACGTACCCGTTATGCCACCCCGGGTAAGGTCTCCGTTCCGTAACATGATTGTTCACACCCTCTCAGGCAATGCCCAACAACTTCACTTCGAATATCAGTGTGGAGAAAGCCGGAATAGGCCCGCTGGTGCGTGTGCCGTATCCCACGGTGTACGGGATGTAAACCATCCAGTGGTCGCCTACACGCATCTGCTGCAAGGCTATCTGCCAGCCGTCGATTACTTCGTTCAGCCGGAAAGCTTCCGGACAGTTGCGCTTCCAGGAATTGTCAAACTCCCTGCCGTTGATGAGCGTTCCCTTGTAATGCACCGACACAATACTGTTCGGGCGAGGAGTAGCGCTACTGCCCTGCCCGCTTTCCAGAATACGGTAAAGCACGCCGGCAGCCAACTCCTTTACGCCTTCTTCGGTACGCAGATTTTGCAGGAACTGTTCGTTCTTCAGTTTGTATTCTTCCTTTTTACCCATATCGTTCTTTTGGTTTTAATAACTAATGCCGAATAACGGTATCTTATTTTGACGGCAAAGGTCGGCATTTTCCGTATACCGGAAAAGGGAATGGCAATATAAAATAGCGAAGGTGCATCAAAACCTGCCAAGTTTCCATGCACCTTCTTCTCATTCATTCTTTGAAATTATATCTGAATCAGTCCAGTTTATGAATTACCAGTCCCGAACGCAGCTTCGGTTCGAACCAAGTGGTCTTGGGCGGCATGATATTGCCGGTATCGGCAATGTCCATCAACTGCTTCATGGACACAGGATAAAGCGCCAAAGCCACTTTCATCTCACCACTGTCCACCCGCTTCTTCAATTCGCCCAGCCCGCGGATACCGCCGACAAAGTCGATACGCTTGTCGGAACGGAGGTCTTTGATGCCGAGGATTTCATCCAGTATCAGGTTGGACGAAATGGTAACATCCAGCACGCCGATAGGGTCGTTGTCGTTGTAAGTGCCCGGCTTTGCCGTAAGGCTGTACCACTTGCCGTCCAGGTAAAGGGAGAAGTTATGCAGGCCTGCCGGCTTGTAGATTTCCGTTCCTTTCTCTTCTACCGTGAAGTTCTTGCCTACGGCAGCCAGGAATTCTCCGGGAGTCAACCCGTTCAGGTCCTTCACCACGCGGTTGTAGTCGATGATAGTCAACTGGTTGGCGGGGAAACAGACTGCCATGAAGTAGTTGTACTCCTCGTCTCCGCGATGATTGGGATTCTGTCCGGCTTTCTCCGCACCCACCAGGGCTGCTGCTGCACTGCGGTGGTGCCCGTCGGCAATGTAAAGTGCCGGCATCTTGGCGAATTCTTTGGTTATGACCTCAATATCTTCCTGCCGGTCGATAATCCAGAATGTATGGCCGAAACCGTCGTCCGGAGCCACAAAGTCATAAACAGGCTTCTGTGCCGTGTAACGGGCAATGACCGCATCCAGCACTGCATTGTCGGGATAAGCGAAGAATACGGGCTCGATGTTGGCATTGTTCACACGGACATGCTTCATGCGGTCTTCTTCCTTGTCGCGGCGAGTAAGCTCATGCTTCTTGATAACGCCGTTCATGTAATCGGGCACGTATGCGCCCACCACCAAACCATATTGCGTCTTACCGTTCATGGTCTGGGCATATATGTAATAGTTCTCCTTATCGTCCTGCACCAGCCAGCCTTTGTCCTGGAACATCCGGAAGTTCTCGGCCGCTTTCCGGTACACACGTTCATCGTGCTCGTCCGTACCTACCGGAAAATCTATTTCGGGCTTGATGATGTGATACAGGGATTTTTCGTTTCCTGCCGCTTCTTCACGCGCTTCGGCGGAATTCAGGACGTCGTACGGACGGGATGCCACCTGCTCTACCAAATCCTGAGGGGGACGAATTCCTTTAAAAGGTTTTATTGTTGCCATGGTTGTCTGAGTATAAATCCATTACTTATTTACGCGGAACTTCTCGCAGCCGTCTTTCAGGAAGCCCACAATCTGTCTGGCAGCGGCAATGCCGGCATTGATATTGGCTTCGGCCGTCTGCGCACCCATCTTCTTCGGTGTGGAGAAGTAACGGCCGGCAAACTTGGCGGCAAATGTATCATTGGCTGCGGGCATAATGTCGGTCATGTACTTCAAGTCGGCACGTTCTTCCATCAGTTGTATCAGCTCGGCTTCATTGATAACTTCCTTGCGGGCGGTGTTCACCAGCAGACCGCCTTTCGGCATCCTGCCCACCAAAGCATAATTAATGGAGTTCTTGGTTTCCGCCGTTGCGGGGATGTGCAGCGAAACGATGTCGCAGGCAGAATAAAGCTCCTCGGCCGAAGCCACAGCCTTTACACCGTCTTTCTCGATAACCTCTTTCGGGCAGAAAGCGTCGAATGCGTAAATATCCATACCGAAACCTTTGGCTATGCGGGCTACATTGCGGCCTACGTTACCGTAAGCATGAATGCCCAGCTTCTTGCCTTTCAGCTCCGTACCGGAAGTACCGTTGTACAGATTGCGGACAGCCATTACCATAAGCCCGAAAGCCAGTTCGGCCACAGCGTTGGAGTTCTGCCCCGGAGTGTTCATCACACATACATTGTGGGCGGTTGCGGCATCCAAGTCCACATTGTCATACCCCGCACCGGCACGCACTACGATTTTCAGCTCTTTGGCGGCATCCAAAACCTCGGCATCAATAATGTCGCTGCGGATAATAATGGCATTGGCATCTTTCACGGCTTCCAGCAATTTTGCCTTATCGCCATATTTCTCCAGCAAGGCAAGTTCATAGCCTGCTGCTTCAATTTCTTTACGGATACCGTCTACTGCAACTTTTGCAAACGGCTTGTCTGTTGCTA
>ERZ826016.2588-NODE-2588-length-13899-cov-5.900823_pt1 | contig 13899 bp, 17 predicted proteins | sample MGYA00519872_ERZ826016 | MGnify/ENA primary metagenome ERZ826016 (study PRJEB31778, sample SAMEA3449218) | human gut metagenome | biome: human gut; feature: human-associated habitat; material: faeces | place: United Kingdom | collected 2010/2012 ... | reverse complement strand
CCATCTGCGGCGGCAAGGGCGGCGGCAAGCCCGACAGCGCCATGGGCGGCGGCACGGAGGTCAGCAAGGTGGATGACGCACTGGCAGCCGTGGACGATTTCGTGGCTGGCAAGCTGTAAAAAGGAGAGACGTGTATGCTGATTCGTTTTGATGAACTGGAGCCCTCCGTTGTTTCCCACATGAAGGGAGGTGAGGGGGAGGCGCGTTTGCAGCTTGTTCAGGATGTGGACAACAAGATCATGCGCAGCGTGCTGGCCCCCGGTGCTTCCATCGGCCTCCATACCCACGAAACCAGCAGCGAAGTCATGTATTTTCTGTCCGGCACCGGTAAGGTGCTGTATGACGGGGTCTGGGAGCCGGTGGCTCCCGGCACCTGCCACTATTGCCCCAAAGGTCACAGCCACAGCCTTGTCAACGATGGCACGGAGGATCTGGTGACCTTTGCCGTGGTGCCGGAGCACGAAAAGAGATAACATCCGATCGGAAAGGAGCCTATCTATGAGCGATTGCCTGTTCTGTAAGATCATCGCCGGGGAGATCCCCAGCAGCAAGGTCTATGAAGACGAGCTTTGCTATGCCTTCAACGACATTGCCCCTCAGGCACCCACCCATTTTCTGGTGGTGCCCAAGGCCCACATCCAGTCCGTTTCCGCTGTAACGGCGGAGAACAGCGCTGTGGTGGCCCATATTTTTGAGGTCATCGCCAAGCTGTCCAAGGAGTTGGGCTTTGACGAAGCCGGATACCGGGTGGTGTCCAACATCGGCGAGGCGGGCCAGCAGTCCGTGCCCCACCTGCACTTCCATGTGCTGGCCGGACGGGATATGACCTGGCCTCCGGGCTGATTGAGCGAAAAACGGTGCGGGACGCTTTATGCGCCCCGCACTGTTTGTTTCCGATGGAGTGGTGTAAGCGGTGAGCGGAAGCACCTTCCGCTTGCGTTTAATTTTCTAATTTGGACAAAAGACTGGCGGAGTGTGTGAGAAAGTAGTATACTCTGAGTTGGCTCCGTATGGGAACAATTATCCGATTTGAATGTTTCCAATTGGTAACATTCAATAGGGTGATTCTTATGGAGATCAGACGCTTGCGGGATTTGAGAGAAGATCATGACAAATCTCAAAAAGCAATAGCGGAATATTTGAATATGCACCGCAGCGTTTACCGGCGCTACGAAAGCGGCGAACGGGAAACTCCGGCGTGGGTGCTGGATAAGCTGGCGGACTATTACCACGTCAGTACGGACTACCTGCTGGGACGGACGGACCGGCCGGAGCCGTATCCTGTCAAATGAGACGGCTGGCGTTGTTCTGCGGCGGGTTTGCCGCAGGGATCTTTCTGGCGCAGTATCTGCTGCCGGGCGGCTGGCTGCTGTCCGGTGGCTTGGTGTGCCTTGCATTGGGCTTTGGGGCGCTGCTTCTGCCGGAATGTTGGCGGAAACGGGCAATCCTCTGTCTGGTGGGCGCGGCGCTGGCGCTGGGGTGGAACTGGCTGTATGTCCGGCAGGTCAGCGAACCCATGGAGGCCTTGGCGGACACCCAGCAGGCCTTGACCATGACCCTGACGGAGTATCCCACCGAGACCCGCTTCGGCGCAAAGGTGACGGTGCGGGCGGAGGGACTGCCGGGGAAGCTGACCTACTACGGCGATCCGACCCTTTTGCAGCTTTCTCCCGGTCAGTGCCTCACTGACGAGGTGTATCTGCAAAGCGCGTCCCGCATCCGGGATGACGATGTGACGGTATTCAACTCCAAGGGCGTGTTTCTCCTGGCGTACAGCCGGGGGACGGTGGCCTTCCATGCCGGGACGGTGGACGCGCCCCGGTGGTGGCCCGCCCGGTTGGGCCGGGCCATGCAGGCGCGCATCCGGGACTTATTTTCTGGGGACGACGCAGGCTTTCTGCTGGCCCTGTTGACGGGCCGAAAAGGGGAACTGTCCACCCAAGCGGACGTGGATCTGTCCGAGGCGGGGGTCTATCACATTCTGGCAGTCAGCGGGATGCACTGCGCGTATCTGCTGGCGATGGTGGGCTTTCTTGCGGGAAAGCACCGGCGGCGTCTGACGGCGGCGGCAGCCATCCCCACGCTGATCTTCTACGCGGTGCTCACCGGCGGGTCTCCCTCGGTGGTGCGGGCCTGCGTGATGCTGAGCTTTCTGACGGCGGCGCCCCTGTTCCGCCGGGAGAGCGACCCGCCCACGGCTTTGATGACGGCGCTGTTCCTGATTTTGCTGGACAACCCCTTCGCGGCGAAGTCCGTCAGCCTGCAACTATCCTTCGGGGCGGTGGTGGGGCTGCTGTGGCTGTCTCCTAAGCTCTACCGGGGGCTGGCAGGAGAGAAAAAGCATGGCAGGCTCTTTACCTTTACAACTGTTAGTATTTCGACAACCTTCGGGTGTCTGGCACTGACGGCGCCTATCAGCGCCTACTATTTCGGCAGTTTCGCCCCGGTGTCCCTTTTGAGCAACCTGCTGTGCCTGTGGGCGGTGGGCATCGTGTTCATCGGCGGGCTGGCGGCGGTGCTTCTCAGCTTTTTCTACCTGCCGCTGGGGACGGTGATCGGCCTTGTACCCCGGCTGCTGATCAAGTATATTCTGGCCGTGTGTCACGCACTGGCGGCGCTGCCGTATCATGGCGTGTATTTCTGCAATCCCTATCTGAAATACTGGATGGGGTTCGTGTATCTCCTGTTCGCTGCCGCGTGGCTGCTAAAGCCCAAGGGTCGGCGAAAATTTGCCGTGGCCGCCGCGCTGAGCGTCCTGACGCTGGCGGTGACGGTGCGGGCGGGGGAGAGCCGGTTCTGTCACCGGCTGAACGCCGCGGCGGTGGACGTGGGACAGGGACAAAGCGTCATTTTGAGATCCGGGACGGAGACCGCCTTAGTGGACTGCGGCAGCGGAAACAACTGGCGGGACGCCGGATGCGACACGGCGGACGAGCTGCTGACTATGGGCTGCCGCCGGGTGGACCGGGTGATTTTGACCCATTTCGACGATGACCACATCAACGGCGTGGAGCATTTATTGGCCCGGATGGGCGCGGAGACGCTGACGATCCCGAAAGCGGAGGGCGGCGCGGCGCTGGACCGGCTGCTGGAACTGGCGGAGCGGTACGGCATGGACGTGGAGACTGTGACCGAGGAGACCCATCTGCCCTTTGGGAACGGAGAATTGACCATTTTTCCGCCCGTGGGCGTCAGCGGGAGCAACGAACTGGGGCTCACTGTGCTGGCTTCGGCGGGGGAGCATGACTTCCTCATCACCGGCGACATGGAGCGGGCCACGGAAAAGAAGCTGATCGAGACGTATGAGCTGCCGGAGATGGATGTTCTCATGGCGGGGCATCACGGCTCCAAGAACTCCACGTCGAAGGAACTGCTGGACGCGGTGACACCGGGGACGGTCATCATCAGCGTGGGAAGCAATTCCTACGGGCACCCGGCGGAGGATACCCTGCGGCGGCTGGCCCGGGCAGGCTGCGATATTTACCGGACGGACCGCCACGGGACGGTCTATCTATCATTTGATTAGGAGCACATCATGGCATACGCAAAGAAAACCGCGAAGAACGAAGCCTATCAAAAACTGAAAACAGATCTGAAAGAGGGGAATCCTCTGGGGAACGCCTACCTCTTTTACGGAGAGGAGAGCTATCTCCGGGAATATTACCTGGGGGAGATCCGGAAAAGACTGATCCCCGCCGGATTTGAGGAATTCAACTATCACGCTCTGGAAGGCAAGGACCTGACGGCCCAAAGCCTGACGGAAATGGCGGAGGCCATGCCTATGATGGCGGAGCGGACGCTGATCGTGGTGACGGACTGGGACATCTACAAGCTGAACGAGGATCAGCGGGAGCGGTTCATCGCCCTGCTGGAGGATCTGCCGGAATACTGCTGCATCGTGTTTGTGTACGATACGGTGGCCTACAAGCAGAACAAGACGCTGAAGAAGCTGTGCAAGGCCATGGACGCCCATGTGACGCCCATTGAGTTCAAAGCGCAGGACACCTCGGATCTGACGGCGTGGATCGCACGGCGGTTCCGGGCGCTGGGGAAGCAGATCGACCGGCAGACGGCGGAGTATCTGATTTTCCTCTGCGGCGGACTGATGACGGGGCTTTCTCAGGAGATCGCCAAGATCGGGGCCTACGCCAAGGGGGAAGTCATCACCCAGCGGGACATTGACGCGGTGGCAGACCCGGTGCTGTCGGCGGAGATCTTCAAAATGACGGATGCGGTGTCCCAGAGCGACTACAACAAGGCCGCCGCCATTCTGGGGGACCTGCTGAAAATGCAGGAGGAGCCCATCGTGATCCTGGCGGCGCTGGGGAGCCAGCTGCGGCGGCTGTACACCGCCCGGATGGCCATTGACAGCGGCAAGGACAAATACTGGCTCATGGAGCTGTGGGAGATGCGCTCGGACTATCCGGCAAAGCTGCTGTTACAGTCCGCCAAGCGGGTCAGCGCCCAGTGGTGCGGTGACGCTGTGAAAATGTGTCAGGTGGCAGATCTGCGGATGAAGAGCCAACGGGGGGTAGACCCGGCAGAGGAACTGAAGCTGCTGCTGGCCCGGTTAGGAGCGGCCCGAAAATGAGAAAGATCAAGGAAGTCATCGTAGTGGAGGGACGCTACGATAAGAATACGCTGGCGCAGGTGGTGGACGCCACGGTGGTGACACTGGGCGGTTTTGCTGTGTTCAACGACAAGGAAAAGGTGGCCTTTCTCCGGCGCTTGGCAGCGGAGCGGGGACTGATCGTCCTGACGGACAGCGACGGCGCTGGTTTTGTGATCCGCAACTACCTGAAGGGGGCGCTGCCCAAGGAGCAGGTGAAGCAGGCATACATCCCGGACATCCTCGGCAAGGAAAAGCGGAAGCGGGCCCCCGGCAAGGAGGGCAAGCTTGGCGTGGAGGGCATGAAGCCGGAGGTGATTTTAGAGGCTCTCCGCCGGGCGGGGGCCACGTTTTTAGACGAAACGGCGGAGCCGGCGGCGGAAAAAACGCCCATCACCAAGGCGGACCTGATGGAGTGGGGGCTGGCCGGGGGAGCGGGCAGCAGTCAGCGGCGGCAAGCACTGCTCCGACGGCTGGATCTGCCGGAGCACCTGACCGCCAACGGGATGCTGGAGGCGCTGAACCTGCTGACCGACCGGGAGAAACTGGCGGAACTGCTGCAAGACCAATGAGAGAAGAAAACTTCCCGCCGAAAATTCGGCGGGAAGTTTTGCGTTCAGTTCCGTATGTTCTTTTTGAGGAAAGACCAAGCAAGGTCGATGGCGATGACCCCACCGGTTATGGCGAACAATATCGCAGCTTCGTTGGCGGACGTCAGCCATCCCAACTGCCAAAAGGCGCAGCAGATCACACTCAGGATCGCAAAGGTGAGGAGGATCTTTAAAACGGCCTTTTTCACGGTCAGCATCCTTTCGGTTGATGTTGGTCAGGTATGCTCAGCCTCGTACTTTTTCAGGAAGTCCACCAGCGCCTCCACGCCCTCCTTGGGCATGGCGTTGTAGATGGAAGCCCGGAGACCGCCGACGCTCTTGTGGCCTTTCAGGTTGTCGAACCCGGCGGCCTTGGCGGAGGCCGCCACCTCGGCATCCTGCTCCTTGGAGGGGGAGAAGAAGGGAACGTTCATCAGGGAGCGGTCCTCCTTCCGGACAGCGGCGGTGAAGAATTGGCTCCGGTCCAGGAAATCGTACAGAACGGCGGCCTTTTCTTCGTTACGCTGTGCCATGGCCTCCAATCCACCGTTGGCCAGCAGGTATTGGAACACCTTGCCGCAGCAGTAGATGGACCAGCAGTTGGGGGTATTATAAAGGGAGTCGGCGTCAGCGTGGGTCTTGTAGCGGAGATAGGTGGGCACGAACTCTGGCAGATCCTCCCGGATCAGATCCTCCCGGATGATGACAATGGCCATGCCGGCGGGGCCGACGTTCTTCTGGACGCCGGCCCAGATCAGACCGTATTTACTGACGTCGCAGGGGCGGGAGAGGAACAGGGAGGACTGGTCCGCCACCAGAACCTTGCCCTTGGTGTCGGGCAGCGTGTGGTAGGCGGTGCCGTTGATGGTCTCGTTCTCGCAGATGTAGACGTAATCGGCGTTGTCCGGGATGTCCAGATCGGAGCAGTCGGGGAGATAGGAGAAGTTCTTATCGGCGGAGGAGGCAACGATCTTGACTTCACCGTATCGCTTGGCTTCGGCAATGGCCTTTTTGCTCCAAGCGCCGGTCTCCACATAGCAGGCCACGCCATTTTTCATCAGGTTCATGGGAACCATGGCAAACTGCACCGTACCGCCGCCCTGAATGAAGAGAACCTTATAGTTATCAGGAATGTGCATCAGCGTCCGCAGATCGGCTTCCGACTGAGACAAAATTTCCTGAAATACCGGAGAGCGGTGGCTCATCTCCATAACGCTCATACCGCTGCCGTGATAGTTCAGCACTTCGGCGGCGATCTCCTCCAGAACGGACTCCGGCATCATAGCAGGTCCGGCGGAAAAATTATAAACACGGTCATATCTCATGGGCACTTCCTCGCAATCTGAAAATTTTCTCTCATTATAATGCGGATCCCGCCGGGAATCAACGGAAAAAGCGGCAAAATCTGACGGATAAAATCCGCGGCTCTCCGGTAAAACCGCCTGCAAAGGAAAAAATCGGTATTTCTACAATTTTTCACAAAAAAAGGATTGACGGAGGGAAGGTTCTGTGTTAAAATCAGCATTACCTGTGAAAAAGGGCTTTTTTGTTGTGCGTTTTTTCGCTTTACGCACAGAGGAAGGCCGCTTTCAAAACCGCAGGGAGGCAGTCGGTATCCCCGGCACGCCGGGAACGATACCAATAATAAGGAGGTGCCGTTAATGCGCGTAAAAGTCACTTTGAGATGCAATGAGTGCAAGCAGAGAAACTACAATACGATGAAGAACAAGAAGAATACCCCGGACAAGCTCGAGCTCAACAAGTATTGCCGATTCTGCAAGAAGCACACGCTCCACAGCGAGACCAAGTAAAAGCGGATCACACTGAGAAAGGGCGTGTAGAATTATGGCAGAAGAAGCGAAGAAGAGCCGCGGAGCCTGGTTCCGCGAAATGAAAAGCGAATTGAAAAAAGTCACCTGGCCCAATCAGAAGACCGTGGTCAAGAACACCGGTACCGTGCTGCTGTGCTCCCTGCTCATCGGCGCGTGCATCTGGATCTTTGACGGCGTGGCCTACTCTTTGATCCAGGCGATCCTGAGCCTGTTTCAGGGTTAAGGAGTGCCGCAATGTCGGAAAACGCGAAGTGGTATGTGATCCATACCTATTCCGGTTATGAAAACGCCGTTAAGACCAGCATTGAGAAATTCGTCAACGGACGGGGCATGGAGGATATGATCCTGCGGATGGAGATCCCCGTGGAGACCGTAAAAGAGGTCAGCGAGTCCGGCGAGGCGAAAGAAGTCGAGCGCAAGGTGTTCCCCGGTTATGTGCTTATCAAAATGGTCATGACGGATGACACCTGGCATCTGGTGCGGAATGTCCGCGGCGTCACCGGTTTTGTCGGTACTGCCAACAAGCCCATCCCCCTGACGGAGGAAGAGGTGCTTGCCATGGGCATGGAAAAGCACGAGATCGTCGTGGGCTACAACGTCGGCGACCATGTTCGTATCGTGGATGGCCCCTTGGCCAGCTTCACTGGCGTTGTGGAAGACATCGAACCCGAAAAGAATCAGGTCAGCGTCATGGTTTCCATGTTTGGTCGCGAGACCCCCGTGGAACTGGAGCTGGATCAGGTGGAAGTCCTGAACTGATTTTTCCCGCCGGGATTCCCGGCAAACAGTGGGAGGGGCCATTGGCCCCGCCAAAGACGGACATCGTCCGCCACCACATCTATGATTTAGGAGGTGCTACTCCGTGGCACAGAAGATTACTGGTTATGTAAAACTGCAGATCCCCGCAGGCAAGGCGACTCCCGCTCCCCCGGTTGGCCCCGCTCTGGGCCAGCATGGCGTGAACATCGCTGCTTTCACGAAGGAATTCAACGAGCGCACCAAGAATGACATGGGTCTCATCATTCCCGTTGTCATCACCGTGTACGCTGACCGTTCCTTCTCCTTCATCACCAAGACGCCCCCCGCGGCCGTCCTGATCAAGAAGGAGTGCAACATCGAGTCTGGTTCCGGCGTCCCCAATAAGAACAAGGTCGCCACCATTTCCAAGGCTTCCGTTCAGAAGATCGCTGAGATGAAGATGCGCGACCTGAACGCCGGCAGCCTGGAGGCCGCTATGAGCATGGTTGCCGGTACCGCCCGTTCCATGGGCGTTGTGGTCGGCGACTAACAGACCATCAATTAACAAGGGCAAACACGCCTGTCAGTGCGTCTTTCCGGCGCTTTTTGCCCTTTTCGCCTTGGCGGGCGTCAGCCCGCCGGCATCTCAAAAGTCAAAAATCACTCGAATATCCATCGCTGACAGGTGCGGGCAGTTTTGCCGGAGCAGAAATGCGTCCAGGTGACAAAAAGCCCGCAGGGAATACAGGGTGTATTGCCAAGGGCTCTGCGGAAGCATGGGGGCATTTCTGCCCGCCAAAACCGTATTCGCCCGTGTCAATTGATGGTCACAACAGCCGAGCGGTCAAAGACCGCTCGATACAGTGGGAGGACTAAGTTCCGAAGAACCACTATGAGGAGGAATAACATTGTTTAGAGGCAAGAAATATCAGGAGAGCGCCAAGCTGATCGATAAGAGCGCTCAGTATGAAGCCGCTGAGGGCATGGACCTCATCTGCAAGACCGCCAAGGCCAAGTTCGACGAGACCGTCGAGCTCCACGTGAAGCTGGGCGTTGACTCCCGTCACGCTGACCAGCAGGTCCGCGGCGCCATCGTGCTGCCCCACGGCACCGGCAAGACTGTCCGCGTGCTGGTGTTCGCCAAGGGCGACAAGGCTGACGCTGCCCGTGAGGCCGGCGCCGACTATGTGGGCGATATGGACATGGTGGAGAAGATCCAGAAGGAAAACTGGTTTGATTTCGACGTGGTCATCGCCAGCCCCGACATGATGGGTGTGGTTGGCCGTCTCGGTAAGGTGCTGGGCCCCAAGGGTTTGATGCCCTCTCCCAAGGCCGGCACCGTGACCCCCGATGTGGCCAAGGCCGTTCAGGAGTCCAAGGCCGGTAAGATCGAGTACCGTCTGGACAAGACCAACATCATTCACTGCCCCATCGGCAAGGCTTCCTTTGGGCAGGAGAAGCTGCTGGAGAACTTCAACGCGCTGCTGGACGCCATCATCAAGGCAAAGCCGGCTGCACTGAAGGGCCAGTATATTAAGTCCGTTGCCGTGGCTTCCACCATGGGCCCCGGCGTGCGTATCAACCCCAACAAAGTTGGTACTGTTTCTGCTCAATAAGTTTTTGGGTATTGACAAGGCTCGTGCCTTGTGTTAAAATACTATCGCTGTTCAGCCAAAGACAGCAGGTGCCGTTTGGCGTAAGTTGATCGCCTGCCGAGGAATGAATGTGCATGGTTCGCACCCTGCGGTGCAATATCTATGTCATTTTGTGCATTCCGAGGTACATCGGAATGCACTTTTTGTTTTGCTAAACAGCCATAAAGACCGCATTTTGCGGCAAATACTTATGGAGGTTATGTTTTATGCCAAGTACAGCAGTTCTTGAAATGAAAAAGCAGCAGGTTGCCGCTCTTTCTGACCGGATCAAGAATTCCTGCGCCGGTGTAGTGGTTGACTACAAAGGCATCACCGTGTCCGACGACACGCAGTTGCGTCACGAGCTGCGTGAGGCCGGTGTGCACTACACTGTCGTAAAGAACACCCTTTTGGGCAGAGCAGCTGAGGCTGCCGGTCTGGAAGGCCTTGAGTCTGTGTTGGAAGGCACCACCGCCATCGCCACCTGTGACGATGACTATGTGGCATCTGCCCGCATTCTGCAAAAGTTTGCAGACGGCCACGACAATTTTGCCATTAAGTCCGGTTATCTGGACGGCAAAGTGATCGCTCTGGACGAGGTTATTGCGCTTTCCAAGCTGCCTTCCAGAGAGGCCATGCTGGCTCAGATCGCAAGTCTTGTTGTTGAGCCCATCGCCTGCATTGCCCGTGCCGTTGCAGCACTGGAAGAAAAGGGCGGTGCAACACCCGTCGCTGCAGAGGCCGAAGAGGCTCCCGCAGAGGCTGCTCCCGCTGAGGAAGCACCTGCTGAAGAAACAGCAGAATAATTTAATTTTTATTATAATTTACGGAGGTAATTATCATGGCAACCGAGAAAATCACTGCTATTGTAGATTCCATCGCAGAACTGAGCGTTCTGGAGCTTAAAGAGCTCAAGGAAACAATCGAAGAGACCTTTGGCGTTACTGCTGCCGCAGTCGCCGTTGCAGCTGCTCCCGCTGAGGGTGGCGCCGCTGCTGCTGACGAGAAGACCGAGTTTGATGTTGTGCTGACCGATGTTGGCGCCAACAAGATTCAGGTAATCAAGGCCGTTCGTGAGGCTACCGGCCTGGGTCTGAAGGAAGCTAAGGCTATCGTTGACGGCGCTCCCGCTACCGTTAAGGAAGCAATGCCCACCGCTGACGCTGAGGCTCTGAAGGCTAAGCTGACTGAGGTTGGCGCTACCGTTGAGCTGAAATAAGTTCACGCCAAGCAACCAACACGGACACTCCCTTGAGTGTCCGTGTTTTTTTGTTTTGGTGCAGCAAGTGCGTTTTATTTTTTGCTGTGTGCGATACACGCCGCTTTTTTGATTCCTATTGTAATTCTCGGCGGAATTTGCTATGATGGGCATAGATTTTCATAATGGAGGTACGGTTATGACCAACTGGGGATATAAGGCGGTGCGCAAAGTGCTGCAAACCTTTGGCGGGGCGGAGCTGGCGCAGCAGCAAAGCGGACGGATCACCGGTGAACCGGGCAATCCGGAGGTGGCGACGCTGGCCAGACGGGCCGGTGCGGAAAGCTGCGTGCTGCTGAAGAACAACAACCACACTTTGCCCCTGGATCTGTCTGCGCCGGTGGCGCTGTTTGGCCGGGTGCAGAAGAACTATTTTTATGTAGGCAACGGCAGCGGCGGCGATGTTTCCGCCCCGTACAGTATCAACCTGGTGCAAGGGCTGGTAAACGCCGGTGTGCAGCTGGACAGCACCGTACTGGCCGCCTATGAAAGCTGGTGCACCGCCTCTGTCAACGACCCGGACCCGGGATTTTGGGGGCACTGGCCCCGCTATTATGCAGAAATGCCGGTGAAGCAAGACTGGATACAAGCGGCTGCTAAGCGGTGCCAAACCGCCGTGGTGGTGATTGGCCGCAGCGCCGGTGAGGACCGGGAAAACACGCTGAAAAAAGGCAGCTTTTACCTGACGAATAAAGAAAAGGCCTTGCTGGACGCAGTGACCACCGCCTTTCAAAAAGTGGTGCTGGTGCTGAATATCGGCAGCATTATGGACTTTGCGGAAATCGACGCCTACGGCGACAAGATCAGCGCCATTTTGCTGGCCTGGCAGCTGGGCATGGAGAGCGGTAACGCGGTGGCGGATGTGCTCACCGGGCAGGTGAACCCCAGCGGCCGCCTGACGGACACCATCGCCAAAACCTACGCCGACTACCCGGCACAGAACTTTGGCAACAAGGCAGAGAACCGCTATACAGAAGATATTTTTGTGGGCTATCGGTACTTTGAGACCTTTGCGCCGGAGCGGGTGCTGTACCCCTTTGGTTACGGTCTGTCTTACACGGACTTTGCCTGCAAAGTGACAAAAACAGAAACAAAAGACCAAACGGTCTCCGTGCAGGTGCAGGTGGAGAACACCGGCGCCCTGCCCGGCAAGCAGGTGGTGCAACTGTACGCCTGCTGTCCCTGCGGCGCGCTGGGAAAAGCCGCTAAGGTACTTATTGCCTTTGGCAAAACGGAGGAACTGGCCCCCGGCAAGCACCAGACCCTGACTCTCACCGCCCCTTATCGGCACTTTGCCAGCTTTGACGACAGCGGCGCTGCCGGGCACAAAAACGCCTGGTTGCTGGAAGCGGGGGACTACACTTTTTGCCTAGGTACAGATGTGCGCAGCGCTGTCCCCTGCGGTGACCTGCACCTGGCGGACACGCTGGTGCTGGAGCAGTGCTGCCAGTTGCTGGCGCCCCCGGCGGACAGCGGTTTTGACCGACTTACCGCCACAGAACAGAACGGCAAAGTGACCCGGACCTACGCCCCGGTGCCCACCGCCACCGTAGACTTAAAGCAGGAGATCCTGGATCATCTGCCCCCTGCCCTGCCGGTCACCGGCAACAAGGGCTTTGTGCTGGCAGATGTGGCCGAGGGCAGCGTCAGCCTGGACGACTTTGTGGCGCAGCTGTCTACCACGGAGATGGAGCTGCTCAGTCGCGGCGAGGGCATGATGAACAGCCCACTGGGTGCCTCCGGCAATGCGGGCGCCATGGCCGGGGTCAACGACAGCCTGCGCCAAAAGGGCATCCCCCCCGTGATCACCACCGACGGCCCCTCCGGGATTCGCCTGCGGGCCACCTGCTCCCTGCTGCCCAGCGGCACCGCCCTGGCTTGCAGCTGGAACCTGCCGCTGGTACAGGACCTGTACGCCGCCATGGGGCGGGAGATGGTGGACAAGGGCACCGATGTGCTACTGGCGCCGGGCATGAATATCCACCGCAATCCGCTTTGCGGGCGCAATTTTGAATACTTCTCCGAGGACCCGCTGGTCACCGGCAAACTGGCCGCCGCGGTGGTACAGGGTCTGCAAAGCGCTCCGGTATCCGCCTGCCCCAAGCACTTTGCCTGCAACAATCAGGAATATAACCGCAACCACAACAATTCCGTAGTCAGCGCCCGCGCCCTGCGGGAGATCTATTTGCGGGGATTTGAGATCTGCATAAAAGAAGCACATCCCAAGAACCTGATGACCAGCTACAACAAGATCAACGGCGTGTGGAGCCACTACAACTACCAGCTGTGCACCGCCCTGCTGCGGGAGGAATGGGGCTACACCGGCAATGTGATGACCGACTGGTGGATGCGCTACGCCGCCTCGCCGGAGTTCCCGGAACTGCGGGACAACGGCTACCGGGTGCGGGCACAGGTTGATGTGCTGATGCCCGGCGCCAAAACCGCCATCAGCAAGTCCGCCCCCAACGACGGCAGTCTGCTGGCGACCCTGGGCAAGCCCGACGGCATCACCCTGGGCGAACTGCAACGCACGGCAAAGAATGTGCTGCGCATGACCCTGCGCACAAAATTCGCCGGGCAGTATAAAGACTAAAAAAATCCCCTACGGTGGGTTGCTACTGACCCGCCGCCGTGGTAAAATGAAAACATCAAGTAAGCGCCCAACGGCGCAATATCGGGAGGATAACCAAATGGCATGTTTCTTAGTACCGGCCGCTGAGGCCGTGGTGGTCACCGCTGTGGCGCTGACCCTGAAGAAAAAGGAAGAAAAGCTCACGCTGCCCGCCCATGAAGCTGTGGGCACTGAGGCACCTGCCCAGGAGAAGAAATTCACCTGGAGCCGCAAGCTGTTCTTGCTGTCCGGTCTGCTGTGGGGCGGCATTTTGCTGCTGGCCTTTGAGCATCTGTGGCACGGCGAGGTGACTCTGTTTGCACCGTTTCTAACGGCCATGAGCAACCCGGAGGACAAAGCGGTCATGCTCCACGAAATGGCTACGGTGGGTGTGACTATGAGCGCCGTTGTCACCGCTGTATGGGGCATAGCAGTCGCCGTGGTCAGCGCCAAGTTCAAAAAGCGCGCCAAAACGGCTGCACAGGAGGGTTAATATGTGCCTGCTGCTAACCTTGATGGCTGCCGTGGCGGCTACCGTAGCCTGGTACGCCTGCGAAAAGCGCAAAACCTACCGACTGGGCACGCTGTGCCTGATCTACTGGGGCGCCGGGCTGATGTGGCTGGGGG
>ERZ826016.2582-NODE-2582-length-13920-cov-3.461161_pt1 | contig 13920 bp, 6 predicted proteins | sample MGYA00519872_ERZ826016 | MGnify/ENA primary metagenome ERZ826016 (study PRJEB31778, sample SAMEA3449218) | human gut metagenome | biome: human gut; feature: human-associated habitat; material: faeces | place: United Kingdom | collected 2010/2012 ... | reverse complement strand
GACCGCAATTAAGCTATGTAAAAGAAATTTTACGGCGTTTTTTTGATAAGTAAATTTATAGACATCATTATCTTTCAGCTAAAAATTTCTGAAATTCTTTTGATGCAATGCTCTGCGGATATTCTGTATCATAGATCAGAATGATATCACGTTCAGGCATTGTTTCTTCTACTTTAATTTCAAAGACAGTTCCAGCTAGAAGATCTGCTTTCACAAGTTCAGCAGGAATAAAGCCGATTCCCAGATTATGTCTGACAACAGGCAGTATCATGTCGGTCGTTGCAAGTTCTACATGCGGAGAGAATTGCAGACCATGTTCTTCAAAATATTCATTTAAGAAGTTCCTTGTAATGGATTCAGAAGTCAGACTGATCCATGGGTATTCGGACAGTTTTTCTAAGGAGATCCGTCTTTGAGTGCCATAATGGAATTCATAGGCGGATGCTCCTTAGAATAAATTTTTAGTTCTAATTTAGCATAAATACAGTTGTATTGCAAATATAGTAAAAAATCTACCAAAAACAAAATATATTTTTAATAATTTTTGGTAAATTATATAGTTTTTATGGATGCTAGACAAAACAGATTATGTGATAATAACATATATTGATTTATCATATCTAAATATTAAGAAACGGGGGTTTTAATGTGAGAAGAAACAAAAATCTAGCATGGAAAAAGGTATGCGCAGCCATGATGGCAGCCGCAATGACTGTTACCATGTTGCCGGTAAGCAGCATGGCGCAGACATCAGCAACTGCCGTAGAAAGCGGACAATTTTCCAATCCTGTTATTTATGCGGATGTACCGGATATGGATATCATTCGTGTGAATGACACCTATTACATGGTAAGTACGACAATGCATCTCTCACCGGGATGTCCAATCATGAAGTCAAAAGATCTTGTCAACTGGGAGATCGTCAATTACGTATATGACATTCTCGGTGATACAGATGCCATGAACTTAAGAAATGGTGAAAGCATGTATGGTAATGGACAGTGGGCAGCAAGCTTACAGTACCATAATAACAAGTATTATGTTGCGTTTAATTCGAATACAACAGGACATGCTTACATCTATACCACAGATGATATTGAAAAAGGTTCATGGACAAAGACAGAATTAGCAAAGAGCTACCATGATATGGCATTATTCTTTGATGATAATACGCCTTATATCGTGTATGGAAGTGGTGAAATCAAATATGTAGAATTAAGTGAAGATCTTTCCGGAGAAAAAGAGGGCGGAAAGAGCGGTACACTTTTCTCACAGAACAGAGGTGCTGATACAGGAAAATTCGATGGCGGCCTGCCATTTGAAGGAACACATGTGATGAAAAAAGATGGTTACTATTATGTGTTCAATATCTGCTGGCCGAGTGGGAAGCCGAGAATTGAAGTGTGTCACAGAAGCAAATCCTTTATCGATGGCACATGGGAAACGAAAGAGATTTTAAATGCAAACTTTTCTAACAACGGAACGAATGCAGGTGTCGCACAGGGTGGTCTGATCGATACAACGGATGGCAAATGGTATGGATTTATGTTTCAGGATCATGGTGCGATCGGACGTACACCAATTCTTACAGACTGTACATGGATCGATGGCTGGCCAATGCTTGGTAAAGACGGCGATGGCAAGACAGTAGAAGCTGAAATGAAACTTCCGGTAGAAGGAAGTGAGAGCAAATCACTGGTAAAATCGGATGAATTTTACAATGATGCAGAACATAGAGTATTCGCTGCTGCGAAAGAGGGCACAGAATCTCATACGGCTATGATGTCAGCAGATATAGATGCTGCGGGAGCAGATGACGCAAAGACAGATCCAGCTGAAACACCGGAAAATCAGACTGTAGAATTAGTAGCAAACGGCAGTTTTGATGACGGAACAAAAGGCTGGAGAGCGTTTGAAGGTGGCACGATCAGTGCAGAAACCGATGAAAGTGGAAATCACTACGGAAAGATCACAGGCAGAACAGGTACAGGAAGCGGTCTTGCCTATGATCTGACAGGAAAGATCGCAGAAGGTGTCCAATATCATATCAAGGCAAAAATCAAATACGATAATGAGAATGGACCTGCTACAAGAAAATTCAACATCACATTCCAGAATGGTACAGCATGGAATTACAGACAGGTTGCAGGCGGTGTTGATGTTGAGAAGGGTAAATGGACAGAAATCGAATGTGATTATGTACCGGGTAAATCTACTCAAGGTAATCCATTCAGTTCTGTAGAAAATACCATGTTTTTTGAAACAGGCTGGGTAGCTTCAACGACTGCAGATAACGACTTGATGGATTTCTATGTAGATGATGTTTCTGTTACTTATAACAAATCGGATCTTCCGGATGAAGAAGAAAATGATAATCTCATCGAACTGATCAAAAATGGAGATATAGAAACCGGAAATACTGACGGATGGAGATCCACACCACAGGAACCAGATGCAAAGGGTGAAAAAAGTGCTGTATTAACAGCAGTTGAAGGAGAAGGAGCATCCGGTAAATATTGCCTTTCTGTTGATGGCAGATCAACAACCGGAATGGGTGCATGTCAGGATATCAGTGGAAAATTAGAGTTTGGTAAAACATATACTATATCCGGTAAATTAAAATATACGACAGGACCGGATACAAAGAAATTTATGGTGACGATCCAGAATGGTGATAATTATAACTGGAGAGAGAATCTGGTAACAATCAATGCTACAAAGGGTGAATGGGCTACATTTAAAGGTACTTATACCGTACATGATAAGAGTGAAAAATTCCCATTTGATCCAACACAGAATTTTATCTTTATTGAAACACCATGGACAGGAACTCCAACAGCAGAAAATGACTGGATGGGATATTATCTCGATGATTTCTCCATGACAACAGAAGATGATAATATCGTTAAGAATGGTTCATTTGAAAAAGGAAGTGCAAACTGGACCGGATTAGAAGGTGGTACGATCAACATCGTAGATGATGCAAAGGGTGCACAGGACGGAAGTAAATATATTGCAGCTACTGATAGAACTGCATGTGCACAGGGACCATCGCAGGATGTCAGCAATAAACTGAGTGCAGGAAGTACTTACGTTGTATCTGCATGGGTAAAATATACTGCAAAAGATGCTGTTGACAGCAAAGCTTTTAATATGACGATCCAGAATGGACCAGATTATAAATACCGTAAAGTAATCAAGAGTGCAACAGCAAAGAAAGGTGAATGGACACAGATCACAGGAGAATATACGATGCCGGATGATGCGATCACCGATCAGAACTATATTTTCTTTGAAACAGGCTGGGTATCGTCACCGAAAAAGACGGATGATTTAATGGATTTTTATGTGGATAACGTAACGATCACAGAAAAAAATGTGGAAAAAGAACTTCCAGACGCAGGTGAACATGATTACAATGGTTCAGATCTGGATCTGGTATGGCAGTGGAACCACAATCCAAATAACAATAACTGGTCATTAACAGATAGGGCAGGATGGCTTCGTCTGACAACAGGAAGTAAAGCAACAAGTATTTTAAATGCAAGAAATACACTGACACAGAGAACATATGGACCGACCTGTTCCGGTAAGATCAAAATGGATATCTCCGGAATGAAAAATGGAGATTATGCAGGACTTGCAGCATTCTCTTATAACTATGGTTATATTGCAGTCAAAAAAGAGAGTGCAGGTGCAAAACTTGTCATGGTAGATGCACATAATAATCAGAAAGAAAAAGCGGATAAGCCAACAGTTGCAGCAAGTGTGGACTGTACATCAGATATCGTTTACCTGAAAGAAGATTTTGACTTTGCAGGTGGAGATAAAGTTACATTCTATTACAGTTTTGACGGAAATACATGGACACAGTTAGGTGATCCAATGCAGTTAAGTTATGAACTGACACATTTTATGGGAAGTAAATTTGCAATCTTTAACTATGCAACAAAATCTACAGGTGGTTATGCAGATTTTGATTACTTCCGTGTAACAGATAAATTAACAGGAACAGATGCACCGGAAGAAAAAGACCACGCAGCATCTTTAAGCGGAACAGAAGAAATAAGTGGTGTGATCAACAGTGAGGCTACAGTAAAAGTAACAATGGATGAACTGACCGGAGAAGGTCATACAGACTTAAAAGCATCCTTATCCATTCCATCAGGCATGGATGTAAAAGATGTTACATTTAACAGTGATGCGATCACTGGTAAAACATCATGGAACTTTAAAAATGGTCATCTTGTATTACAGGCAGCAGGAAAAGACCTTACTTTTAAAGCAGCAGATAAATTATTTGCAACTGTAACATTAAAAATGACAGGTTACGCAGATAAAGATACAACAGTAAATGTCAGTGCAGATTATATTACCGCAGATAAAGGTAATGTAGAATATGATGTTACAGCATGCAGCTTAGATATCAAAGAAAAATATTTAAATACAAAAGCACTTGCTAAGAAATTAGGATACAGCAATCCACTTGTAACAACTGATTTTGGTGCTGATCCATATGCAATCGTATATAATGGCAGAGTTTATGTATACATGACATCTGATGATTATGAATATGATGCAGATGGGAATGTAAAAGATAACTCCTTTGATTATATTAAAACATTGCGTATCATATCTTCTGATGATATGGTCAACTGGACAGATCACGGAGAGATTAAGGTAGCAGGAAAAGACGGAGCAGCAAAATGGGCAAATCACTCATGGGCACCGGCGATCGCCTATAAAAAGGTTGATGGAAAAGATAAGTTCTTCTTATACTTTGCAAATGATGCGTCCGGTATCGGTGTATTAGAAGCAGATACTCCGCTTGGACCATGGAAAGATCCGATTGGAAAGGCATTACTGACAAAACAAACACCGGGTTGTAAAGGTGTTGAATGGTGCTTCGATCCGGCAGTACTTGTAGATGATGATGGAAGTGCATATATCTACTTCGGCGGTGGTGTACCAAGTGGTCAGCAGAACAATCCAAAAACAGCGCGAGTTGCAAAACTTGGCGAAGATATGATCAGCATTGATGGTGAGGCAAAAGAAATTGATGCTCCATGTATGTTCGAGGATTCCGGTATTTTCAAATATGGTGATAAATATTATTACAGTTATTGTTCAAACTTTATGAGCCCGCATAAAGATGGATATCCGGGATATGGAACTATCTGCTATATGGTAAGTGACAATCCGATGGGACCATTTAAATATGCAGGTGAAGTATTTGAAAATCCACAGATCTGGTTTGGTGTAGGTGGAAATAACCATCATGCAACCTTTGTATATGAAGGAAAATCATACTTCATATACCATGCACAGACTTTATCAAAAGCACAGGAAAAAGCACAGGGACTTGCATCCGGTACATTGACAAAAGGATATCGTTCCACACATATTGATCCGATTGAATTGAATTCTGATGGAACGATTCGTCCGATTAAAGGAACTTATGAAGGTATCAGCCAGTTAAAGACGATCAATCCTTATGAGAGAATTGATGCTGAAACGGTTGCATGGAATGCAGGTATTAAGATTGCAGACTGTGCAGAAGAAGGCAAATTATTCAAAAACTTTAACAGACAGATCACAGATCTTCAGGATGGTGACTGGACATCTGTTGCCCAGGCAGCATTTGGTGACAGAGGTGCAGCAGAATTTACAGTAAAGGCAGCTTCAAAATCCGGTGGACAGATCGAGATCCATATGGACAGCCCGGAAGGAGCATTAGTTGGTACGGTAAATGTAGAAGCAACCGGAAGTGAAGATACATTTAAAGAATTCAGTTGTAAACTTGACCGTATTACAGATACACACAATGTATTCCTTGTATTTAAAGGTAAGGCAGAAAATCTGATGAATGTTGATTATTACAGCTTTGGTGAATATCAGGTCAATACAGAAGCATTAAGCAGTAAGATCGCAGAAGCAGAAAGATTACTTTCCAGTCTGACAGGAAGTGCAAAGACAGATTTAGAAAAAGCAATTGCAGAAGCAAAAGCATTATTAGAAAAAGCAGATGCAGACCAGGGTAAGATCGATAACGTATTTGACAGCTTAAGCAAGGCATACAATACAGCAAAAGCAACAATCTCAGACGGTGGTAAAAAGGATGATGATACCAAAAAACCAGATGGTAATACCCAGAAACCGACAAATGGCAGTACAGCAGGTAATACCAAGACACCTTCAAAGGATTCCATGAAGAGTTATGTAGGAAAGACCTTTACGATTGGAAAGAAACTGACCTATAAAGTCACAGCCTGCAGCAAAAAAGTAAAAACAGTAACCGTTATCGGCTCTAAGAAGCAGTTAAAGAGCATTACGATCCCGGCAACTGTGACTTACCAGAAGATGAAGTTTAAAGTAACAGAAATTTCAAAGAATGCATTTAAGAAGCAGAAGAAGCTGACAAAAGTTACAATCGGAAAGAATGTTACTAAGATAGGTGCAAATGCCTTCTATGGTGATAAGAAACTTTCAAAAGTAACAATAAAAGGTAAAAAACTTAAGAAAATTGGAAAGAATGCGTTTAAGAAAATTAAAAAATCAGCAACCTTTAAAGTTCCAAAGGGAAAAGCAAAGGCTTACAAGAATATGCTGAAAAAAGCAAAGACATCCAGTTACAAAGTCAAATAAATGACAAATTGAAAATGAAAAGCCGCGCTTACCCTTTGCGCGGTTTTTCTTATATCCGGTTTATTATATTTTCAGACACTTATCCTTGTATCTATGGTATAATGAGAGAAATGATTTTATTGTGCATGGAAAGTGGAAGGAATAGGAAACGGACATGGAGAAAATCAGAATGAGTATGGACAACATAGGGCTAAAGCAAAAGATTGCAATTCTGATCATCGTATGTGTATTTGTTCCGTTGATCACGACAAACAGCTTTATTTTCTGGAATATGAAAAAACGAAGTGACAGTGAGCAGCAGAAAACATTAGAGAACAGTATAAATGCGATCGTGTATGAATTTCAGAACGCAGTAGCTGAGCAGACTTCCATTGCAGATTATCTGTGCAGGGATGCAAGACTCAAAAATTTCTTAGGAACATATTATCAGTCAGAATCAGATTATTATAGTGCATATATAGGCTTGCAGAGAGCAGATGTCATCCAGTATTATTATACAGGGCAGTCTGCCTATGGGATCACAGTCTGCACAGATAACCGGACGATCACAAATGGTTCATATTTTGTGAAGAGTGATACGGTAGGAGATGCCGACTGGTATCAGGCATTTAAAAACAGCAGCCAGCAGGTCATGTTATACAGTTTTTATGAAGATGGTAAAAAATCCGGTGGATATATCGAAAAGGGCAGACATCTTGTCTGGATTCGTAAGATTGAAGGAAATACCAATGATTTTGTAATGATGGATTTTAATTATGATAGGCTGTTAAAAAAGATCCAGATGGAAAGCGGTAGTGCAGACTGTTATATCTGTACGGATGATACCATACTTTTTTCTACAACAGAGAAAAATTCGCAGAAAAAGCAGATGAAGAATTGGTCAGATTCTTTTCTCAAAGAATGCAAAAAAGAAACAGAGTTAGAATCTTATGGAAAAAAGTTTTTCTTTGTACTGACAGAGGATCATCATGGTTTGTCGGAAGTCCTGAATAGTCAGAGATACGGATTATTACTCTTATATATTATGAATCTGCTTCTTCCATGTGTGGTCTTGTATTTATTTTATCATTCCTTACATGACAGGATTGCATTGACACAGCATTGTATGGATCAGGTCAAGGAAGGGACTTATGAAGTCATTCACTGTGAAGAAGGCAGCGATGAAGTCGGCAGCATGATCTGCAGTTATAATCTGATGATCATGCGTATCCGGGAATTAATCGAAGTGGTATATAAAAATAAAGAGAAACAGCAGAATCTTGAACTTTCCAAAAAGCAGGCAGAATTAAATGCCTTACAGAGCCAGTTAAATCCGCATTTTATCTTTAATGCCCTAGAGAGTATAAGAATGCACAGTGTATTGAAAAAAGAGATGGAAACGGCAAAGATCCTTGAAAATTTTGCTGTTTTGATGAGGAAAAATATCCAGTGGAGTCAGGATTTTGTAACGGTTGATGAAGAATGTGAAAATGTCCGGAGGTATTTAGAAATTCAAAAGTACCGGTTTGGTGACAGGCTTGAATTCTCTCTTTGCATACAGGATTCCGCCAGAAGGTATTATATCCCACGTTTTGTATTGATCATATTTGTGGAAAATGCCTGTGTGCATGGAATTGAGCAGAGTATCAATGGCGGGCAGATCACAGTGGTTGCCTCAGAAGATGGAGAAGATCTGTATTTTGAGATACTTGACAGCGGCAGCGGTATGGAAGAAGAACAATTAGAAAAGCTTCAGAAAACCGTATCACAGATAGATATCAGTTATATCCAGACGGCAAAAAAGAGTATCGGGATCGCAAATACCGTTTTAAGATTAAGGCAATATTATCAGGATAAAGTACAGATTGAGATCAGCAGTGAAATCGATGAGGGAACGGAGATCTGTATCCGTATGCCAAATCACAGAGAATAGTCATAAAACCAGATAGAAATGGGGGGAATGTATGTGATAAAAGTTTTACTTGTGGACGATGAACAGTATATCAGAGAAGGGCTAAGGCAGTTAGTAGACTGGGAAGAATATGGATATGAGATCATCGGTGAAGCGGGAAATGGAGTAGATGCTATTGCTATTTTAGAGGAAAGTCAGGTAGATGTCGTGTTTGTGGATATCCGTATGCCGAAGATGACAGGGCTTGAACTGATCGAGTATGTACAGGAAAAACTGCACCGTAATATACAGTTTGTAATTTTAACCGGATATGCGGATTTTGAATATGCCAGAATGGCAATCTGTATGCAGGTAAAAAATTATATGTTAAAACCGATCCAGAAAGAAGAATTATCCGATATCCTCCATAAATTAAACAAAGAACATCAGATCATGCAGGTAAAGGAACAGGAGCATTATTTCTTTGCTGTTTCAGCTGTAGTGCATGGAAAATATACCGAAGATGAATTAGAAACCGTATATAGCCATGTGGTTCCATCGAATCAGTGGAAGTATGTCAGCATCGAATGTATGGATGCAGATTCTCAGCTAAAACCAGAGGAACATGAAATGGTGTCCTATTTACAGGCGATCCTTACAGAATTTTGCGGACATGGAGTACCGATCATGGAAACAGAAGAAGAAATAAGCGGAGCTGCACTGCTTTTAATACCGGAAATGTATCAGAAAAATAACCAGACAGAGGCAGAATTTTTAGATGCACTCCAAAGGCGGATGAGCCATCATTTTTCACAGACGTTTCAGGTATATGCAGGCAGTCAGGAAAATTCGCTTGAGGATATCAGAAAGTCTTTCCGGTCAGTGCGGGTAAGCCGTTGTCTTTATGGGTTGAGTAAAGATAAGAATAAGGTATTTTATGAAGATGCAGCAGGAAGAAAGACATCATTTGAAATATCGGAAAGTGATATTGATACACTTTTATCGGCTGTAAGAGAAAACGACAGGGAAAAGATCGAGGCAGCAGCCCAGAAGGTATTTGCCGGGATCAGAAACAGTGAGATGAATCTTGAAATGATCAGTGCAAGTATCTATCATATTTTATACCGTCTGATGGAAATGGTAAAAGAATTTGATGATGAAACGAACCAGCAGGAGATTCTTGAATATATCGGCAATGAATCTTTCCATCATCTTGTAATGATGGGCAGACCGGAAGAAATTACCGATTTTTTTGCAGATTATGCAGGTTATTTTGCACAGGTACGCAGTCGGGAAAACCGGAATATCTTAGATAAAATCGATGCTTATGTCAAAGAACATTATATGGAAAAGATCAGCCTGCGTTCTTTAGGAGAAATGTTTTATATCAACAATGTTTACTTAGGACAGCTATATAAAAAGCGGTATCAGATCGTATTCCGGGATTATCTGAACCAGCTTCGTTTAGAGAAGGCAAAAGAACTATTGGAAGATACAGATACGAGGATCTATCGTATTGCAGAAGAAACCGGATTTGGCAAAGCAGATTATTTTATCAATAAATTTGTACAAGTATATGGGATCACACCGAATCAGTATCGTATGAAGTTTAAAAAGTCTGGCAGGGGGAATTAGCATATGAACAGGAGAAGAAAAATTGGTATTGCATTGGGGATCATAGTCATTATCACGACGGGATGTATCTGGCATATGGTCAGTTCGCGGCAGAAGGAAGTCAAAGTTTTTACGGCAACGCTGGCTTTTCCGGGAAGTGAAATGGAAGCGGATAATTATATGGAAGATAAGATTGCCGAACTTACAGGAGCAAGAGCAGAAGTAACATGGTTAGATGGGCAGAATCCATCTGATCGTGTAAAAAGTATGATCGTATCGGGGGAATATCCTGATTTTATTCAGGGAAGTGATGCTACAAAGGAGTTGTTGGATGCAGGGGCATTTATTCCGCTTGAGGATTATTTAGATGACTATCCGAATCTTAAAAATTATATGACAGATGAACAGTGGGAATCCTGCCGTAAAGAAGACGGACATATCTATTTTATGCCATCTTATGGGGTGATCCGTGGGCATGATACGAAAGTAATGAAATCGGGAGAGGCATTCTGGATACAGAAACGAGTGCTGGAATGGGCAGGTTACCCTAAATTGCAGACACTTGATGACTATTTTGATCTTATCTGTGATTATCGCAAAGAACATCCTAAGACGGACGGAGAAGATACGATCGGATTTGAGATCTTATGTGACGACTGGCGGTATTTCTGTCTGGAAAATCCACCGATGTTTTTAGCCGGATACCCAAATGACGGCTGTGCGGTCATTGATCGAAAAACGCAGACAGCGAAAGTCTATGATACGATACCGGAAGCAAAGCAGTACTATAAGAAACTAAGCAGCATATACGAACAAGGTGTGATCGATCCGGAAACCTTTATGCTCTCTTATGATCAGTATATAGAAAAAATCAAGCAGGGAAATGTACTTGGCATGGTAGATCAATATTGGGAGATCCAGAGTGCACAAAACAGCCTGTATACAAATGGAAAAGAGGAATATACTTATGTGCCATTCCCAATTACCGCATCAGAAGATATCAAGCCTGATTATAACTGTATAGAATACAACTTGCAGACAGGGGAGGGAATCGGAATCTCTACTTCCTGTCAGGACGTAGAGGGTGCCTTACAGTTCTTAAACGATCTGCTTTCGGACGAAGTGATGAAACTCCGCTACTGGGGAGAAGAAGGCAGAGATTACGAAGTGGGTGAAAATGGTGTATTTTACCGCACCAAAGAGCAGCGGGATAACTGGGACAATGATGATTATCTCAAGCAGAACAGTTGTACATATGAATATTTTCCAACGTACGAGGGAATGCTTCCGGATGGAATCAATACCGTGCTTCCGAGAGAACAGCCGGGTGAATATTATGCGTCCTTATCAGCATATGATAAGAAGGTCTTAGATGCTTATGGTTATCAGATATGGTCAGACTTTTTAGGAGAAGAAAGAAAAGGTGATCCATGGTATCCGATCTATCCTAGTGCAGAAGACTGGGGAATGGATACGGAATATGGAAAAGCCAAAGAAGATATGAAACTTCTCAAAAAAGAATGGCTGCCGAAACTTATCATGACATCGCCGGACGAATTTGATGCAGCATGGGATCATTATGTGGATAAGTATAACAGTACGATCAATGTTAAAGCGTATGAGAAACAGCTGGATATTGAAATCCAAAACCGTATGAAAAACCGTATAAAATGATAATTTTTATGAGTTGACAAATCAATTTTTTATGCATATAATGACCTCTCCAGAGAATCCTGTACCATAAGGAAATGGAAACGTTGGAAGTCAGCAAGCGCGAATCGCAGGAACGAATCCTGAATTACGAGAGATTCCTCACGGACATGGTTCGGTATGCCGCTTCAGAAGAAAATCCGGACAAAGTACTGAATCAACTGGTGGAGTATATCGGACAGCGTGTGACTGCCGATCGAGCGTACATCTTTGAACAGAATGAACGCGGAACGTTTGACAACACCTACGAGTGGTGCAAAGCGGGCGTACCCAAAGAAAAAGATAACTTGCAGGATGTGCCGTATGAAGGCATCATTGAAACATGGTTTGCACAATATCAAGAATCCAACAATGTCATCATCCATGACATTGAAGAATGCAAAAAAACAAGCGAAGCCATCTATGAACGGCTGAAACCTCAGGGTGTCAATACCCTTGTGACAGAGCCAATCAAAATCAACGGCAAGATGGTCGGATTCTACGGTGTGGACAATCCTCCCGAAGAGAAACTGCATGAGATCTCGAATCAGATAAATATGATCGAGTTTATGATCTCTTTTATGATAAGACTACGCAATAATGCAGATGTACTGGAGCACAGTGCATTATATGACCAGCTCACAGATTGTAAAAACAGAAAAGCACTGGATTGGGCGTACACAGAAAAGCTGGAGAAGTACTTTCCCCTGGCGGTTGTCATGTGCGACCTAAATGGCCTAAAGGAAATAAATGACCAAAAGGGACATGACGCCGGTGATAAATTCATTGTGCAGACCGCACAGACGCTGAAATCTGTGTTCGGAAAGCGTCATGTGTATCGGATTGGCGGAGATGAGTTCGTTGCGGTTCTGCCAAACATCACACATCCGACGTTTCAGAAACTACTGGAAACGGCAAAAAGCCAACTGGGTGCTACCGCGTCCCTCGGTACGACGATAAGCGGCACAAAGGACACGGATTTTGAGTCGCTTCTGAAAGCCGCAGATGCGGAAATGTATGAAAACAAGAAGCAATACTACATCGTGACAGGAAAAGAGCAGAGAAAGCACAGCTTGTGAGAGGGAAAGACCGTGAACCTGATAATTGAATTATAAAAAAAGGAAGAGATACTGACCCTGGCGCATCGATATCTCTTTTTTCGTGAAAGAAAAATCAAAATGGTGGTTGCAATGAACAAAGATGCAATATCTATCATACAACAGCAGGCAGAGGCATTTCTTTGCTATTCTTAACATAGCAATATTTGGCTCTATATATTGTTGTATTTACTTCAAAAATCAAAAAAAATGTGGTACATTGTATCTATAAGATACACGTGGCATTTTACTACATAATGATACCGAAGTCAAAAGGATATACGAAATGAGGAAGAGAGGAAATGTGTATGGCTACAATTTATTATGTTGCAAAATCTGGTTCCGATAGAAATCCGGGAACAAAAAATTGTCCATTTCTTACGATTCAACGGGCAGCAGATGTGGCGGTCGCAGGAGATACGGTGATTGTCCATGAAGGCGTGTACCGTGAGTGGGTAAAGCCGAGATACGGAGGCCTTACGTCGGACTGCCGAATTACATATATGGCAGCACAGGGAGAGCATGTGGTGATAAAAGGTTCCGAACAGGTGGATAACTGGGAGCTTGTGGAAGGAACTGTGTGGAAAACAGAAGTTGATAATACTGTTTTTAGGGATTACAATCCATTTGCCACGGAAATCGATGGTGACTGGATGGTAAGCCCCAGAGAAAAGAAGGTTCACACCGGTGATGTTTATCTGAATGGTAAGTCTTTTTTTGAGGCGGATTCTTTGGACAAGGTATTTCATCCGGAGAAGTGGGAGAAGAGTATCCATGAGACATGGGGCTGGCGGGAAGAGAAACTGATAAGTCCGAAAGATTCTCTTTACCGCTGGTATGCAGAGGTTGCGGATGAAAAGACAACCATTTATGCAAATTTTCACGGAACCAATCCCAATGAAGCATGCGTTGAAATTAATGTGAGAAAATGCTGCTTTTTCCCGGACAGGACAGGGCTGGATTATATTACGGTAAAGGGCTTTGAGATTGCACAGGCGGCAACCA
>ERZ826016.2578-NODE-2578-length-13925-cov-3.259841_pt1 | contig 13925 bp, 17 predicted proteins | sample MGYA00519872_ERZ826016 | MGnify/ENA primary metagenome ERZ826016 (study PRJEB31778, sample SAMEA3449218) | human gut metagenome | biome: human gut; feature: human-associated habitat; material: faeces | place: United Kingdom | collected 2010/2012 ... | reverse complement strand
ACGTGGATAAATTGATGGAATATATACAAAAACTTCAGGACGAAAACGGATACCAGATAGAAGTTAAATGGTTTCGGGACGGATGTGATATAACAGACGGATATGGCAGCAACTACGACATCATTCTGATGGATATTCAGATGAAATTTCTGGACGGAATGTCTGCTGCCAGAAAGATCCGTGAGCTGGATCAAGACGTAATTATTATATTTATTACCAATATGACAGACTACGCCATTCGAGGATACGAAGTTGGTGCAATGGATTATATTGTAAAACCCGTATCTTACTTTGCATTTTCAGAAAAATTAAAGAGAGCTATAAAAAAGATCTGTACCAGGAGCACTCACTACATCTCTGTTCCCGTAGAAGGTGGAATTCGAAAAATAGATATTTCTACCATCTATTATGTGGAAAGCCACGGACATAATCTCTGCTATAAAGCTGAAGAACTAGAACTGGAAGTCAGAGGAACAATGAATGAACTGGAAAAAGTATTGTCGCCGTACGGCTTTTTCAGATGTAGTAAGAGTTTTCTTGTAAATATGCAGTATGTAGAAGTAATTCAGGAAAACCAGTGTATTGTACATGGTGAACGTCTGTCGGTAGGACGCAAAAAAAAGAAAGAGTTTATGCAAAAACTTTTAAATTATATGAACGAGGTGATGTAACCATGGAGACAATTTATCCTGATATTCCAAGAATTTGTACTGCTATGGCAGAGTGGATCATGTGCTTTGCTACGTCTCTTTTCTTCCAAAAAGATATACCGGAAGAAAAAATATCCTATTCTGTATTATTGCATTGCTGCTGCAGATCTTTATTCTCGTTTCAACCGCCATTGTGCCGCTGTAATATTGGATTTTATGTATGATCCTGGCAGCAGGATATATGTTTGCATTTATCTATATGTGTTGCGAACTTACTACCGGACAGGCTTTGTATTGCTGCGCAATTGCATTTATACTTGCAGAATTTATCGCTTCACTGGAATGGCAGCTTTATATCTATCTTCTAAAATGGAACCTGCAGTTTCCGGGAGAAAACCTTATCCTGCTTGCGATTATTTATATTGGAATGCTCTGGGCTGTTTTCTATCTGGAAGTTGCACTTTTGACAAAAGAATTTTTACAGGAACTCTCTGTATGGGAACTTATCTCAACCGTTGCGCTGGTAATTATGACATTCGCTTTCAGCAACATCAATTTTCTGGTTGCAGACCAGCCTTTTAACAATGCAGTACGATTGAACATTTTTGGCATGAGCTGGATTCCAATAACTTTGTTGCTCCTACAGGAAACCGGGTACTTGATGTCATTTTGTCTGCCAAAGGCCAGCTTATGAAAAAACAGAAGATCCATTTTACATGTGTTGCAGATGGGGCTCTTTTGGATTCCATTCATGTGACAGATATTTGTACAGTCATTGGCAATGCTCTGGATAATGCCATAGAAAGTGTCCTCATGGTCGAAAACTCGGAGAAACGAATGATACACCTGTCTCTGACTCAGAAAAATGATTTCATCTTTATACAGATAAGAAATTACTGCGAAAAGGAGCCTGTCTGGAAAGGCAAAGAACTTCTTACAACAAAAAAAAATAAGAAAAATCATGGTTACGGAATAAAAAGTATTCGGTATTCCATAGAAAAATATGGCGGAAACATTACTACTGCTTATAAAGATAACTGGTTTGAATTATGTATTCTCATTCCAAATCAGAAAGAAGACGAACATTGATTCACTTATTTTTGCATTTTGTGCCATATATTTGTTAGTTGCGATAAAAACGAGCACAAATTTTTTATTATGATAAAATCCGTTACATCGGAAGAGAAACGGCCGTTTATCTGAAAAAAAGAAAGAAAAGAGGAAGAAAAAATGCTCGAACTTAACTGGAGTGACGTAGTCAGCACGATCACTCAGATCAAATAGTATCTGATAGCAATCGGTATTATCATTGCTGTCGCTGTTATTGTTATGGTTGCCTGTCTGAAGCTTGCAAAACATAAAAAATACATCATCCGTATGCAGGCATTTGTAGCGATGGTTACCGGAGTGGCAGTTGTGCTTAATCTGATATGTACAGGTCCTATGTACACCCTGCTTTCACTGGCATCCGGAGCAGTGAGCATTGGCGGCGGACTGGGGGATTTTATCAGTTATGAAACAGGATCTTTTCTTGCACAATGCATTAACTTCCCACTTCAGAGAAATATCACATTTAAGAGCCACGGAAATTTGGTATATCAGGCAATCTGGTATTTCATTGCCTGGATTGTGATCTCTCTGATCTGCAACGGATTAAATAATCTCTGGATGCCGGTTGCAGCAGCTTATGTTTCCCCTGCTGTCTATAACATTCTGGTAACATTTATTACCGGAGGGGTATCCATGATCATTTTTTTCGTTGTGTTTAAAATTATATTCCCGGAAGGAGAGCAGAAGTAAAATGTCAGATAAGAAAATGTCCCCAAAAGAAAATGCAGCACCAGACAATACAAAAAATAAAAAGTCAAAGAAGAAAATGAAATTATGGAAAAAAATACTGATTGTTGTTCTGATCGTTGTTTTGATCATAGGAATTGCAGGTTTCTTTGTTATCCGGCATTTCTTTTATCAGCCGCCGATTAAGTCTGCAACAGGTTCTGATCAGGCTATTGTCGAAACTGCAAATGGAAAGATCCAGGGAAGTCTGGACGAAGATATTTATCAGTATCTTGGAGTCCCTTATGCGCAGGCAGAAGAACGCTTTGTACCAGCAGAAGATGTTCCGAAATGGGACGGAATATTTGAGGCGATTTCCATAGGTGCTATGTCACCACAAAGTGGAATGTTGGGAATGTCTTCAGGCAATCAGGAAGGAACGGATAATAACTGCCAGAATCTGAATATCTGGACTCCGGGTATTCAGGATGGCAAGAAAAGGGCGGTTATGGTATGGCTTCACGGTGGCGGTTTCTCTACAGGTTCTGCCAATCAGGAACAGTACAATGGAAAAGACCTGAGCGAAAGTGGAGATGTTGTAGTCGTTTCTGTCAATCATCGTCTTGGCGCAGCAGGTTTTCTGGATCTGTCTGCCTATGATGATAAATATCAGTATTCCGGAAATGTAGGATTAACAGATATTGTTAAAGCACTGGAATGGATTCAGAATAATATCGAAGATTTTGGTGGTGATCCTGACAATGTAACCTTGTTCGGTCAGTCTGGCGGTGGGGCGAAAGTACTTGCTATGATGACATCTCCATATGCAAAAGGATTATTCCACAGAGGAATCGTAGAGAGTGGTGCAACAGAAACCATGGGTGTTACTTTTGCAAGTCAGGAGGCTAGCACTCATCTGACAGAAAGAATCCTGAATAAACTTGGAATTGACAACAATAATATCGAATACCTGCAGCAGATAGACTGGAATAAACTGGAAGATGCCTCACAGGAAGCACTGCAGGAAACTGCTGAAGAGTTTCAGATTCCTGCACCGTTAAACAGTGGATATGCCATGGAATGGGGACCAATCGTAGACGGCGACTATATGCCATCTGATCCGGTAACAGAGGAGTCCTTTGCTGAAAATGGAAAAGATATCGAATTACTGATCGGAAGCAATCTGAATGAATGGACCAGACTGATGGGTGGTAATCAGGGCACTTTAAGTGAAGAAGAAATTCAGGCATTTAAAGAAGCCTATCCGGACAAAGATGAAAGCAAAGCAAATACAGTAGATACCCTGATAAGACTGCCTATGCTCAAAATCATGTCTCATAAAGCAGACCAGAATGGTGCAAATGTATATGCTTATGTATTTACATGGGATAATTCTGCACTGGGCGCGTTCCATGGTGCGGAAATCTCGTTTGTATTTGACCATTCTCAGAGCAGCAGTACTGCACAGAAACTTGCAGACCAGATTAGCCAGGCATGGGTTAACTTTGCAAAGACCGGTGTTCCGTCTGCAGAAGGTCTTCCTGAATGGGAACCATATGACCGACAGAATGGTGCAACGATGCTGCTGGATGAAAATTCAACTTTAGTATACGGTCACGACAGGAAACTGATGAGTCTGCTTGCACCAGATTATGTGTACTGATAATGATAAACATCAATGAAAAATATTAATTTTTGTAAAATTAAATTTGAAAACAGTTTTCAGACAGGAAAATCCCACTGCCATAAATATCAGCAGTGGGATTTTCTATATAAAATAACCGAAACATATCAGGAGAAATATGTTCCGGCCATTTTTATGGAGGTTAATAACATTTATAACGGATTACCAGTTTTTCTTTTCAGTTTCGCTTTTGTGGTTGTTTTTTCGCTCTTCTACCATTTTTGCGAACCATTCTACCATATTCGGATCATAGTGAGAGAAGATTCTCTTTGTTTTGCAGTCTAAACCTTTGGGTAAAGTCTGGAGAAGTAATAAGACAGTATAAACCCTGCGGTATAAACTACATAACTAATAGAAACTTCCAGTTAAAATGGAAAGATTATATAATATAGTCAGAAATAAAGTTGAAAAGGAGACAAGTCAAAAAATGGAATATACAAAATTAAATAATGGAATCAAAATGCCAATGGCAGGAATCGGAACTTTTCTTCTTTCACCGGATGAAGCAGAGAATTCTGTTTTATCTGCACTGAAAGAAGGTTATCGTCTGATTGATACGGCCAATGCTTATATGAACGAGAAAGCCGTAGGACGTGCAATTAAGAAATCTGGTGTGCCAAGAGAAGATATCTTTCTTGAAACCAAGCTGTGGCCGTCTTTTTATGAGAACGAAGATGCTGTAGAAAAAACTCTGGAAAGACTGGATACAGATTATATTGATCTGTTACTGATCCATCAGCCTGCAGGAAATTATATTGCCGGTTATCGCCTGATGGAAAAAGCATACAAAGAGGGGAAGGTAAAAGCCATCGGACTGTCGAACTTTACAAAAGAAGGTATCCAGGAAATTTTAGATATCTGTGAGGTAAAGCCAACTGTTTTACAGACAGAAGTTCATCCATATGATCAGAAAAAAGAGCTGAAAGAATTTCTTGCAAAAGAGGGTATTAAGATTCAGGCATGGTATCCGCTTGGACATGGCGATGCAGGACTGATGAAAGAGCCGGCTTTTGTAGCTGATGGAAGTAAATATAAGAAAAGTACAGCACAGATCATTCTCCGCTGGCACATTCAGGATGGAAACATTGTAATCCCAGGTTCCAAAAATCCAGAGCATATCAAAGCCAATCTGGATCTGTTTGATTTCCAGCTTACAGAAGAAGAGATGAAAGAAATCGTAGCATTAAATAAAAATGAAACCTATTATCATCAGACACCGGAACTTCTGAAAAAATATGTAGAAATGGTTCCACCGGTAGATGAACAGAAATAGGAATGAAAGAGGAGAATAAATTTATGAGTATCTTATTTATCAATGGAAGTCCGAATAAAAATGGGAATACTGTCGCATTGGCACAGACTTTACTGAAAGGTAAGGAATACGAAACATTGAATCTGACAGAATATAAGGTTTACAGTTATGGTCACAAATTCAAGGATGACCAGCTTTCTGAAATTATTTCAAAGATGAAAGAAGCCGATACAATCGTGATCGGATCTCCATTATACTGGCACAATATCTGCGGTGCTGTACGAAATGTGCTTGACCGTTTCTATGGACTGGTACAGCAGAATGAACTTTCAGGCAAAAAAATGTATTTTCTGTTTCAGGGTGCAGCTCCTGAGAAATGGATGATGGAAGCTGGAGAATATACCATGAAACGTTTTGCAGGGCTTTATGGAATGACATACATGGGAATGGCAACAGACAGATCAGAAGCACAGAAAATGTCTGAAAAACTATAAGGAGAACTCATCTGAATGAAAGCAAACAAGATAGCAATGCTTGGTCTTGCAGCTTTGCTTGGAAGTACAGTATATGGAAACGTCAGTGTTATAAAGGCAGAAAATAATCAGCTGGAAGAAGGGCTTGATGCCATTGAGGATGCGATAGGCAAGGGTAAAGATTCTGACAGTGAAAATAATTCTCAAAGTGCATCAAAAGGAGAAACAGATATGCAGGAAGGAAGTTCTGACAATACAATCGGAACTCCAGATGATTTTCCGGTAGCTTATGATTTTGGCAGTGGAAAGATCAGTGATTTTTCCAGAAATTATATGTTGAAAAAAATGCCGGAGCCAGAACAAAATGATACAGTTTTGAATACAGATGCAGATCCGGACAACATCCAGGTTCTCTATTTATGGGAAGAGGAAAATGTCCCTGCAAAAACAACGTTTACAAAAGACATGACTGGTTATTTTGACGACTGGGATTTCCGCCCTTATGTGACAGCAATTCCTGTTGCGAAAGGTGTAACGCCAAAAGGTGCTGTTGTACTGATGGCGGGAGGAGCTTATCAGTTCCGTGGAAATTATACAGATTCCCTGCCAACTGCAGCAGCTCTCCGCGAATACGGTTTCCAGACATTTATTGTAGATTACAGGCTTTCTCCGTATACTCAGGAAGAGGGGGCTCTCGATGTTGCCAGAGCCGTCCGGTTTATCCGGAAAAATGCAGATGTATATGGAATTGAACCAGATGATATTGCAGTCATGGGATTTTCCGCTGGAGGAATTCAGGCAGGTGAGTTTCTTATGCATTACGATGAGGATGTAAATGGAACAGCACTGGATTCTTCCTATGTCCCAGATGAATTAGACCAGATTCCGGCTCATGCTTCTGCAGACGGTATGATTTATTCTTTCTATGGAAGATTGAGTGTGGGAAACATGGATCCTGACTGGCTTTCAGAAGGAGATCTTCCTCCAACGTTCTATGTATACGGTACTGAAGATCCATTTTATGATCAGTTTGAGGAACAGTATGATGTGCTCAAAAATATGGGCATCCAGACCAGTCGGATTGTCCTGAGTGGGTGGCCCCATGGTTTCGGCTCCGATGGAGGATGGGTAAAACAGTATGCGGAATGGCTGGAAGAGATTTTCAAACAGGAGTGATGAGAAACAGACATGAATAAAAAGAAATTAAAAAGACTGCTGATCATAATCTTGATCCTCATAATCATTCTTATCGGTGGAGGAGGATATTTATTTATGGGCAGTAAAGTTACCGATGCCAGTGATAATGTGACTGCAGGAGCAGATGGAACTAAATCCCTGATTGTATATTTTTCAAGGATGGGTGAAATACCAGGGGAACCGGATGCAGTTTCATCAGCGACGGTAAGTTCCAACTCTGAGATATCCGGCAGTGATACCGAAGCCGCAGCACAGATGATCCGGCAGATCACCGGAGCAGATATGTATCAGATAAAGACAAATCGATATTATCGAAAATCATTTATGGGTACAGCAGCAAGGGCATGGATTGAGAATACTTTGAATATGCGTCCTGCACTGGCCGCAAAACCGGAAAATCTGGATGCGTATGACACGATTTATGTGGGTTATCCAATCTGGTGGTTTAATGCACCTATGGCGATTGGATCTTTTCTGGAAAGTTATGATCTTTCAGGAAAAACCATAGTACCATTCTGTACCAGTCAGGATAATGGAATTGATGTAAGCATGGATTATATAAGAAAGAATGCTAAAAATGCAGAAGTTCTGGAAGGACATCGGATTCACAATTCTGACTCTGCGGAAATAAAAACATGGTTAAAAGAAATTGGAACTATATCATAAAAAGCACAATATATTAGGGAGCCGGCAGAAAGGCTCCCTTTTGTTGTCTGATGAGTTTTAACCAAAAGGTTTAAACTGCAAAACATAGCGAATCTTCTTATCGAAAATAACCTGAGTTACAATATAGCTGTAAAAAAGATAAGAAAAAAATAAAAAAAGGAGATGCAAGAATGAATTCAAAAAAACGACTTTCCCTGCTGCTGATCGGTGCAACAGTAACAAGTCTGATGGGCGGAACTGTCAGCACATATGCTGCTGATAATACAGAAACAACAGAACCTCTCACAATTGCAGAACAGCGCATTTTTTCAGCGGGAGGAATTACTATTACTTCAGATGGTACCTTTAATCCGGAAGATCAGTGGGAAGAGACCGGTGCCGGTCAGACATCTCATGTAGATCATGCAAATGTTTTATACCAGATTCCGGAAGAAGAAACCAGTTTGCCAATGGTATTCCTGCATGGATATGGACAGTCACGTATGGGTTGGATGACAACTCCGGATGGAAGAGAAGGATGGGCAGAAATGTTTCTCAGAGATGGACATAGTGTTTATCTTGTAGATGAACCAAGACGAGGAGAAGCAGGGCAGACATCTGTAAGCGGTACGATCAGTACAAAAACTCTGGATCAGCGCTGGTATACACAATTTCGTATCGGTCGTTGGGAAGATGGAAAATCAGTTCCAAATGAAGGCTCTCAGTTTCCTAATGATGATAATTCTGTAGATCAGTTTTTCCGTCAGATGACTCCGGATACAGGAATGACTTCTGATATGGGTGGAGATTTTGATAATGATGTAGTTGCCCAGGCACTGGCCTCCACAGTAGATGAGGTATATGAAAGATCAGGAAAAGATTCTATTCTTGTAACTCATTCACAGGGCGGCGGTCCAGGCTGGACAGCTGCTAAATATACAGATCATATTGCAGCGATTGTAGCAATCGAACCAGGCGGAGCACCATCATCAGATTCAGAAGATTACCAGACAGTCCTTGAAAAGAAAATTCCAGTTACTATGTATTTTGGGGATTATATTGATAATGGTGATACTGTAATCCAGGCAACAGGTATGTGGCAGGGGATGCGCCAGGCATGTTACGATTTTGCAGATGCCTATACAAAAGCAGGCGGAAACTGTACTGTAGTCGATCTTCCGAAAGAGGGCATTACAGGAAATGATCATTTTATGTTCCAGGATCTGAATAATGATGTGATCCAGGAACATATTGAAAACTGGATACAAGAAAATGTAGAAGCATAAGTAAAGGAGAGGACAAAATGAAAGCAAAAAAAATAATTTCAGTTATTCTTACAGGTATTGTAGCAACAAGTATGCTTGCAGGATGCGGCAGCAGTTCCAGGAGTCAGACAGATAACACAGAAAGTTCTTCTCAGAATGAGGCTAGCAGTTCTTCTGCAAGTGAAACAGCAGATGCAACGGAGGATTCTGAAAATACAGAAACAACTGAAAGTACGGATACATCTGAAAACACAGAAACACCTACACCAGCAGAAACCGATGATTCCTCTGAAACAGCTGTTGCAGATGATACGGAATCTACAGGAAAAACTCTGGTTGTATATTATTCTGCAACAGGAACTACTGAAGGAGTTGCACAGACAATCGCAGATGCAACAGGCGGTGATTTATTCGAAATCCAGCCGGTGGAACCTTATACAGATGATGAGCTGGACTGGACAAATGATGATAGTCGTGTATCCAGAGAACATGATGATGAAAGTTTAAGAGATGTAGATTTGGTATCCACATCTGTAGATAACTGGGATTCTTATGACACTGTATTCATTGGTTATCCAATCTGGTGGGGAATCGCAGCATGGCCGGTAGACGGATTTGTAGAAGCAAATGACTTTACAGGAAAAGCGGTAATCCCATTCTGTACAGCAGCTTCTTCCGGCATCGGTGACAGTGGAAATCTCCTCGAAGAGATGGCCGGAACCGGAAGCTGGTTGGAAGGCAAGAGATTAGACAGAGGAATTTCTGAAGACGAAGTGAAAGACTGGATCAGTGATCTTGGAATTTCTTCTGTAGAAAACTAAAACGAGACAACACATTTGACAGCAAACACTTTCAGAACCACTTAACCGCAGATAAATAAAATATATGAAAGAGCAAAAGAGATATCTGCTGATCGATGGAATTCGTGGATTGGCGATTGTAAATATGGTGGCATTTCATTTTTTATATGATGTAAATGAAATCTGGAATATAAACAGTCACTGGTATGAAGAAAAAAGCATTCATATCTGGCAGCAGGCAATTTGCTGGAATAATATTTTCACTGGTTAAATAAAAAAACGGTGAATAGAGGTAAGGTCAGATGAAAAAACAAGTGAAAACACAGATAGGAAAAGACGATAATATTTTATGGGTTTCAAAAGCAGGAAACTGTATTGCTTTCAAAAGTGTACCTGGATATCAGCCGATGACCATGGAGACTTCTAATGAACTGTGGGCATTGGTTGAACAACTTGTGACCACAGGTTTTAAAGTAAGATGATATGTGGCATATAGATGATCAGCACATTACTTTTGAAAAATCAGAAGTTATAACCCTAAGGTAAACACTTTATAAAAAATCGGAACTTCTCAGGAAACTTTGATTTTTTTATAATATAGTCATGTTGAAACTTTATAATTCTGGGATTGTACAACTGAACCAGAGGATATGAATCAAAAGCATAAGGAGTGAATGCCGATGAAGAAAAAAACAGCGGTGATATTTTTAACTGGATTAATGATTTTTACTATGTCAGGGTATTTTGTTAATGCAGCAGATACATCTGCAAAAGAAGAAAACGAAAACAGCAATATTTTAATCGCATATTTTACTGTCCCGGAGGATATCGACACCAATGGTATTGACGCAGATTCCGGTGCAAGCGTAGTAGTAAAAGATGAAGAGGTTCTGGGAAATATGGAATATATGGCGTTGACCATACAGGATGCCATTGGCGGAGATCTGTTCCGGATTGAAACCAAAGAAGCATATCCGTTGGATCATGAGCCACTTGTAGATCAGGCAGCAGAAGAACAGGATGAAAATGCACGTCCTGAATTAGCAACTCATATTGAAAATCCGGAACAGTATGACACAATTCTTCTGGGGGATCCGAACTGGTGGGGAGATATGCCGCAGCCACTTTTCACTTTTCTTGAAGAATATGATTTTTCAGAAAAAACAATTATTCCTTTTAATTCACACGGAGGAAGCGGATTCTCCAACACAATTGAAGAAATAAAAGAACTTCAGCCAGATGCCAATATCAGTGATGAGGGCTTAAGTATTTCCAGAGACAAGGTAGCTGACAGTGTACAGGATGTAACAGACTGGGCAAAAAGTCTTGATCTATCAAAGGAATAGAGGTCAGAACAGTAAGAAGTTTCGCAAATAAATAATTTTAAGGGGAACAGACATGAGTAAAAGAATTTTAGGAAGGGATTTAGAGGTATCTTCCATCGGGCTTGGCTGTATGGGGATGAGTCATGCTTATGGAAGACCATCAGATAAAACCGAAGCTCAGAAGCTACAGAGGAAATCATTCGAAGAGCGCACAAAGTCTGCCCGCTTACAGCGGTACAGAATCGTTATTCTATGATGTACAGAAATTACGAATTATTGTTTCCGGTACTGAAAGAATTACAGATTGGTTTCGTGGCTTTTTCTCCATTGGCAAATGGTTTTCTGACCTGCAGATATGATGAGTATTCTACTTTTGAAAAGAGTACAGATTACAGAAGCATTATGCCGCAGTTTTCTTCCGCAGGAATTGTAGAAAATCAGAAGCTTATAGAATGGCTGAAAATTATAGCAGCAGAAAAAAATGCTACTCCGGCTCAGATTTCTCTGGCGTGGATGCTGGCAAAAAATCCGTTTCTTGTACCAATTCCAGGAACAAGAAATCTGAAACGTCTGACAGAAAATATTCAGGCAGAATCCATTCATCTGTCAGTAGAAGAAGTCACAGAAATTGATGATATGCTTGAACATATTCCGATGTCTCAGGTATTTGGTGGTTCAAAAGTCAAAAAATAATATTCCACCCGAATGTCTGAGAAAGATGTTCGGGTGTTTACATATAACTGACAGGAGATGATCACACTATGAAAAATAAAAAACAAATGGCAGCAGTTCTGTTATCTGCAATACTTGGAATCACTGCAAATTCATGGTTTGTACAGGCAGACAGCAGTGTAATCCAGGATGATCAACAGGAGCCAGACAACGAAGCACCCGATTCAGATAAAGTTACAGAAGGTACAGATACATACAAAGGTTTTCTGTTGGATAATGTCCTGCATTCAAGTGAAGAGGGAGATATTCATTATAATGTCTATATCCCGGATAGTTATGATGGAAGTAAGCCATATGCTTTATTCTTTACACTTCCAGGTTATGAAGGATTGTACTTTCAAGGCGTAGGGGTAAATATAAAAGCAGAAGAGTTTGGTTTCGCAGCTCAGGAATATAATCCGGAAATGATTATTGTTGCACCTCAGCTGAATGACTGGGGAGAAACTTCTGCGAGACAGACCATTGCTTTAACAGAATATTTTCTTTCTGCTTATAATATTGACAAGTCAAAAGTATATGCAGAAGGGTATTCTGGTGGCGGTGAGACCATGTCACTTGTAATGGGAATGAGACCTGATTTATATACTGCTTATTTACAATGCAGTTCCCAATGGGATGGTGCATACGAACCAGTGGTACAGGCAAAGACACCTGTATATTTTGTAGTTGGGGCACATGATGAATATTATGGTTCTGAGCCGTCAGAAGGTGCTTATAATAATTTGCGTGAATTATATCAGAAGGAAGGTCTGTCCGATGAGGAGATTGATGACTTGCTTGTACTGGATGTCAAGGATGATTCCTATTTCAGTGACCAGGGTGTTACCAATCAGCACGGACAGGGCGGCGGATTATTTGTAGAAGACGATGCTGTTATGGGATGGCTTTTTGGAAAATAAAGAAAATGTATGAATGATACAGAAAAGAGGAAAAAGAAAATGAAAGTATTACTTGTAAATGGAAGCCCGCATAAGGACGGATGTACTTATACGGCACTGTGTGAAGTATCAGAAGCATTAAATGAACAGGGAATCGATACCGATATCTTCTGGATCGGAAAGAAACCATTGTCAGGCTGTATTGCCTGCAAGTCTTGCATGAAAAACAATAAATGTGTATTCCATGACAGTGTAAATGAATTCCTGGAAATTGCCGGAGATTATGAAGGATTTGTATTTGGGACACCTGTACACTGGGGAGGGGCCAGCGGCGGCATTACTTCGTTTATGGACAGAGTTTTCTATACTGATCTCAATGGAGGAGGAAATCGCTTTCTGCTGAAGCCAGCGGCGGCGGTTATGTCGGCAAGAAGAGCCGGTACTACTGCAACCTGGGATCAGATGAATAAATATTTCGGTCTGATGCAGATGCCGATTATCACATCGAGATATTGGAATATGGTACATGGAAATACACCTGAAGAAATATTTAAAGATGAAGAAGGAATGCAAACAATGAGGACATTGGCAAATAATATGGCATGGTTATTAAAATCAATAGAAGCCGGAAAAAAATCAGGAATAGAACCTCCAAAAAGAGAAAAAGGAATACGTACTAACTATATAAAATAACAAAAGGTGGCAAAATGAAAAAACAAAAATAAAGAATAGAATACAGACGAAGATAGCTCTTCGTCTGTAAAATATTATAGATATTTTTTCAATTGTTCAATTGTATTTTCTTGAAATTGAATAAAATCAGTTAAAATATTTTTAATAGTATCATCAGTATCTGGATTATGATTTAATAATTTAACACCTTTTATAATTCCCATATTAGTACCTTTAATCATCATTTCAGCAATGTTAGAGTTACTCTTATCATCAATAGTATTCCATTCTACATTCATCCAACCCATTGTTTTTAACATTGGATTTAAATCTTTTGGAAAATCATCATATTGTGTTAAAGTATCATTAACATTGTTCAAAATACGATTATATTCATCATATTGGAATTTTAAATCTTGTTTCAAACGGTCATCTTGAACCTTTTCTGCAACATTAGAAGTTGAATCCATTCCCATTTTAATACCTTTATTCAATTCATTTAAAATATAATTTGGATTATCCATTTTTACTATCATTCCTTTCCTAGGCACAAATCCGGTTGGAAAAGAATTAAAT